>Ga0209323_10001347_pt1 | contig 16205 bp, 9 predicted proteins | sample Rifsed19ft2_FD_184014 | JGI IMG/M metagenome (GOLD analysis project Ga0209323, IMG submission 184014) | Soil microbial communities from Rifle, Colorado, USA - sediment 19ft 2 (version 2) | ecosystem: Environmental > Terrestrial > Deep subsurface > Rock core/Sediment | place: Rifle, Colorado...
TTTCGCCTTCGCCGGTCGCATAGATGTGCTCGAGCCAGCGAATGAAGTGTTGTCGATCCAACATGGCCTCCTATTTGGTCTAGCAGAGCCAAGAGGTAAGACGCTCCGGCTGCTTGATTTCTTACGATCTTTCAATCCTGGAACGCGGCCAGGATGTCGCCCTCGCTCAGGTGGCGGGCCTGTAACCGCGCCCTCAGGCGCTTGCGCGCATCGTGCAGCAGTTTGTAGAGCGCGTTGCGCGTGAGACCCAGGCCGGCCGCCACGTCATCCATCGATCGACCTTGCCAGTGCACGCCGATGAACGCCGCCCGCTGGCGCTCGCTCAACTCGGTCTCGACGATCTCGCGCAGCAGCGCCAAGTAGTAACGCCGCTCGGCCAGTTGCTCAGGATCGACCTTGTCTTTATCACCGAGGACGGCCTGAAAGACGGCCGGCTCTTCGTCGCGCAATCGATCGAGCGACTGGTTCTGATACCGCTGTCGGCGCAGCTCGCTGGCCGCCCGGTTGATGACGAAGCGATAAGCCCACGTGGTGAACTTGGATTCGCCCCGAAAAGTATCCAGGTGCGCGCGGATGTCCAGGAGTGCTTCCTGGGCCAGGTCTTCCGCCAGATGATGAATGGCCTGCCGGCTCCAGCCGGTCAACTCGCCGCGATGCAGCGAGATGTAGACCAGCACGGCGCGCAGCAAAAAGTCGCGCAGGTCTTGCAGCGCCTCGGCTTGAGCCTCGCCGGGCCGCTCGGAAAGTGTCTGTAGCCAGTCGTCGTTCGAGCGATCAGCCATGTTGCCGAGACTGCCTCGGGTAAAGTGAAGAGCCGGTTCCCCGATAAACAATATACCATAAACAATATACCACGTTCGGCAACAAGGGTACGAGATCACCGGGGTCACAGGCCGCGTTTGAAATCCGGCCAAATAGGTAACTACTCAGCCTCACCCCCCGGCCTCCTCTCCCGAAGTGGAACGGCGCACTTCGAGAGAGGGGGAGTGGGTTCTCCCCTCTCCTGACGACGGGTGTTGGGTCGTCAGGAGAGGGGCTGGGGGTGAGGCAGCCTGAGCAATTACCCAAACAGGTGGACTTGCGACAGCGCCACTGGCGGCAGGTATCTTCTTTGCCGATTCCTGTCTATAATTGGTGTACCTCAGCGACACGGATTGCGAAGAAATACATGGACACCGAACGCATGACGCCGATGCTGGCGCAGTATCGGCACATCAAGGCGCGGTTCCCCGATGCGATCGTGCTGTTCCGCCTCGGCGACTTTTACGAGACGTTCGACAGCGACGCCAAAACGGCCGCGCGCGAGCTGGAGCTGGTGCTGACCTCGCGCTCATTCGCGAAGGGCGTGCGCCTGCCGATGGCCGGCGTGCCGCACCACCACGTGCAGTCGTACATCGCCAAGCTGATCGAGCGCGGCTACAAGGTCGCCCTGGTCGAGCAACTCGAAGACCCGAAGAAGGTTAAGCGGCTGGTGAAGCGCGACGTGATTCGCGTGATCACGCCAGGCACAGTCGTCGAAGATGCGTTGCTGCGCGCGAATAGCGAGAACTACTTAGCCGCAATTGTCAGTGACTTACCCGCAAAGAACGCAACCCCGCAAACAGACGCGGGGCAGGCGGGCGCAGAGAATAAATCAACAAACTCCGCGCTCTCTGTGCCCTCTGCGGCGAGTTATGGCCTCTCGATCATCGATCTCTCCACGGGCGAATTTGCGACGACGCAGATCGAAGGCGCGGACGCGGAAGCCAGGTTGCTGGACGAGTTGCAGCGCGTGCAGGCCAGCGAATACGTGCTGCCGCCTGCGTTGATGAATGACGAGCGTTTCGTCGCCCACCTCCAGGCGATTCGCCCGGCGCGGCTGTCGCCCGTCGACGAGCAGGTGTGCGAGGTCGAGACGGCGCGGCGAGTTTTGACCGGGCACTTCCGCGTGGCGACGCTCGACGGCTTTGGCTGCGAGCACCTGCCGCTGGCTGTGTCGGCGGCGGGCAGCGCGCTGCATTACCTCCTCGGCAACCAGCCCGGCGGCGCGAGCGCCTCACCGCTGCTGCACCTCAATCATCTCTGGACGTTTTCGCTCGCCGAGTACATGACGCTCGATGTGGCGACGCGCCGCAACCTGGAACTGATTGCGTCGCTTCCTTCTCCCTTTCAGGGAGAGGGGCCGGGGGTGAGGACTTCGCCGCGCAGCCTGTTCGGCGTGCTCGATGAGACCGTGACGGCGATGGGCGCGCGGCTGCTCAAGCGCTGGATTCAACAGCCGCTCCTCGACCTGGCCCAAATTCACGCCCGGCTCGACGCCGTAGACGAGCTGCATGGTGATGCGTTCTTGCGCGAGGACCTGCGCCGGCTGCTCGACGGCCTGTACGATGTCGAGCGGCTGGTGGGACGCATCGGGTTCGGAAATGCCAATGCGCGCGACGTGATTGCGTTGAAGCACACGCTCGCCCGCCTGCCGCACATCAAGGCGCGGCTCGCGCAGGTCGAAGCGGCGCGCCTGCGCGAATTGGAGCGCAACCTGGACGAATCGCACGCTTCGCACGTCACGCACCTGATCGACCAGGCGATCGTCGACAATCCGCCGATTCTCGTTCGCGAGGGCGGCCTGATCAAGCGCGGCTACGATGCCACGCTCGACGCGCTGCGCGATCAGGCTGCGCGCGGCAAGCAGTGGTTGAATGAGCTAGAAGAGAAAGAGCGCGAGCGAACCGGCATTAAGAATCTGCGTGTGCGTTACAACGAGGTGTTCGGTTTTTTCATCGAGGTGCCGCGCAGCGCCGCGCACTTGATCCCGAAAGACTACGAGCGCCGCGCGACGATCACGCACGCCGAGCGTTACGTCACACCGGAACTCAAGGCGAAAGAGACGCACATCCTGGCAACCGAAGATCGCGTGAAGGACCTGGAATACGATTTGTTCGTTCAGCTTCGCAGCACGCTCGCCCAACACGCGATGCAGTTGCAGACGATGGCGCGGATTCTGGCGCAGCTCGACGTGCTCGTCGCGCTGGCCGAAGTCGCCGCGCGCTGCGCCTACACCAAACCGATCGTGGATGACGGCGACGCGATCGAAATTCGCGAGGGCCGGCATCCGGTCGTCGAGCGGTTCTTGCGCGACGAGCCCTTCGTGCCGAACGATGTGCGGCTCGACGGCGAGTCGCAGCGCGTGATCATCCTCACCGGGCCGAACATGTCGGGCAAGAGTGTGTTCGTGCGGCAGGTGGCGCTGATCGTCTTGATGGCGCAGATCGGCAGCTTCGTCCCGGCGAGCTTCGCGCGCATCGGGTTGACCGATCGCATCTTCACGCGCGTCGGCGCGAGCGACGACATCGCCCAGGGCCGCTCGACGTTCCTGGTCGAGATGAGCGAGGCCAGCCACATCTTGCGGCACGCCACGCCGCGCAGCCTGGTCGTGCTCGACGAGGTGGGGCGGGGCACGTCGACCTACGACGGCATCTCGCTGGCGTGGGCGATTGCCGAAGAACTGCACAACGCTGTCGGCGCGAAGACGCTGTTCGCCACGCACTATCACGAATTGACGCAGCTCGAATCGTCCGACTCGATCCGCGAGCGCGGCGGCGCGATCAAGAATTTCACGATGGCGGTGAAGGAGCAAGGCCGCGAAGTGGTTTTCCTGCGGCAAGTGATTCCGGGCGGCGCGGAGAAAAGTTTCGGCATTCACGTCGCACGGCTGGCGGGACTGCCGTCGCGCGTGGTTGATCGGGCGGAGGAGATGCTGCAACGGCTGGAGGAGAGCAGGCAAAGAGAGACTGGGAGCGAGGGGGAAGAGGAGTATGCGCTTTCGATGGATGCGCAGGGGATCGTGAAGGAAGAGCGCGCCGTGTACGACACGCGAATCGAAGCCTGGCGAGGTATTCTTCAGCAACTACTGACCGTGGATATTGCGAACATGACGCCGCTCCAGGCGTTGAATCTGCTGAACGACGTTCAGGTGAGGATCAGGGCGTTGGGTGATCGGGTGCGTGAAGATTAAATGTCATTCGCGCTTCGTCACCTCCAATCAACAATCCAAATTCCATGATCCATATTCTCCACAAATCTGTCGCCGAGCGCATTGCGGCGGGCGAGGTGGTCGAGCGGCCCGCCTCGGTGGTGAAGGAATTGATCGAGAACGCGATCGATGCGGGCGCGCACGCGATTGCGATCGAGATTCGGCAGGGAGGCGTGCCGCTGATCCGCGTGAGCGACAACGGCAGCGGCATGTCGCGCGAGGATGCGCCGCTATCCGTCGAGCGTTTTGCCACGAGCAAAATCGCGACGGCAGACGACCTGGACGTGATTCGGTCGCTCGGCTTTCGGGGCGAGGCGCTGCCGTCCATCGCCAGCGTGTCGCAGTTGGAGATTGTGACGCGAACACGCGACGAGATCGAAGGCACGCGAGTGCGCGTGATCGACGGTCAGGCGCAGATCGGGGCCGCCGGTGCACCGATCGGCACGCAGGTGACCGCGCGCGATCTGTTCTACAACGCGCCTGCACGGCGTAAGTTTCTCAAGTCGCCGCTGCGCGAAACCGAGTTGATCCAGAAACAGGTGATGACGTACGCGCTGGCATATCCGGACATCGCGTTTCGACTCGTCGTGGATGGGCGGGAGAGCGCGGGTTGGGTGGCGGCGGCTCCATTGGAGCGAATCGGCGCGGCCTGGGGACGCGAGATCGCGGCGGAGATGGTCGAGGTCGACCAGACCAGTGTTGACCTGCGCGTGCAGGGATTCGTGTCACGGCCCACACTCGCGCGCGCAAGCCGCGAGTGGCAGATGTTCTTCGTCAACCGCCGCCCGATTCGGTCGGGTCTCCTCGCCGTGATGCTGGAGCGCCCGTATGCCGGGCGCTTGCCGCTGAATCGCCATCCACTCGCCGTGATTCAGATCGACCTTGACCCGCGTCTGGTAGATGTGAACGTGCATCCGCGCAAGGCGGAGGTCCGGTTCTACCAGGAGCGCGCGATCTACAACGCCGTCACACACGCCGTCGAGCAGGCGCTGCGCGGTTTTCCGCTGCTCCAGCCTGCTACAACCGATTGGTCATTCGCCGATGTTGCAGGCCCAGAGCCCGGTTCCGCGCCCGACCCGTACACTTTGCGCGAATCGCGCGTGGAGTATGGATCGGGGCCGTGGCGCGCGGTCGGGCAGGTTCACAATACGTACATTCTCGCGCAGAGCGCAGACGGCCTGGTGATCGTCGATCAGCACGCGGCGCAAGAGCAGGTCTTTTACGAGCGACTGACCGGAGGCAGTAATCAGAAATCAGTCATCAGCCGCCAGGTGCAGGTGATGCCGCAAGAAGCCGATCGATTGCTCGCGCATTTAGAGGAGTATCGGTCGCTGGGGATCGATATCGAGCCGTTCGGGGAGAACACGTTCCGGGTGCTGAGCCTCCCGGCATTCATCCGGGTCGATCCGGCGGAACTGATTACCGCACTCTTACAAGAGCACGAGCGCTATCGCGCGCTGGAAGGCGACGCGCTGCGCGACAGACTCGCTTCGAAAGCGGCTTGCCTCAGCGCGATCAAAGCGGGCGATGTTTTAGATTCTGCTCAACAGCAGGCGCTCTTGGACGAGTTGCTTCAGGCGTATTCCCCGGCGACCTGCCCGCATGGCCGCCCGGTGTTCGTGACGCTGAGACTGGAGGAACTGGAACGTAGGTTAGGCCGGCGCTAGTCCTTGCCAGCGGTCGCCTCTAAGCGCCTGTCTGAAAAGCCTGGGCGCACCGGCTTCAGCCGGTCAAAATGCCGACTAAAGTCGGCGATCCGGCTGCAATCCTCCTGCTTTTCAGACAGGCTCTAAGCGCTTCTCCCCTGTCGATCCTCACCCCCAAGCCCAATTTCCGCATCGACTCCCGCCGGGCACTTGCGCCGCGCTGGGCGCAGCGCCGCGCGATGTGAATAATCCGGCGAGTCGGGCGCGGCGGTTGCTGAATTTTCGCGTCTTGCCGACACACCCTTGATGGCCCTGCTACAGAGTATTGCTCCGTTGCAGCGACATTACCAGACGCCGTGACATAGGCTATAATTTTTAAGGCGGAAGACACGATCATTCGCCAGAATCGCAGCCCGGCAGCTTCGCCCCTAGAAAGGCAGGGAACATGCGCAGTAGTATTCGTAAGCGATCAACCGTAGCTTTCATCGGTCTGGCCGTCGGCCCTTTGTTGCTGGTCGGGGTGATTTTGGCATGGCGAAGCTTTGCCACTGAACAGGAGCCAGCGCTCAACACGGTGCTCATCACCCTGGCCCCCGTCGTGGCGATGTTAGTGTTATCCGGTACGTTGGGTTTCGGGGTTGTGCGCCGGCTGGAACAACAAGTCGCCGAGCGCGAGCGCGCCGAGGAGTCATTAAGACGGACGAACGAAACCCTCGCCGGGCTGGCTGAATTCCCCGCCGAGAATCCCAATCCTGTGCTGCGGATCATGCGAGACGGCCTCATCAACTATGCCAACCCAGCCAGCGCGGCTGTGCTGGACGCTTGGGGATGCCAGGCGGGGGAGTGCGTGCCGGACGAGTGGCGCGAGCTTGTCCAGGCCACGTTGGACTCCGGTTCCAGCAGGCGCGTCGAGACGAGTGTCCAGGAGCGTACCTTTTCCTGGACGCTCGCGCCGGTGGTGGATGCCGACCACGCCAATCTGTATGGACTTGACATCACCGAGCGCAAGCAGATGGAGGCGGCCCTGCGGGAGAGCGAAGAGCGGTATCGCCAGTTGTTCGAATTGGAATCAGATGTGATCTTTCTGATTGACAATGAGACTGGCCGCATTCTGGAAGCGAATAGTGCGGCGTCAGAGGTGTATGGATACAGTCGCGAAGAGTTGTTGACCAAAAAGAATACGGACTTGTCGGCAGAGCCGGAAGATACCCAACGGGTCACTCGGACGACGCCGCCCGTCCTCGATCAGGTCGTGAACATTCCGTTGCGTTTCCATCGCCGAAAGGATGGGACCGTCTTTCCTGTAGAAATTACCGGTCGCTTTTTCCTCTGGCGAGGACGGTCGGTTCACATCGCAGCAATCCGCGACATCACTGAGCGCAGGCGCGCGGGAAAGGCGCTGCAGATGTTTCAGCTCTGCATCGAACAGGCAGCGGATGCGGTGTTCTGGTTGGACCAAGAGGGGAGGTACACATACGTCAATGAAGAGGCCTGCCGCTCTCTCGGCTACACCCGCGACGAACTGATGCACATGCACCTGTGGGACGTGGACCCTGTCTTTCCAAGAGAGCGCTATGCCGAGGAATGGGCGCAATTCCAGAAGGGCGAACTCGGCACACAACTTATCGAGACCCGGCACCGGCGCAAGGACGGCGTCATCTTTCCCGTCGAGGTTTCGTATTGGCAAATCTGGCTCGGTGATACCGAATTGCACGTAGCCTACGTGCGGGACATCACCGAGCGTAAGCGCGCAGAAGCCGAGCTAGCGGCCAAGCGTGAAGCGGAACGGCAATTCTCAGAGCAGCTTGCCACCCTCGTCGCTGTAACGAACGAACTTTCCAAGGCGCAAACACTTGACGAACTCTGCCGCCGCGCGGTTGAAGCGGGGCGCAACCGACTGGGATTCGATCGCCTCGCGTTGTGGTTCGTTACTGAAGATGGTACGACCATGCTGGGAACCTATGGCACCAGCGTTGACGGGCAAACTACAGATGAACGGCATACGCGGCATGCCATTGACCACCTTTCACGTTTGCGGCCGATTGTGGAGGGCCGTGTAGCGCTGCAATCCTATGAAGATGCGCCGTTGTATCAGGCCGATGGCAAACAGGTTGGATGGGGCAGGCGGGTGGCAGCTGGCCTATGGGATGGCGAAACAGTTATCGGCTTTTTAAGCATCGATAATTTCATCCGCCAGCAGCCTTTTACCGACCACGATCGCGAGCTTATGCGCTTGTACGCCTCGGCTCTGGGGCATTTATGCACTCTCAAACGTGCGCAGGAGAAGCTGGTTCAGCTTGCCGAAGCGTTGGACCAGCGCGTGACCGAGCGTACAGCGGAGTTGGAGGCAGCCAACCAGGAACTGGAAGCCTTCGCCTATTCCGTCTCGCACGACCTGCGCGCGCCGCTGCGGGCCATCGACGGGTTCACGCGCATTCTTGTGGAAGACTACGAGCCATCCCTGGGGGCCGAGGGCAAGCGGGTGTGTGCTGTCGTGCGTGACGAGGCCCGGCGCATGGCCGAGTTGATTGACGATCTGCTGGCCTTCTCCCGCCTCAGCCGCGCCGAGATGCAGGCTTCCCCGATCGACATGGAGTCGTTGGCCATCTCAGTATTTTACGAATCGATGATGCCTGAAAGCCGGGAGCGCATTGATTTCCATGTTGACGCCTTGCCGCCGGCGGTGGGCGACCCGATATTGATCCGGCAGGTGTGGATGAACCTGCTCGCCAACGCCGTCAAGTTCTCGTCCAGCCGGGAGCGGGCGACCATCGAGGTGGGCAGCCGGCAGGATGCCGGCGAAACCATCTACTGGGTGCAAGACAACGGCGCTGGCTTTGACATGCAGTACGCGCACAAACTCTTTGGCGTGTTCCAGCGCCTGCACAGTGAGAGAGAATTCGAAGGCACCGGCGTCGGCCTGGCGATCGTGCAGCGCATCATTCACCGCCATGGCGGGCGCGTCTGGGCGGAAGGCGCAGTGGATCGCGGCGCCACGTTTTACTTCGCTCTTCCCCGGAACGGAGATTAACCGTGAACCACCTGAATGCCGTGGACATCTTGCTGGTCGAGGATAACCCTCAGGACGCCGAGTTGACCGTCCGGGTGCTCAAGAAACGCAACCTCGCCCACCGGCTGTTTGTGGCGGAGGATGGGGCGGAAGCGCTGGATTTCATCTTCAGCCGGGGCCAGTATGCGCGGCCAAAGATCGTGCCTTCCCCGAAGGTAGTGCTGCTCGACCTGAAACTGCCCAAGGTGAACGGCCTGGAAGTGCTGCGGGCACTCAAATCGAATGAACGGACGCGCACGATTCCGGTCGTGATATTGACCTCTTCGCGCGAGGCCCCGGACATCCGGGCTGCCTACGAATTGGGGGCCAATAGCTACGTGGTGAAGCCGGTGAACTTCGATGCCTTTCAGGAGGCTGTGAGCCATCTCGGCCTGTACTGGCTGCTGGTGAATCAGGCTCCTACCTGACGCAACCGATTCGCCGCTTGAGGAGAAATCCTATGGACGAATCCATTCGCATCCTGATCGTTGAAGATGTGCGCACCGACGCCGAACTGGCCGAACGGGAAATCCACAAGACGCTCCAGGCGTGCGTCTTCCGGCGGGTGGAAACGCGCGAGGATTATCTGGCGGCGCTGGAGACGTTCCAACCCGACCTCATCATCTCGGACTATCACCTGCCGCGTTTTGATGGCTTGACGGCGCTGAAACTGGCGCTGGAGCGCGCGCCACTCACGCCGGTCATCATCTGGACCGGCTCGATCAATGAAGACACCGCCGTCGAGTGCATGAAAGCGGGCGCGACGAACTACGTCATCAAGGAGCACATCAAGCGGCTGGGGCCGGCCGTGGTCCACGCGCTCGAGGAGCAACAACTGCGCCAGGAGCGCTTCTGGGCAGAGGAAGCCCTGCGCGAGAGCGAAGAGCGTTATCGCACGGTTTCTGAACTCACCTCCGATTTTGCCTACGCGCTGCGTATCGAGCCTGACGGTTCGTTTACACCCGAATGGATGACGGAAGCCTTCAGCCGTATTACCGGCTACGACCTGGATGCCAGCATGGATGGCCGCGCGGCCTGGATGAGCATCCTCCACCCCGGCGATGGGGCGGTTGCATTCCAACACCTGCAGGCCAACTTGTCCGGCAAGACGCACGTCGCGGAGTACCGAATCGTCGACAAGAGTGGGCAGGTGCACTGGGTGCGCGACTATGGACGCCCGATATGGGATGCAACACAGAATCGCGTGACGCGAGTGATTGGAGCCGCGCAAGACATCACCGAGCGCAGGCAGGCCGAAGAAGCGGTGCGCCAGCTCAACGCCGAACTGGAGCAGCGTGTGCGCGAGCGCACCGCCCAGCTCGAAGCCGCGAACCAGGAGCTTGAAACAGCCAACGCACGGCTGGAAGCCCTCGGCCGCGTCAAGGATGAGTTTGTCTCAAACGTCTCGCACGAGCTGCGCACCCCCCTGGCGAACTTCAAGCTGTATCTGGGCTTATTGGCCCTCCGTCCTGAAAAGTACGACACCTACGTCGCTACGCTCGAACGCGAAACAACGCGATTGACGAACCTGGTCGAAGGATTGCTCGTTCTATCGCGCCTGGACCAGAATCGCCAGACCCTGAACCTCACGTCGCTTGATCTGAATGCGCTGATTAGGGAGTACGTAACCGACCGGTCGTCGCTCGCCGAAAGCAAAGGTCTGACTTTGGTGTTCAATCCAGAGACGGCATTGCCTGCCGTGCAAGCCGATCCGAATCTCCTGGGCCAGGCGTTAAGTATCTTGCTGACCAACGCGTTCAACTACACGCCGGCCGGTGGCCGGGTGACTGTGAGCGCGCAGGCCCGCCACTTCGACGGCCGACAATGGCTCGGATTCAGTCTCAGCGATACCGGTCCCGGCATCGCGCCGGAAGAGCAAGCCGAACTCTTCACGCGGTTCTTTCGAGGGAAAGCGGGGCGCGAGTCAGGCGTGCCGGGCACCGGCCTGGGGCTGGCGATTGTCAAGGAGATCGTCGAGCGACATCATGGCCGGGTCGCAGTCGAGAGCGAAGGCGTACCGGGAAAGGGCGCGACCTTCAGCATCTGGCTGCCTGCTTGAGCACTCCCGCAGCGGCTCGGTCTGTGACCTTCGCCGAACAACAGGCTTGACCGTCGATAACGGCGAATCGCGGCAGCGCTACACGTTCGACCTGTCACCCCAAGCCGGAGTGCCGATTTTAGTCGGCGTGGTTAAACAGGTTGACCCCACTCTCCGCTTGCCCATGTCGGCCACTGTGCGGCGGCGGGCTGCCAGGCGCGCTACGGGGGCAAGTGAGCCTGCACTCCGATGCTTACCGCTTGCGAGGACGCGCTTGGTGAGCGATAAACCCTCTTCGATCGATATACTAATTCTAACAAAATTGATTAACTAAAGTGTCAAATTCCATGATATTATCTGCAACAGACTGACATCAAGGATATTTGAACCACGGGAGGCTATCTAAGAGCTAGTCGATAAGATTGACAGGCTTTGCTTCGAACTTAGAAATCTGCTATGCCCGAGTAGTTACCCTTTCGCAAGGAGCGACATGTGCGCGACTTGCGGAAATGAAATACCAGCCGAGTTCCGCTCTCAACGTTCCTCGGCTGGTAGTGGTGAAGATAAGCGCATCATGTGCGCTCGTCTTCGTTATTAATTATACCAGAAATCTTCGCCATAATGCAATGGCTCAAAAGTTAAGAAATCGTTTCCGGCTTAGGGCCCAATCGCTGCCAATCATGTATCTCCTGCCCGACCAGAATGATCCTTGCGATGTTCGCCGTCTTCGCCCTGTGGGCGCTGCTGGCAAGCCTCGGGCTGTTGTTCCCCGACTCGCCCTCTGGCACTCAAGCGGAGGGGATGCGAGTTGACTCGAGCGCACCGCCGGTATTGCGTCTGCGTCGCTGCCGGCGCTTGCGCGCAGGTCTACCTCCATAGGGTATGGGTACACGCGCGACAACTACCGTGATGATCCCGCCTACGACGACTATCCGGTCATGAGCGTAGTGAAGGTAGTTGGTCTAGGTCACATGTCCTGATCATCAATGCCCGTCCGGATGCTGAGACGTAGGGGCTGGCGGGACGATCCTCAGGCATGTAACGAGAGGCGACGCCGTGCACGTCTTGATCCTGACCGACGGCGTGATGGCGCGCCATAGCCAAGTGGACCGGCAGAAAGCGGCTGCATGGCAGGTGTGCCTGGCTCTGGCATTAGCTTCGGAACGGCCGACACGATGATAGTGGCTAAGGATAGCGTTACAAAAGGGCAGTCAACTTGTGGTCTCGTCTACCAGCTCTGCCAGATCTTGAAGGCAGAAGGTGTCGTCTATTGCCATTGGAAGAGCAATGTCGCACTCGATCGTTCAGCCAGAGGCGACGCCGATCTCGATCTCCTGGTCAGTCGCGCTAGTGTGAGGCAGTTCACGGACATTCTGTATCGGTTGGGTTTTAAGGAAGCGCGGGCGTTGTCGAGACAAAAGATGCCAGGTGTTCTGGATTACTACGGGTACGATGAGGCGGTCGATCAGCTCATTCACGTTCACGCCCATTATCAGCTCATACTGGGCGACGACATGACGAAGAATTACCGACTTCCTATCGAGAGGCCGTTCCTTGAATCGGCGGCTCAAGGCGACTTGTTCAAGATCCCTGCACCTGAATTCGAACTTATCGTGTTCGTGATTCGGATGGTGCTGAAACATTCAACCTGGGATGCTATTCTGAGCGGACAGGGAGCCTTGCCCACTGCGGCGCGGCGAGAGCTGGAGTACTTGCGAGCACAGGTTAACCCAGGCCGCATGTACGACATCTTGCGGGAACACTTGCCCTGTATCGATGCGTCACTGTTCGATCGCTGCCTGCAGTCGTTACAACCGGATTGTCTGCTTTGGACTCGCGTCAAGACGGGACAGCAGCTTCAGGGCGCGTTAAAGGCTCATGCGCGCCGATCATACGTTTCCGATGTTGGTTTGAAGTTCGGGCGTCGGGTTACTGGGCTGATTCGACATCGAATTTTGGGGCGGCGGAGTAAAAGACGTCTGGCGAGCGGCGGCGCGATCATCGCCCTCGTCGGGGGAGATGGCGCTGGCAAGTCAACGGCCGTCAAGAATGTCTACGCCTGGCTTTCAACCTTCGACACGATCAAAGTGCATATGGGTAAACCGCCCCAGTCATTAGCGACTTTCGCTGTTAGAGGAATATCGAAGGTCACCAGCTGGCTTGGCATATTGCTGAAGCGGAATTGGTCTGTTCAAGCTGGAGCGGAGGCCGGGTCCTCTGCATTCTTCAAATACCTTTGGTTATTGCGACGTGTTCTGATAGCCCGTGACCGTTATCGGACTTACGCCAGGGCGCGCCGTTTCGCGACAAATGGCGGACTGGTGGTCTGCGATCGGTATCCCGTCCCTGAAGTCAAATTGATGGATGGGCCGCAATCTGACCGCGTAAACAAGACCGGTCAGACGAATCGACTTGTCGAGTCTTTGATCCAGTCGGAAAAGAGATACTATCAGCAAATGATGCCCCCCGACCTGCTGATCGTGTTGCGAATCGACCCCGAGATTGCTGTTCAACGCCGGGCGGATGAGGAAGCAGCCTTTATTCGAGCGCGTTGCCGGGAGATATGGGAGATAGGCTGGGGGCATACGCGCGCCCACGTTATTGATGCCAGCCGATCAATAGCAGATGTGCTGTCTGATATGAAGTCTCTGGTATGGACACATCTCTAACGCAAGTTTCAGCTGAAAACGCGTTTGCGGAGAGATTACCGCTCATCGCGGAAGTCGTCGGCCCGGCGGGCGCAGGCAAGACCACGCTTGTGCTGGCCCTGAGCCAACGCAATGAAAGAATCCGGACGGTGTTTAGCCTCCGCAGAGTAAGGTACATTCCGTCCTTCGTCGGTCACGCTTTTTCGCTGCTGCCAACGTTTCTTCGCCAGTCCCGAAATGGCAGCGGGTTTACCTGGCAAGAGATAAGGCTGATGACACATCTCGAGGCGATGCAGCATGCTTTTGGGCGAACGGCGCCGAATTATCGCGGGGTGACGATTCTGGATCAAGGGCCAGTCTATATGCTGGCTCGGCTGCATAGTTTTGGTTTCGGGAACGTGAGGGGCCGGAGCCTTGCGCAATGGTGGAGTGATCTACTCGACCGATGGGCGGCTAATTTGGATATGCTCATTTGGCTTGATGCATCGGACATGACCCTGGTGGACCGTATTCACGCACGCGGCAAGTGGCACTCTGTAAAGGAGAAACCTGAGCAAGAGGCACTTCAATTCCTGGCGGGTTTCCGCGCATCTTGTGAGCAGATCATCGCTCGATTGACGGCTCACGGCGGCCCGAGGGTGCTTTATTTCAATACCGATCGGGAAGCGCCGGATCAGATTGTGGCTGAGATTCTGGCTGAATTTGATTCAAAAAGAGTATGGGGTAGGCGAGCGTAGCGTGCGACGAAGCAATTCCTCGCTGACCGCCGCAGAGATTGCTTCGCAAAAAGCGCTCGCCATGACGAATCTAACATAGTCGAACGATTATGCTCAAGACATTGCCCAACATCAAAACTTTATCCAGGTATCTCTCCGGCGAGAGTCTGACCCAGAAAGCTTCTCTAAACGCGTTGGCCGCAGCCCTGGACTATGGGGCGCGATTAGTGACGGGCTTTCTGCTGAACCCTTTGCTGCTGGCCGGATTGGGCAATTATCTGTATGGCGCGTGGCAGGTGCTGGTGCGCTTGATCGGGTACATCTCAGCCGCAAGTGGCCGCCCGACTCAGACTCTCAAATGGACCATCGCGAATCAGCAGGCCTCGACCAATTACGAAGAGAAGCGCCGAAATGTCGGCAGCGCCATCGTTGTCTGGTTTCGGTTCCTGCCGATCCTTGCGGCAATTGGAGGATTACTCGCTTGGTTTGCACCTGACTGGCTCAATGCACCGGCGGAATTCGTCTGGTTCGTGCGCTTGGCCGCGGGGGTGCTTGTAGTAGACCTGATTGTGACCAATTTGGTTGATGTGCCGGAGTCGGTGCTACGGGGTGAAAACCTGGGATACAAGCGCATGGGCCTTACCACACTCCTGGTGTTCGTGCAAGGGGGAGTGATTGCTGCGGCTGTGTACTTTAAGACGGGCATTATCGGCGTGGCCGTGGCTGTGCTTCTGGATACCGTATTGACCGGTGTGTTATTTCTGTACATCGTCCGTTCCTACGTCCCCTGGTTCGGCATTGCCAGGCCCTCAGCTGCAGCGGTGCACCGTTTTTTTGGGCTAAGCTGGTGGTTTCTGATCTGGCGACTGATCATGCAACTGATGATGGCCAGCGACGTGGTCGTGCTGGGTATGCTCGACTCGGTTGAGAAAGTGACAACCTATACACTCACAAAGTATGTCCCGGAAGCGCTGATCAGTTTGGTGGCCATTGTGGTGAGCGGGGTCACGCCTGGGCTGGGCGGCATGATCGGGGCCGGAAAGTTGGCAAAGGCAGCGCATATACGAAGCGAGATTATGGCGGCAACGTGGCTTATCGCGACTGCTGCGGGAACGACGATGCTGTTGTGGAGTCGTGCGTTTGTTCAGCTGTGGGTGGGGGCAGAGTACCATGCGGGGTCCATATCCACCTTGTTCATCATGTTGATGATGATGCAGTTCGTTCTCATTCGGAACGATGCCACGTTCATCGATCTGACGCTTAACTTGCGCCGCAAAGTGCTCATAGGCATAGTATCGGCGGCTATATCTCTCGTCTTGGCTGGAGTCTTGGTGGGGCACTTCAATCTGGGCATCATCGGTCTGTGCTTGGGGCTCATGGCGGGTCGTTCCATTCTCAGCCTGGGCTACCCCTGGCTCATTGGACGGTTGCTTGGAGTTTCGTTCGCTTCTCAGCTCAAGAGCGGGCTCAGGCCCGCATTCGTCACGGCTGTTTTCTTCGCATTCACGCTAGGCGTAAGCGACCTGTTGGCCGCGGACAATTGGATTGACCTTATTCTCTCGGCCGGGGTGACGGTGGTCTTGGCGTCGCTACTGGCATTCTACGCCGGCTTAACGGGTGATCAGCGCAAGCGTGTGTTGCATCGAGTACAAGCAGTCACGCGGCCCGCTGCGACAGATTGAGGCACACCCACAATGCAGACTTACTTCAATCCTTCATCTTCAAGCGTCGGCTCGCGCCATCCCGCCCTCGATCCGGTGAATGTGCTGTTTCTGATTGGCGCATTCTTAGCCCCTTGGGATTTGAGCTTAGGCGGGAGCGGCTTCACGGCCTACGATGTTGTGCTGGTGGTTGTGGCGTTCATGATGCTCGCTACTCGTCGACGATGGCAGTTCTTATCCTTCCAATTCACAGCGGCAGTCTATGTGTTTATCCTGTTCGCCGTGTTAAGTACATTTCGTGCGCCTCAGCCGGTCGAATCATTGACCCAGATTGTGCAGTTCATCTTCATTTTCTTTGTCCAGATTCCGATCATTTTCACTTTAGTCAAATCTCAATGGCTGTTCCGCATGAGCCTGCTCATGTTTGTGAGCGGGATG
>Ga0209323_10001352_pt1 | contig 16177 bp, 28 predicted proteins | sample Rifsed19ft2_FD_184014 | JGI IMG/M metagenome (GOLD analysis project Ga0209323, IMG submission 184014) | Soil microbial communities from Rifle, Colorado, USA - sediment 19ft 2 (version 2) | ecosystem: Environmental > Terrestrial > Deep subsurface > Rock core/Sediment | place: Rifle, Colorado...
TGGGTGAGGAACTAAGAAGAGTGGAAAGGGGTATCGAGACAGCAACAAAAAGGACTGAACGAAAAGAAGGGAAAGTAACAGTCCGAAAAGATATCAAAGCGGATTTAAAAACGAGATGGGATGCTGAATTAAATAGGCTGAAAGAAGGTAGTAACGAAATAAGAACGGCTGCAGGACAGCGTACGATTCAAATATTAAAGCAAGAAGAAATTAAACCATTGACTATACAAGAATATATTCAGGCAACAGAACAAATCTCACAAGCAAAGGTTCTTCAAAAAGCCGAATTAGTACAAAGAAAAGAAGCATTAATCTATCCAGTTGTACCTGTGCAGCAAATGAAAGTACGGCAAGTTATAGTACCAAAAACAATTCAAAAACAATTACAGAAAGTAAATCAAGATATACTTCAGAAAAGAATTCAGATTCATAAACAGATTCAGAAGATTAGCCCCTTATATATAATTAAGCCAATCCAGATCACAAAAATAATAACAACCCAAAAACAAAAGCCAATTCAGGAACTAAAGAAAATACAGGTTATAAGACAGAAATTGAAACAAAAGCAAGTTCCAGAACAAATTAAGAAACCGCCACTTCTTCCAAAAATCTTCCTGAATAAAGTGGACAGATTTGCCAAAAGAATTAAAAAGCGTGGCAGGTATGTCTGGGATATCAGGAATCCAGTACCGACACTGGAAAGCATTCTGGGGGAATGATGCAAGTGTTAGGCAAAGTTCTCTTAACTGTCTTGATAGCTATACTATTTATTCCATTAGCCAATGCTGAAATAGATGTAACAGGAACGAATTATACATTTGTTCCAGGAGGATCATTTTTTTTAGATTCTTTCATTCTCTCAAATGCTTTTGACAAAGACTTTCAAACCGTAACTGGTGGCGACTCAGGGGAGAATCATGCTGCCACCGGGGATACTGCAGATGACACTGATTATATTCAAGTTACTTTACCATCAACTGTTAATTTATCTCATCTCTATTTCAAAGCTTCTGCTTATGTCAGTGTTCCGTCAAATCCAGATGAAGTGACCATAAAAATAAAAGTAAGTTCAAATAATACAACATGGACAACGTTACAAACATTTACATCCAGTGCACCATATAATAATCCTGATATTTGGAATACAAACTATACAAATGTTCAGAATGTAAAGTATATCAGAACTACAGTTTATAGAAGTAGTGCTTCTAATGATGTATATTTCAGATGGTATGAAATCCAAGCATTAACATCCGAGGAAACAGTGTCTCTCTTTTCTCCCACAAATAATTCAATTATCTATAAAACCTATCCTCCCTTAACTGTATCCATAAATTTCACATGGTCAAAATCCACTTTATACAGTTCAAATTTCATCATTGCAAGAGATAGCAGTTTTAATCTAATTTCTGTTGATACAACTACTTCAAATAATTTCTCGGTTCAACAATTAGCTGCAGGAACTTACTATTGGAAAGTCCGATATTACAATGCTGCATCGGGAACCTATTATAATTGGTCAGAAACATTCAAATTGATGATTCAGGATCAGACAACAACCGACAACACAGCAGGCATTCATGGCGTAATATATGAGAAAACCAGTGCGGGTGTAGATATCCCGATATCAGGTGCATTGGTAACAATCACAGATTCAAACCTGAATTGGACTTCCAGCATGATCACTGGCAGTAATGGCTATTACTCTTTCTCAAATCTTTCAGTAGGCTCGATATATGCTGTCCGTGCCACCAAAGTAGATCAATATCAGGATAGTAATATCGAATATGTGACCACACAAGCAGGAACATGGATAACTAAAAATATCTATATGCAGCGGTGCGTTTCTGGTTTCAATTGTTTCTATAATCAGCATTATGTGAAATTCAATGTCAGAAAGCTTGCATGTATCTGGGATTGTGATTATGTTGGTGTAACAGTCACAGTTTACAAAGGCTCTGATGTTGTACCCCTCTATACAGATACCACGAAATCGGATGGTAGCGTTACCTTTCTGCTCATAAAAGACCAGAGCTACAGGATTACTTTTGTTAATACCACTCTGGGAATTAATTATGAGAAAACCCTGATACCTCATGACGATGAGTACATTATCATGGTTCCCACCACACAGATAACATGGCAAGATTATCCAGTGCAGCAGAAAGATGCTATCAACATCACGGTATCTCAAACGGTTCTTAACTCGACACATGCACAGATCACAGTAACTTATCTTGATACCAGCAACGGAACAAGCAACCTAACGATATATTTGAATCAGTCTGGCGGCCTTAATCAGACCATGATAGATTCCTGGAATGGAGGAGCGACAAACAACACATCTCATACATTCACAGTATCGGGATATAATGGTCAGAGCTATCTGATCAGAGTAGTGGCAACACATAGCACTTATGGAACTATTGATAATTCTTACTCGGTAGTATTCAGGAAAACAACGGCTATAACAGGCATCCCTGATTTGTTCTGGTTCATATTTGCAGTGGGATCTCTTGTTTTCCTTGGTGCGATCTTTACAGGAACAACAGCAGAGAAGGGATTACTTATTGTGTGTGGGATAGCATGGGTATATTTCGCTATGGGCTTTTTCAATTATGTAAATAGCGCGCAGGTAGCCATCTCGATCACGGTCGCTTCGATTTTTGCGGTAATGGTTAATATAGGAAAGTGGAAGAAAACAGAGGGGTACGCATGAAAATATATCAAATTGCGCTTGGAGTCTTGATATTCTCTGCGGTAATGACCTTATTCAATAGCCTTGGAGTTTTTTCTTACCAAATGTATCAGCCAGGATACAATAATGTCAATAGCGCAGATGCAGCCGAAGTATTCCAGCTTGATACGGAGGATATGGATACTCAAGAGGGGTGGTTAGACCGAATTTCCGGGATTGGAACAGGTATTCTCTTTGCTCTCGGATTGGTCTGGAAAACTCTAGGACTGGCGACTAATTTAGGTGGCCTATTCCAACAATATGTGCCCGGCGATGTGGGACTGCAATTCGGCCTACTGCTTACAATCCTTACTGATGTCGTTCTGGCATGGGGAGGAATACAAATACTTATGAAGATTACAACTAAGCAAATGGACTGATCAAAAAATGGTAAATGAAATTCCCCTGAATATGTTCCTTGTACTGAATGTCGTCACTATCGGATTAATTATATTCAGCTTTATTTATGAGGTATCTCTTTTTAGAATAATCGCTTCGTTCATTTCTATGATCCTTGCATATGTGAATTCATTCTTGATTATCAATGGCAATGTGGTAATGGTACAGACTGATGGAGCGGTATATTCCTTCATCCCAATTACAAACACCACATTCAATTATTTTTGGTTGTTCATTGCGATCCTTATGGGCATCTTGACATTACTCTTTATTATAGATGAGATTAATTATATAATGCAGACTGAGCTGAATGAAAGTATAGCAGCAAAAGAGGCAGATCTATAAATATGAGTTTCGCAAAGTTATTTCCGATATTGATTCTTGCGGGAATATTGGTCATCGGAAGCCAATATATGATCTTGATATCAGCAACTACCGACACCAACAGCAATGTTTCTGAGGCATACCAAGAGCAATATAATACCACAAGAGACATAAATATAACCACGATTTCACTAACTAAGTTCTTGGCGCCCATAATTGGGGTTGTGGCTCTGGTGATTGCAATCAAAATGATCGGAAGAAAGAAATGATTGGAAAGAAGAAAGGTGAGAGCGTACTCAGGATATTCCTATCAGGGAAAGGATACAGGCTCAAACACGGATATGAGCTTGTGAAATTGAGGAAAAAGAGAGGAAGGAAGAAAAAATGATATGGATGAACTCAAATCTGAATCATATCTTTGGGTGTATTTTTATATCTCTGTTTGTGATATCTCTTTTATTCATTCCAGCAAATGCAATTACGGTAGATTTCCAACAAAAATACAACAATTGGAACAATTCAGAGATTATAAAAGAGTCCCAGTTAGATATCAGCAATCCTGCAAGATATCCATATGCGTTCTCAGAAAATGCAACTCACTATATTTATGAGCGAAATGATGATCGGTTAGTACTCCAAAAAAATATAGTTGATGTTGTTAGAAACTACCCCACAAAAATCTCTTTTGAGATTCAAACAACAAAAGCAACAATCGTTGCTAAGAGTATAGCAAATGGATCGGGGCAGAGATATATTGTCATTCCAGAAAGCTTGAAGAAAGCTAGATTTTTATTTGATGATGTGAAACCAGACGTGATTATTGATAATGGTATAACTCAATGGTATGCAGATCCTTCGACTTACTGGTATTCACGCAATGGGAATCTGAGATTCAATTTCCTAACTGCCCCATATGCATCTTTGAATGCATCCGATAGAATTACATTTGTGTTCAATAGTTTTCTGATCGACAATGCTACCACAACCGGGTTCACCTCTGGTAATGTCAGTCTGAATGGTTCGAGATGGTCAGGCTATGCTGGAGGCAGTCTTGGGCTCCATCTGAAAAATGATTCCCAAACAAACATGTCGGGGCTTGTTGGTTATTGGGCATTCGATGAGACTACAGGGACATTGATAAGAAATGTCAACACAGAAAGCGGGGTAATCAACAGCACAAACCGGGGAACTTGGAATGGTAATGCAACTCTGAATTACACTGTTGGAAAAATAGGCAACGCAAGTTCTTTTGACGGTGTTAATGATTATGTCGATACGGGGAATGATCAAAGCCTGAATATCACGAATGCAATTACAATCGAAGCATGGATAAAACCGAATAATCTATCAGGAAGTCAAGCAATTATTTCAAAATCAAAATTCGGTAATAATCTTGGAAGTTATGAGTTAGCATTAAATGGTAATCGTGTAAGACTCCTTTTATCGCAGACTGGAGCTTATGCCTCTGACTTTGATTATATTTCTACACAAAGTATTTCCAATGGTGTTTGGACGCATGTAGTGGGTGTTTATACAGGAACTAATGTAATTTTGTATGCTAACGGCGTTGCGCTAACTCATGAAAAACTTACATTTCCAACATCAATTTATTCTTCGACAGCAAACAATTATATCGGTGCAAGGCCTGAAGCAACACCAGAAAGATTTTTCAATGGCGCGATCGATGAAGTCCGTATCTGGAATCGTGCATTGCCTGCTCCTGAGATAGCAGTCAGATACAACACAAGTTTGAGACCTCAAGCAATGATTGAAATATGGAATCAAACAGCAGCGTCAGGCAAGGTGATATATCAGGTACGTGTGAATCATAGTTTACAAAATTCTTTGAACAATGTAAGTATCTATGGTCGTCAAAACGGAACTGTTGCATGGAGTTTGATTCGGACAAATGCTACCAGCGCAACATGGTATTCAATCACGGATAAATTCAATGTAATGGATTTTGGGATTATGATGCAGGGGAATGGAAGTAATACTACTTTCGTTAGTAGCCTGGAATGGGACGAAATATTAGCATCTGCTCCAATGATAATTTCGTGGGGAAACAATTATACCAACAACGATTCGATCTCAATCACAGTACCGAAATACACAACAATTGAATTTAATACTACTTCAGATCTTGTTTCAGAGAATTGGCATTGGACGGGAGTAGATAGTATGAGTGGAAATGGAACAATCAATAGTATCGGAACTAAATATTTTGATACTATGGGATACCATATTGTCACGACATACGGCAATAATTCTGTTAGTAATTCAAACACTATAACCTGGATAGTTAATGTACTTGGAGAATGCTGTTTTAATCTAAGCGGTTATATATTTAATACCTTAGAATTGCCACTAGAGAACGCAAGAATTGATTTTAACGGCGATTATGTATTCTCGACCGTCGATGGATATTATTTATTCTCTGGAATTAATGAAGGAACGACGGATACAATATTAGCAAGAGCAATCGGATATAGGAATGAGACGAACATCACTGCAATTAGTGTAGATACTACCATGAATTTCACACTAAAAGAAAAAACAGCAGGGACAGTGAGTGCTCCAGGATTCCAGGGGATACTGGCAATTGTCGGATTCATTTTGTTTTGGCTCTATCGCAAACATAAGCATGTGTGAAAGACCCCGCACGAAGTGCGGGGATTGTTATTGCGTATATGCGCTCGTCTTTCATGCATCCTCAACCCCATTGCTCAGCCATAGCATCCGCAATGCCTTGAAAAGTTCGGCTTCGGTCTTTTCCTCTCGTATCTGAAGGCGGCATTTTATGTATTCTTTGTTCTCTCCCCGAAACGATATTCGAAGCTTCCAGTTTAGGAAGTCCTTTTAGCCACAAACAGGTAGCCTTTGTTTCACCATGACCATGTTCCCATGGCTGAATAATTTGAGTATATTCCGGTAACATTGCATGTTTGTGAGGTATCGGATTCTCCAAACATATTTTCTCTATTGGCAATTCCCATAATCTATAAAAGAAAGCAGATGCTTCTTCCATCTTCTTCCATCTATCAAGTTGGGTATAGAGCCATCTAACTCCTGAATTACATAGATAAGTACATGGTGGATGACCAACTAAAAGCCGTGGTTTCCAATCATCATCTTCTAATAGAGATAATATGCTAAAAATGTCTCCTGTGAAATGATGTCCTGGTTTTTCGGAAGGTAACAAATCAACTGAAATAACATCATGACCCCGAAGTCGAAAAGCTTCTCTAACTATTCCTGAAAACTCACATGCTATTAGTATTTTCATGCATCCTCCTTATCTTGTTGTTCCATGCCTCGGATTTCAATCCGAGGACATTGACTTCGTAATGCTATCCGACCCCTGTTTTTTCGTGTCCCACATTCCAACGATTTCACCTTTAACTCCATATTTACTGCTTTTACTTCTTACTTCATAATCTGTGTTCGTAACTGGATTATATATAATCTTCTTCTTACACTCTTTGAGTTTGATCCAGATAATCTCTTTGTCTTTATGCTTCCGACCAACATAAAGATAACCCGATTTGTTTACCTTTCCGGTCTTGGTTTCCTCGACTTCCTGAACGTCAAAAAAAAGAGATGGCATTTATTTTACCTCGGTAACCACCACAGTCCGTTCATTCGATCAATCCATACTTATCATCGCTTTCTTTTTTGCTTATCCGCAAAGTCGTTTTCCTGTGTTTGATTGCAAGGGCAACATGCATAATATCATAGTCGCCCCAGGAATCGTATAATTCTGATAGTCGAAGAACATCAGCGAAATCCCTGCCAGTATCTTTCGTGGATTCATCAAGTACTTTCAATTTCCTGAGATAGTCTTTCATCTCATCTCTCTTGAGTGAATGATTCAGGATTCTGCAATTGTCGTATAGCCAATCATCCTTTGATGGATACCTCTTTGATCCAATAAGCTGAAAACTGCATAGTTCTCCATGATGCCAAGAGCCATTTAGGAAAAAAAGATATCCGAGCAAGTCTTCGATGTGTATCTGCATGAATATCGCATGATCAAAATCAGGATTGTCAATGTCGATACAGATAACATCGCCAGGACTGCGCCCCACTCGCTGCCACATTACATGATAAATGAAGCCATGGTAGTTACATTTCTCGCATCCGTTGCCTTTACAATCCGGGCATTCCATTTTAGTTATCGGTGGATTCTGATTGGCTTCATGTGCCATTCTGAATGCTTGCTCTTTTGTATTTAGTTTCTCGGACAGATTGAATTCTAATCCCAGACCATCCAGGGCTTTTGGCAGCAACTTCATTAACAAATTGTAGCCAGGCATTACCTCCTTCTTCCCTGACCACCTCATCTTTTTCTTTACCTGTGCTGCCATAATCTGTTTGCATATCTGGGTTGCTATGTCGCTAATGCTGACAGGCGTGTCTATTGTTACAGGATAGTGGTATTTCGTGTTCCCGAACTCGGAGAAGGTTAAGGTGATTGTTGCCTTCATGACAAATCCTCTCTCCTGAATCTATGATACACAGTTGATAACGACCCGTGGCATTTTGATCTCCCCGTTATCCTCACAAACTCTCTACTCAATGCCCTCAGAGACATTCTTGGATTCTGCCTTAATATTTCAACCGAAATTGCCTCGTCGTTGTGCCTGCATTCAGTATACTGAATGTAACTTAGAAAGCCGTTCATGGTATTGCGTTTCATGCCATGATCACTGCCATCTGAAAGCCCACCTATCATCTTCTTCCTGATCATTCTTTTCACCCCATATACCCAGACCGAGATCTTCCATCTCTTCTACGGTGTAATGTTCCCCCTGGGAGTATACGGTGAAGTCGGCATGCGCAAGAAGCCTATCAACTACATCATTCTCTACCTCATCTTTTTGGTAGATATAGATACCACCTTCCTGTGGGACTATTGTAATAGTATTGTCGTCTATATCTATCTCGATAATCACTTTCTCGGAATCTCCGCCTTTTCTTCCTTTTGTCATTATTTCTCCTCCTTTCGGTTCATCAGTTCGTGGTATTTTTGACATCTATTGTAATACCAGTATCTATCAATCGTGAGTATTACAATTATACCCACAAAACCACAAAAGGCAAGGACTGTACTAACTGAAAAGCTATCAGTTGAAAGGATCCCCATAATTGATAGTATCATAAATAGAAGCAGTAACCAGCAATTACGATTTGTGTTTGGATTGTTCATTTCTGTTCCTCCTTCGGCATATAATCCGATGCAAGTCTCTCAGATGGCTTCCTGCAATCCATGCAATAGTACGGCAATCCCCGGAACATGCGCCAGACCTTCCAATCCCGTTCTGTGAGATCCTTATATATATTGACTCCCAGACAGTGTGGGCAGAATCCAGTTAGTGGTTCGCCGTCTTGATTCACAGGAATAGCTATCAGGTGGCTACTCTTTTCCTTTTCTTTTGCTATTTCGATCATTGGACCACTATCCTTATTATAATCTCTTGTCCAACAATAGTTCGGTAATATTGCCACTTCTCTGGAGTATATCTACGTATTGTTGTCCATAATTCAGGAATACCATTTCGATTATTAGTTGTAAGCAAGAACAAAATGATAACCTTGCCTTTTGGAAGTTCATAATGCTGGTCTCCTTCGCCTTCGGCGATTAAAGTGTCATAATCAATAAATTCGGATGTTAACTCCCCCGAATATGCTACCAGTGTTTGGATTAACGTAGTATGCATTTCATCCATCGTAAAGTAGCCCATTGGCATTTTTTCATATAGATGGCTGAATTTAATTGTATGCATCTTTTCCTTTTCGTTTGTTTCTTCGGTCATACTTTTATCCACTCAGGTTGAACATGTCTAATATCTCCCGCCCTTGTATGGGTCTGCTTGCACGAAAGCTTCATCAAAGGATTCAAAAACAACGGATTCTTGTACCTCTGCTTTCAGTTCCCCGGACGATTGTAGATTCATCCACTCTTTATATCTATCTGCATCACCCTGGTTTGTGAATTCTGCAATTGCCCTGCTATGTCCTGCAATTGTGATTAGAACTTCATACGCAGTTATCATCTTTTCTCAAAATCTGGGCAATTCCTGCCTCTGCACTTGTTATAGTTCTTTTCCATGATGCACTCCGAGAACCAGAGCTGTTCTCTGTTCTCGGAGAACTGAACGAGTTTCCCGAAGGCATTGTCACAATATGGACTGAAAGGCATCAGAATACCTCAATCGACACAGAGGCTTGTACAGGCGTTTCTTTTCTATATTGCCGGATAATTCTCTGAACTCTTTCATCTCCAATCGAATCAAGAGCCTTAGCATTATAGCTTACTCTGAAGCTGCCCTTCCGATAGTTTACCTTGCCGTATTCAGTTTGCAAAGTATGCTGCACGGAAGTCATCAGCTCTTTTATTTGATTCTCAAGTACATTGCTTTCATGGTCGAATGGTCTTGAAAGATCGTCAAGTGCTTCTTGCAGGTTCTCGATCTGTATCATTATGTCTCCACAGATCGTTTCTTTCTTTAGCTTTATATTCCTCATCTTCGTCAGCATTTGCTTTATGTCGGCTTCTGCTGTGCAGGAATGAATGGATTCGCTTTTCATTTCTTGGTTCATTTTGCTCTCTCCTTCTCAACTCGATTAAGTATCTTATCAAGAGCATCCCTTAGCAATTCGCTCAGGTTGTATTCTCTTGGCAATGCTTTTATCTTTTCATACTGGTTCTCTGTTACTGAGAACGTTACTCTTTTAGGCAACTCCATATACTCACAATACAACCTACTACAATATATACTTTATTACTTGATGTAATGCCGTAAAGTATATATACCATGCGAGCATAGATTAGTTTGCAGGGATGCGACAATATCCTTGCAAACAGGAAAGGTGATATGATATGGCAAAGGCCAACAAAATGAGAAGACCAAAAAAAGATGGCAGGGAGTTAGATGCTCCATGCAAAACCCTGAAAGAACTCAAGGAACATGCAAAGAAGAAAGAGTTCGATATTGGGGTGTGACATAACTACATGATGGGACGGGAAACCACTTTTTCGTATACCATAATCCCCCACTGCTTAAATGCAGCCCGTCCCACAACTTATCATGATGAGGCAGTCTTAACATACCTAAAATCAGAGAGGCAGTAATATGAAACAAGAACTAATCGAAATATTAGCAGATCTGGGATTTGCCCAAGCAAAAGGGCAGCCTTTGCTGTTCCAGAAAGGGATTGATCTTGAAACCAATCTATATGTTGATTTCAGGAAGAATAAGGACAAGGGACGTAGATTTGTGAAGCAGGGTGACAGCCTGGATGTCGATCCTGATATGTTCCCCGATCTTGTGCTTTTCAAAGAGCGCAGAGATGCGCTATTACAGTCATCAGCTTCAGACACAAAAGATGACCAGGGACAGGGAGACCCTAACGACGGCAAACCACGATCTCCCGCTGTGGGGCAGGAAACTTTTTTGAATCATACCACCACTCCGACCCAGGAGCCTAACAGCTCCCCTGCCCCGATTTTCGATTATATCAAGGATATTGTAGGGGATGATATCCTTGAATTGTTCGGAGACACAGGAACAGGAAAAAGCAAGTTCATTCATGCCCTTGCTCTGGAAGCAATCGCATCCGGGAAGAAAGTATATTTCCTTGATACTGAGAGAAATCTAAGCAAGGCCGACGTTGCATTGTTGGGAAACTGTTACCGATATACGCCAGTTTTCAATGAAATCAAGCAACTGACGATATACCAAGACAGTCACAAATGTAAGAATCCGGATTGTCCAAATGACCTTGGACAAAATAGAATCGGTAGAATACCGAAAGTCGATCTGCTGATCATAGATAGCGTGGGGCTTCCGATTCTTACTCGGTTCGCCACACTGTCAATGAAGGAAAAAGGGAACGCCCTTCTTGATCTTATAGCTGTCGTAGGAAATCTCAAGGAATGGGCATATAAAAACAACGCTATGGCAATAATAACGAATCAGCCGGAAAGTGAATTCGGGAAGGATAAGGATGAAATCAGAAAGCCTTTCGGCGACAAAGCTTGTTTTGCTGCAAAAGAGATCTGGCTGACTAGGAAGCTCAAGGCTACTAATATGACAAAATGCTCAGTGGAATCATTCAGGAGCAGATCAATGAAATCCGGCCTGAATATTCTGCAGATCGAGATCACAGACCAGGGAACTAAGATCGTGAGATGATAGTAATATGACAACAAAACTAGAGCGTCTCTCTTTACAACGGCCATATCCTGCACACTATTATTGCCATTACAGACAAGGCAATTTATGCAGGAACCCATCGCATGATATTGTGTGTGTGGGTGATATATGTAATATCATATATATGTTCAAGCGAGAGGTTAAGGAAGTGATCCGATGAGAACAAGGGAAGAAATCGAAGAGGAATATCAGAATTCTAATAGAACATTAGAGAATGAGTTAATATTTGAAGTGTTCTTAGATATTCGAGATTTATTACATCGTCTCTGCAAAGAGCAAGCGCCAGAATATAAGATCAGGCGAATATCTGAACCGGGATTATTCCCAAGCGATGAACTGAGGTAACAATGATCAAATTACTCTCATCAATCGATGAGCTGCATGGTGTCTTATTTTATCGGAATCCCCACTCCCACTCCACCATGCAGGGCTGCGGTTTCTGTCACGTTTCCGCAGCCACCTCCTATTCATCTGCGTGAGGTTATAATATGATGCAGATCATTGCTATCCTGAGAGGGATTATTACTGGCAAATGTAGATATGCTTCGGATTGTAAATACTTCAAGAATGATCTGAACTGTAATCGCCAGGAAACAAACGATGTGGTATCATGCGGATATCGTAGATTTCTCTGGCAGCATTGTCATGATGTAAAATAGAAAAGACTCCGCACGAAGTGCGGAGATTGTTATTTCGGGCATGCGCTCGCTACGACCCCTCTTGTGCGTGGCTTAGCATAATATGGGGATTTACATTTTCTGTTTGGGCATGTCTTAGGTAGTTGTTCAGATTTTGGATACCAGATATACCCGCACCGCAAGCATGTTAGTTTTTCAATACCCATAACTTCGCTCTTGCTCCAGCATCAAAGCATCATATAGAAGTCCTCCGCAATGATCAGGGCATGGATCTTCGTGTAAGTCCATTCCCTCAACAACTATACCACATTTATCACATTTGTATTTCATGATTTACTCCTTTTTGGTACGTCTTTCCACATCCCGCAATATATTCCACCCTTCATTATTATTTCTCTTTTTTTCCCATCTATGAGAATTAAGTCAACATTTTGAGCTATTGCTGCAGCTTTCGCCTCTCTCAGATTTGTAGTTTCCATTTTTCCTACTTTATAGTAATACATATTTATTACCTCTATTTACTATATACACTCTGGGGTATATATGGCTTTGGGTACATTGGGTATAGTTATAAGATAGAATAAATATACATAGTAGAGACGGATTAATTATGCCATGTAGCGAATCCACACAAGGTAAGAAATCGGAAAGAAAGTTTATAAAAAAACTCACAAAAAAAGGCATGTTCGTTAAAGTTAAAGTGTTCAGGAAAGAAACACCAACCAGTGAACGAAATGCAGAAGTTTGTTGGAGTAAAAATAAACGTCCTGGATATAAGAGATATTAAAAACATCTCTATCGGCTCACCGAGGCGTGTAGTCTTAGCGTAATGCCCCGTACTTGAGTACGGGGATTGTTACTGCGTGCGGTACTCAGTTCTCATGCGTGTATTTAGATTTTATAAACTTTCCAAGCGGTATAAACGAAAAAGTCATAGCAAGTGTATATAATGGGTTAATTATCAACCGTATAAGATATGGTTTATTGGTTGATAATTTTAACGAAGTTCCAATAGAGTTATTGAAATTACAAAGGAAAGCTTTTTGAAAATTGTATGCTGTCATTTCTCCAACAATGTTGCTCTTAGTTCCAACGCCCCCAGTTAATGTAACTTCATGACCATACTCATGTGCTAAATTTGATAATGCCTTAAAACATTCAAGTCCCCTTCTGATTACAATATCCTGTTTTGTGTAAAAAGCATCACTATCTTTCTTAAATTCCCGTTTTTCTCCGAATCGTATAGGAAATTGATTAATCTTTATTCTCGAAATTCCCATATTTTCCAGTATCGGCAACATTGATTGTTTAAGTAAAAATAAATCATGCTTTGTTCTGATAACATCTTGTAGTTTTAGATTTTCTTTTCGTCTATGCCGTGTGTTCATTTACGCATCCTCTTCTGAGCCATCAGGCGAAGTACCCGTCCCGTGATGCCTCGTACCTCTGGTACGGGGTATCGGTCACTGCGGGGAGCAACTTCAAACACGGTTGGACTGCTCCGAGCCTTGAACCAGTACGACATAAGCCGTTACCAGCTTTCCAGCGTGCTTTTTACCTATTGAAATTTGACCGTTAGACCCAACACGGGTCTTAATGGTTTCAATCAGTTCGGTCTCGTTAATTATGATTCGAGGCATTTATACCCTCAAATTTGGATACGTCTCGCTAATCATCTTTCTGAGGGCGGAAGCCTCGTTTTTTGATATTTGCACAAAACGAAGAGACCCCTTGTCTTGTGCATCCTTGTAACGCATATAACGAACTTCATTATTTAGAATGTTCACACTCTTAATATTAGCATTCTCAATAATATCTTTGAAAACATCTTCTATTGTTTGCATTATCATTTTACTCATCCCTTTCGCATCCATCTTTTTCTTTTTGCAATTCCATATCTCTATCAAATCTGATTTTATCTTTTTTTTCCTTCTCTGCAAGATACTCCAATCTTTTTCTTTCTTTTGCCATCATATTATTTTTCCTCCATTGTTTTGTAGTTTATCTTACTACAATATACTAATACGCACTAATAGAATATAAGGGATGTGGTGCAATATAATATCTAATAAGAAAAAGCTATAGGAAACTAAAGGCTCGTATTGTAGCGTAATGCTTCGCTTTTCAAAGCGGAGTCGGTTACTTCGTCCTGCTGTCCTCATGCGTCAAGTGACAATAGTTCTTCTTGCAACTCTCTGCGCCTTTTGTCTTTCGCAGTAGCTTTCTTTTCGAGATATATTGGAACCAGATAATCTAAAGTCTCTCTGATCTTTTCTGGTGATCTAAACTCTATATCCATCTGTTCCAATAATTTATCAACCGCTTTCATTTGTATATTTCGGTCTGGTGACAGCAAACCACTTTTGATCTCTTTTACTGGTTCAAATCGTGACATTTGGTCTGGATCAAGATATTCAGATAGCTTCAAACCAATTTTAAGTTCTGCAATCGCCTGATTCAGAAAATGGTCATTCATTCTATAGTTCTTTATGAATACTAATATTAAGTTTATTTGAGTCATATTTTTATCCTCCTTTTCAGAAACTCTCCTCATCTTCTTCTTTCTGTGCAAGCCAATCTCCGTATTCGTTCTTGTCCGTCCTCGTTTTTACTTTTTTTGGCGTAGGGATATTTTTATTCTTTTCATCTTCGATTGCTTTGTCTTTGTTGGCTGCACGATTTGCGCGAAGCATCCGACTTATCCTTTCATCTGAGAAATTGTATTTTTCTCTAAGGACTTGTACGGTTTTTATTTCGCCTTCTGTTAGATTTTCTAAAAGCATTTTATTTTCCTCCTTATTATCGTATTACTTCATACACTAATACGCACTAATAGTATATATAGTTATTGTATAATACACTAACACAATTTTATATAAAAAAGTAAAAGATAATGGGGTTAAAGGCTCGTGGTGTTAGAGTCATGCCTCGCTTTTCAAAGCGGGGTCAGGGTGACTTATACCCAGTTGTAAATATATCGTTATCTGTTAGGACTTCAGTTCCTGCTATTTTAATGGTTTCTTTGCTTACTTTTTGTTTTGGCTTCATTATTTTCATCACTTCGGTATTGAATTCCTTGTAATGCAATGTGCAGGCCACGATAGTTTTTCTGATTGGAGCAAAGAAGATAGCCTTCGACCAGCCCTTGTCTTGTAATTGGTCTTGGGTTCCTTTGTCTGTGGCTTCGCAAAAACTACATTTAATCTTCATGCGTCCTCGGTCATCTTTGCTCACTTCCGTTGTTCTCTTGGTCTGTCATAATTAGTGCATTGTCGTGTGTTCTGAATATCTCCCATGCAGCGAATCGTTTGAAGTATTGATCAATGAACTTATCGGAAATATGCGCAGCTCCCCCTGCGATGTTCTTGACCTTCTCTATATTCATGCCATCGCATTGTATCATAACTGCCAGAACAATCTGTTCATGATATATAGCAACTGCATTATGCTTCAGTAGTTCTGTTCCCATACCCTTCATTATTGCTTTTATCCGACTTTGGATCTCTTCTTCAGAAACAGAGTTAAGCCGTAACATTATTTACCCTCGCTTGCTCAGCCTTCTTCTTTGCTCTCCATCTTTTCACTCGTAATCGTGTAGTCTCTCTTCGTTTATCTAGGTCTCTGTACGCCATTATCATTTCCTATGTAACGCTTAACATATAAATGTAACGCTCTTACGTTAATTAAGCAAAAAAAAGAAAGAGAAAACAAGAAAGAAAGAAAGAAAGAAAAGCCACAGCCACAGACACAGCCACAGACACAGACACAGACACACACACCTAACTTTAGACTGTTCACGCTGGTCTACCCGAATAAAAGAGATAAAAAGATAGCGGAAGCGCGAAAAAGAAAGAAGGAAG
>Ga0209323_10001355_pt1 | contig 16160 bp, 13 predicted proteins | sample Rifsed19ft2_FD_184014 | JGI IMG/M metagenome (GOLD analysis project Ga0209323, IMG submission 184014) | Soil microbial communities from Rifle, Colorado, USA - sediment 19ft 2 (version 2) | ecosystem: Environmental > Terrestrial > Deep subsurface > Rock core/Sediment | place: Rifle, Colorado...
CGAAGGGCTTTCTATTGAATATCTGCGAGAAATTTCTACCATTGTCATGCTCATCACCCTTGGTATCGTTGTGGGTAATAATTTCTATGATAAGCTTGCCTATTTCCTTTTCTGTTTCGGAATCTGGGATATTTTTTACTATGTCTGGCTTAAGGTACTCCTTAACTGGCCTCCTTCTCTCTTAACATGGGATATCCTGTTTCTCATTCCCGTGGTATGGGCAGGGCCTGTTTTAGCACCAATAATTTGCTCGATGACAATGGTATTGCTTGCAGGATGCATCCTATTTTTTCAACAGAAAGGTTATTCAGTCAAAATAACTCTATCTAATTGGATATTATTATTTGCAGGAGCTACCATCATTTTTTCCACCTTCATCTGGGACTATACAAACATAATCATTCAGGGAGGATTTATTTCAAATCTTACAACATTGGCAACAGACCACGCTTTTCAAAAAGAAATATCATCCTATATACCAACATCCTATAAATGGCCCCTCTTCGCCATTGGGGAAATATTGGTACTTTATGCTTTGGCTATATTATGTAAAAGGACAAGATCAATTAATTTACAATAACAATTTCTTCCTGAAAGTTTGATGTATAAATCTATACCTGCAATACAACATTTCAAACAAAAATCAATAAAGCGATAGTATTCAATTATCTCAATTGCTTGACATGAAAAATCCTTTTGCTATAATGAAGACAAAGAGTTTCTTTAGTGGTAAACTATCAATTATGTACTCTGAATAGCAACATTAGAAAACCATGAAAATCGAAGAAAGTAAAATTTATGAGGTAGTAAAAAATAGTCTTCCTGTTGGATTTACATTGGTTGATGAGGCAGGTATGATTATCGACTTTAACTCCCAGGCCGAGGTAATCACCGGCTACCTAAAAAGCGAGGTGCTTGGAGAATCTCACCTTGAGATTCTCCATGGTACAACCGACAGGGAAGCCTGTCCGCTGTTTCGATTCGCTCTTGATAGAAAACAACCGACAGCGGCAATAGAGACAACCATAAAGCAAAAAAGCGGTGAAATAATTACTATCGTTGCCTCGATAGCACCTATTTTTGATGATGATCACAATTTCATCGGAGGCGTTGAACTATTCAGAGATATTACAGAAATCAAGAAACTGGAAAGAGAACGGAAAAATATCCTTCCCATGTTTGCCCATGACATGAAAAATCCTGTTATTACGGTTAGCGGTTTTTTATCAAGATTGCTTTCAGGGAGAGTGGGTTCGCTTACAGAACCCCAATTAAATTATCTACACATAATGAAAGATGAGCTCACAAAAGTTGAAGACTTGATAAGCGATTTCCTTGAATTTTCCCGTTTTGAGGCGACACAATACAGACCGTTAAAAAGTGCATTTAACATAGAAGAAGCCATAAACCATCAGATAGAAATAATTAGACCTGAGGCAGACAAGAAAGACATCCGAATCTCTTTTGAATATCCCGAGAACTTCGTCCCCCCCGTGATTAGCGTTGACGGAAAAATGATAGAGAGGGTTATCGCAAATTTATTTGATAATGCAATCAAATACTCACCGTGCAATTCCTCAATTACGGTAAAACTTGCTGACTGGAATCTGGAAGTTCTGGTACAGATGATTGATACAGGGATTGGTATATCTGCAGAACATATTCCTTATATCTTTGATGCCTTTTACCGTGTTAGCAGAGACTCAGAAGGCTCAGGTCTCGGACTTTCCATCGCTAAGGCGATAGTAGAAGCGCACGGTGGGAAGATATGGGTGAAAAGTCAGATGGGAAAGGGATGCACTTTCAGTTTCACCCTACCAAAAAATGGAGGATAATGAAAAGTAGGGTGCTTGGAGCGGTTGGAGACGTCGCTAAATAATTGGACCCCACCCAATTATACACTCTTCAATTCCCCTACCTTTCAACTGGAAATCTCCATATTTTTATATAGTGCAATTCTCACCCTTTGTAGGTGTTATCACCAACTTTAACTCAAAAGGACGTTACCTACTTATCAAAATTTAAACATTATAGCAGGCCTTATTTCTTCCTCTCCCACTCCCCTTTATCATTCTGAATCCACCAGCCGGATTGAGACTTATCGCGCCAGCTATTAGCAAATATCTCCTGTATCTGTGGTAAAACTTCAAGATCAAATCTATCTGCCTTTTTGAATAATATAATGTTTGTCCGTTTAACGCATTACGTTATATAATAATGCAGGTGATAAAGTCATTTAAGGACAGAGAAACGGAGAAGATATATAATCGAGAGGTATCACGTAAATTGCCAAGAGACATCCAGCAAGTCGCATTGAGAAAATTACGCATGATAAATAACGCTAAAAACCTGAATGACTTAAGAATACCACCTTCAAACAGGTTAGAAAAATTGAGAAGTAGCCGAGAGGGCCAACATAGCATTAGGATTAATGATCAATGGCGTATCTGTTTCACCTGGCAAGGTGGAGATGTCTTTGAAGTAGAAATAACAGATTATCATTAGAAAGGAGTACCATGAAAAAAGAGAAGTTACATCCCATACATCCAGGCGAGGTGCTTTTGGAAGAATTTCTCAAACCGATGAGTATAAGTCAAAACAGACTTGCTCTTAATATTGGCGTGCCACCGCGGAGAATTAATGAGATTGTTCTCGGAAAACGGGGGATTACTGCTGATACCGCCCTGAGACTTGCAAAGTTTTTTGGTACATCAGCCGAGTTTTGGCTTGGTCTACAGGCACAATATGATTTAGATGTTACCTCTGAAGAGCTCGGTGACCGGTTGGAACAGGAAGTAAAGGCATATGCAAAAGCTGTATAGAAACCCGGTTACAACCCCATATTTTTATTCTGAATAGTCTCCACAATCTCAAAAGAAGAGATTGCCACGGTCGAAACGACCTCGCAATGACACAAAGGAAACTCTATAGCAAGATTACAGGGAAGTGAGTTTAATTTTTATATTACTTACTTCTTCCTCTCCCACTCCCCTTTATCATTCTGAATCCACCAGCCAGCCTGTGACTTCTCTCGCCAGCTATTGGCAAATATCTTCTGTATCTGGAGTAAATTCTCTTGACCTAACTTGTTTGCCTTCATGATTTCTGTATAAAGGGCTTTGCGGTCTTTATTTTCCATGTCCATTAATCTATTAAGATCAGCCTTTTCTTTAAGGTTTAAACCTGATACATCTCTCGTTTCGAGGAGTCCAACATTATTTTCACCAATACTCCCCTTATCATAGAAAGGTTTTAACTGGGGAAATCTCTCCTTTATAGAATCCCTGAGGGCACGAATGGCAGGAGTAGAAACATTGATATCTATCTGGGCATGTGCCTCTGCAGGCCCCCAACTAAGCCTTTTTATTTCCTGAAATAAATTCATTTGTTTCTGCTCAGGTTTCTGTTCTTCCTTCTTTTCTATTTTCCGCACATCCTCAACAATCTCATCTGCTGCTTTCTGCACTGCAGCCGCTGGAAAGTAGATGTTCACTGTAACGCATGCAGCTATGAAGATAATGAACCCCAGGTTTAAAAATTTGTATTTCTTTCTCATACTTACCTCCTTTAAGATCTTTTTTCTTCTTTTGCTGTCAATATCCTTGAAATCCTTTCCTGCATATCTTTGAAGCTGATAACATTATCAGGATTTTGATTTACTATATCAATGCCCCTTAAGAAGGCACGCCGCACTAAATATTCATTGCCGCCTGAAAGAATCTTTCCCCTGACAGAAAATTTGTCGTTTTCTAAAGTGCATCGGATACCAATCCGGCTATAAGGATATTCTTTAAAAAAACTCCGTATCCCGGTCTTTAATATTCCACCAATGGCTTCGGAGCCGGTACCCAGTATTGAGATGTTCTCCACAGCATCCACGCTGATTTTCTGTTGAATTCCAGAAGTCTTAACAGAATCTATATCGAGAATGAAGCGGGATGGCTGGCCATATTCTATCTCAAGATTTTTTAAGGAGCCCTGTATTATTCCGGTCATTTTGCCTATCTTAATATTTTCAGTAACTTTTTCCAAGTCTATACTTTTAAAAATTATATCAACACCAATCTTTCTTGATCGGGAAAAAAGATCTCTTGCAGAAAGGTTTGTTGCTTCAACTTTTCCCCCGAAAATCGTTGCCACTGCCTCCCCCTGAAAAGACCATTTGCCTTCCTGATACCTCACTTCAGGGAAATCTGCTTCAAGAAGACCGGATAAACTCATCCTCTTTAGGTTCTGACTCGATGAATTCAGATCCATTCCTTGTATTTTCAAGCCAAAATCAAATCGCTTTGTTGATGAAAGGATATCTTCTCCCTTAAAATTTAAGATACTGAGTCTTCCTCCAAAAAGGGATATTGACACATCCTCAGGGATGGTTAAATTATTCCGGGAGAGAATAAGGGGGACAGACAAACCTTCTAATCTTATCTTTTCCTTTTCCAATGTCCTGATCCTTAAATAACCAACCTCTCCCTTCCCATTTTCCTGCAAATGCTCAGAGGAAGACGGGTAAAAGAGATCAAAGGGTAGCATCAGGTTTAATTGATTTATAGACAGTGACATATTTGGAATCCTGAGAGAGGCATTTTTCATCTCAAGGACTCCTTCAAGGAAAACTTTTTCCCCTTTTCTAATTGTCCTCATATCCAATTGAGAATTTCCCTCAAATTGGACATTCGAGAAAGAAGGAAAGTTCTGGCTCAGATAATCTTTAAAAATGGATAACATCTTATTGTGGGAAACTCTCTGGGCTTTTAAGGAAAGAAGAGTTTCATCCTTCTGGATTAGCCCTGAAAGGGTGTATTCACCTGTTCCGAATAGATCAAGAGAACCTTGAAATTCCAGGCTTCTGGGGGAGTTCAAAAAAAAACTGCCCTGTGAAAAAAATTTAATCCTTTCCCCTGAAAAATTATTATAGTATTTCCCCCAGAGAAGTTCTCCTTCCCCTATCTCAGAGGAAAGTTCGAAATTGCCCTTTTTGCCTGGTGATGGAGAATGAATTTTCAGTATCACCTTTCCCTCTATCCCCTGGGCAGCTTTTGTCCCGTCTGAAGAACTGAACTCACCTTGCTTGAAATGGAGAATCATGTCTCCGGCCCATGAGAGTCTTTTCTCTGTATAATTTCCTTTCAGATGTGTTTCGATCACACCATTTCCTTTGATAAACCACTTCTGATAGTCTGTAGGGAAAAAAGGTTTAAAAAGGGAGTAAATACTCTCAAAATTTATCGAGGAAGCTTCAAAGGATGCCCTCCAGGGAAAATCATCACGGAGGGTGCCCTGGAGAGAGCCTTTTAAAAACCCTAAGTTCGAGACCTTGCCTTCTATTATGCGAGAGTTCATTGCGCCTGTTTTGAAGTCATAGAGAAAAGAAGTTTGAAATTTTAAATTCCTCAGTATTGTATCTTTGCCGTCTCTTTTATACGTCAGGGAATCTAAATTTAGAGATACTGAATCAATATCCATTTTTTCCTTATCTATAAAGACAGGTAATCTGAGCACCATGGTCTTGAATGAAGCAGAATGGTAAGACCCTGAATCTATATTGAATTCAAAAAAACCTTTTCCTGAAGGTCTCGGGAAAAGACTGGTAAGATTAAACTGAGCCTTGATACTCCCACTTCCTTCAATGTCTTTCCCATCACGTGATAGAATATGAAGAAGACCTTTAAAAGTCATCTTTCCTCCCTTTTCAGGAGAAAATTCTTTTATCTCGAGATTAATATCAGTAATCCTGATTGTTTGGGGAGAAGAGGCAAAGGAAAGCTCAAACTCTCCCTTTTGTATGTTTAAAAGTTGAACAGGGGGAAGCTTTTTTATAAAAGAGAGGTCAAGCTTCTTCTTTTTTTCAAAACGAAATACCAATTTGGGCTGCGTTAATGTTATCTTTTCCACCTCTCCTTTGAGAGGCATCCTGATTTTTCCTTTGAAGTCAATATGAGGGGTAATAAAAGACAAAACACCATTTTTTAATCTCGTAACCTCCAGGTTTGAGATTTCTCCTTTCAGCCCGGGAGAAAAAGAAATGCTCTGTACACTGATTCTATAACCAAGCTTGCTTCCTATAGTAGTACCAAGAAAGTTGATAAAGGCTGGAGTTTGAATGAGAAAATAAAATCCTATGAATAAAAAAATAAGGAAGGACAGAATAATCAGTAAAATCTTTTTTCTTCTCCGAGGTCCTTTATCCTTATTGTTTGTCATCCTACAAAAAGATTATAGCACAGGGGATCCTGATCGCAGGATATAGCATTTTCGCTCATTCTCGCCCCGATAAGATCGGGACTCCGAGGCTTTTGCCTCTTTATATTAGAATATTGTCAAATGGACTATCGTCAAAAAAACCCGCTCAAATACCATATCCTGCGACCAGGAATTGAAGATGATTATTATGAGGATTTAGAATTTTAATATTTGTTACCAGGTTTGCTATAATGGTTCTTAATTAATTTTTTGATTAGAATCATTTAATGATTTTTCATAGCATCAGGAGGTAAATATATGGGAGAAAAGGTTACTATCTATGGAAAGGCTAACTGACCTTTTACTGAAAAGGCCAGGCTGGCCTATGGAGATAAGGCTGAATATTATGATGTCAAACTGGAAAACAATAAATTAAATGAGATGCTCAAATATTCAGACGGTGTCCGAAAAGTTCCTGTCATTGTTGAAGGCAATAAGGTAACGGTTGGTTATGGAGGCTTTTGAGGTATTTGATTACCGATAGTTTATCGGCACCTGAACCCTTGAATCCTTGACCCCTTGAATCCTAAAGTAAATTATGGACATTAAATTAACAACAGGAATAACCCTACAGACATCTAAAGGGGAAAATTTGCTTCAGGCATTGAAGAAGAATGGCATATACCTTGTTTCCTCATGTGGGGGTAAAGGGATATGCGGTAAATGCCGTGTCAGGATCCTTGAAGGAAAGAGCAGGATTGCTTCACCAGGAAAACTCGAACCCCGTGATATAAAGGCAGGAATTACCCTTGCATGTCAGACCGTTCCGCGAGGAAACATCTTCATTGATATTCCAAAGGAATCAAAACTCGTTATAGGGGACAGAATTGCCCTGTCAAAGTCAGGCGACCTCCTTGAATTGCTGAAATTCCTCGAGGCAAACATATCTCCTATAGTAAGGCAAATTACCTTAACCCTTACACCTCCAACAATTGAGGACAACATCAGCGACCTTGAAAGGCTCAGAAGGTCATTGGAAGAGAAAGATATGATAGGAATGAGATTTGCTCATGAGTTTGTTTCATCCATTGCACAGTCACTACGAGATTCAGAGTGGGAAGTAACTCTCGGATACACTGTTGGCAATGATGTTGTCTATATCTCACCTGCTGATACAAAAAAGGACAGATATGGACTTGCAGTGGACATAGGGACAACCACTGTTGTTGTCTATCTTGCAAATCTTACAGATGGAGCCCTCATGGATACAGGTTCTACATATAATTCCCAGATGCGATATGGGGATGATGTCATTACACGTATTGTCTATGCTACTGAAAGTGGAGGACTCAATGAACTCAGGGATGCTGTGATTACTGATATTAATGATCTCTCATCAACTTTATTGGAAAGACATTCCATAAATAAAGAAGATGTTGAATCTGTTGTTGTAGCTGGCAATACTACAATGACCCATATTTTCTGGGGACTGAACCCTGCTTACATAAGAGAAGAGCCTTATGTTCCAACAGTGAATTTTTTCCCCCGATGGAGGGCAGAAACTGCCATACTCAAAGCAAATCCGAGAGCCCCTGTCTTCACCTTGCCCTGTATTGCAAGTTATGTCGGAGGTGATATTGTTGCAGGAGTACTCGCCTCGAAGATGCATAGAAAGAGTGAGATAGCTCTCTTTATGGATATAGGAACAAACGGAGAGATTGTTATAGGAAACAAAGAATGGCTTGTGACTGCTGCCTGTTCTGCAGGCCCATGTTTTGAGGGAAGCGGAATAAGACATGGCATGAGGGCAACAGAGGGGGCTGTAGAGTCAGTAAATATTGACCCTGTTACATTCGAACCAGCACTCGGCGTCATAGGCGATGTAAAGGCAACGGGAATATGTGGCTCTGGCATGATTGACGCAATAGCAGAGATGTTCCTGAAAGGTGTAATAGACCAGAAAGGAAAATTTGTTAAAGAAATCAAAACAGACAGGATAAGGGAAGGTTTCGAAGGACCAGAGTTCCTCTTTTTTAGAGATAACAGCAGAGAGGTAGTCCTGACAGAGGTTGATATAGAAAATATCCTTAGGGCAAAGGCAGCAATCTATGCCGGTGTTTCCCTGCTCTTAAAAGAAGTAGGCCTTGGATTTGATGCGATAGAAAGGGTTTACATTGCTGGTGGATTCGGTAATTGTATCGATGTTGATAAAGCAATTATCCTGGGAATGTTACCTGATATCCCGAGAGAAAAGTTTTTTTTCATCGGAAATGCCTGCGTCACAGGCGCATATTTATGCCTTATTTCCAAAGGACTGAGACAGGAGGCTGGTATCATTGCCTCAAAGATGACATATATAGAGCTCTCTGTTTCAAGAGGATTTATGGAAGAATATATGTCTGCCCTCTTTCTTCCCCACACCCATATGCGGCTTTTCCCTACTGTAAAGAAAATGCTATCCGATAGTAAGTAGTAAGTAGTAAGTAGTAAGTAGTTTAGTAGTTATTGGTTCGTAGTAAAATCAGTGGCGGATGTAGTATTTGAGCGGATTTTTTTGCTGATATTCCATTAAGAATATTTCTAATATAAAGAGGCAAAAGCCTCGGAGTCCCGATCTTATCGGGACTAGAATGAGCGAAAATACTATATCCGCCATTGGTTTAAAATTTATGAAGTAAACGGGCTAATGAACAGGTCCTGAAGAAAGCAGAACCTCTACTTCTTTTTTGATTACTGAGTTTGGTATACCACCCTGTATCTTAATTACTCCGTTTATCAAGATAACAGGGGTATTTATAAGACCTAATTTTAAAAGCTTCCTTATCTCATCGAACTCTTCTTCATCATCCATAAAAAGGTCTATGTACTCCACATATACAACTGTTGGATAAGAATAATTCATCTCTTTCCTGAGCTCCTCTGCAAGCTGCCTGTTTGTTAAAGAATGCTCAAACTCTTCTTTGTGAAAGACAACTTCCTCTAATGGATTGTCAAGTATCTGGATATAAACTCTCTGAAACATTCGATTACCTCCCCCTTTATCTTTGCAAACGATGAGGCTTTATCTGCTAAGTATTCATTTCGACCAGCATATTATCTATGAGCCTTGTGCTTCCTATCCTTAATGCTACTGCAAGCAACACTTCTTTTTTTATCTCGGAAAGTTCATTCATGGTCTCAGGGTCATATACTCCTGCATAATCAATTGCTGATACCAGTGGTTCCTTCAGCAGTTTATTATGCATTAAATTTTTAACATGAGTTCCATCTGATATGCCAGATTTTATTACATCTGAAGCTTCTTTAAGACATTGGTATATAACTTTAGCTGCTTCCCTCTGTGCATTATCGAGGTGGGCGTTTCTTGAACTCATCGCAAGACCATCTTTTTCCCTAAACGTCGGGCACACAACTACATCAACATCCATGTCAAGGTCTTTTACGAGCCTCTTTATAATGACACTCTGCTGAAAATCTTTCTGACCCAAATAAACCATTTTCGGTTTAACAATATTCAGGAGTTTTGTGACAACTGTTGCCACACCTCTGAAATGCCCTGGTCTGAATGCACCGCATAGTTTTTCTGAGATATCCTTTGCCTCTACATAAGTTAAAAACCCCTCGGGATACATAGAAGATATCTCAGGCATGAAGACAGTGTCTACCTCTTCTTTCCTGAGTCTTTCCATATCGCCCTCAAAGTCCCTCGGATATTTCTTAAAATCCTCTGAAGGCCCAAACTGGATTGGGTTCACGAAGATGCTGACCACTGTAACATGGTTATCCTGTTTAGCCCTTCTTACGAGACTAAGATGGCCTTCATGAAGCGCACCCATGGTCGGCACAAAACCTATTGTTTTCGCTTCACGAAGAAACTTCCTTGATATTTCCTGCATAACTCTCGGGATCCTGATTATTTCCATAATGAAATCTCATTCATTAACTCATTAAGAAGGTCTTCCCCTTTTATCCTTTTAATGATCTTTCCCTTTCTGAAAAGGATGCCTATGCCCTTTCCTCCTGCTATTCCAAAATCAGCCTCTCTTGCCTCACCAGGCCCATTTACAACACATCCCATAACAGCAACCTTCATTGGTTTATCAATCTCCCTGAGTCTGGATTCAACTTCAGTTGCAATTTCTCTCAGATTAATCCCGCATCTGCCACAGGTGGGGCAGGATATAATCTCTGCACCCTTTTTCCTGAGACCCAGAGATTTCAGGATCTCATATGCAACCCGCACCTCTTCCTCTGGTTCTGCTGTAAGGGAAACTCTGATTGTGTCTCCTATGCCCTCCGAGAGCAATATTCCAAGGCCAACAGAACTCTTTATAGTACCTGTAAATGGAGGGCCAGCCTCTGATATCCCTATATGGAGAGGATAATCGAATTGTTCAGAGAACAACCTGTATGCCCCAACAGTGGTTGGAACATCTGAACCCTTCAGCGAAACCTTGAGGTTTATAAAATCCATCTCTTCAAGTATCTTTATGCTCCTTACTGCACTCTCAACAAGGGCTTCAGGTGTTGGATGTAAATATTTTTTACGAAGCTCTCTATCAAGGGAGCCAGCATTCACTCCAATTCTCATCGGAATTCCTTTTTCTTTTGCAGCATTAACAACCTCTCTTATCTTCCAGCTTGCACCTATATTGCCCGGATTAATCCGTAGCCCATCAACCCCCTGCTTTATTGCCTCAAGGGCAAGTTTCCAGTCAAAGTGTATGTCTGCTACCATTGGTATATTAACGGATTTTTTTATCATGCCAAGTGCCTTTGCTGCCTTCATATCAGGTACTGCAAGCCTTATTATTTCACACCCAATGGCCTCCAGTAATCTAATCTGATTTACTGTTGACTTTACATCCATTGTGTCTGTCTTTGTCATAGATTGGACTACAACAGGGTTGCCACCTCCCACAGGGACTCTGCCAACATAAATTGTCCGTGTCTTTTTACGAACTTCCGTTAACTTTCTCTTTACTTTCCTCATTCTTTTTCTTCCTGTATATCTCTACAGCTATCTGATGTTCTCTGGGTGTAACAGAGAACCTATGTGTACCGTCATTATTAGAAACAAAGAATATATAGGGGACATCAGCAGGATAAAGGGCTGCTGTGATGGATTTGATGCCTGGCGATGAGATAGGTCCTGGCGGAAGACCTTTAATAATATAGGTGTTGTAAGGTGTTTTTCTTTTCAGGTCTCTTCCTGTTATATCTCTTCTAAAGCCATCTATTCCATAAATACTGGTCGGGTCAGCCTGGAGGGGAATCCTTTTCCTAAGTCTATTGTGATAAACAGCAGAGACCAAAGGCCTCTCTTTATCCACCTTAGCTTCTTCCTCGATAATGGATGCGAGGGTCAATACCTCTTTTTCTGAGAGGCCGAGCTCCGATGCCCTATCTCTCAATTCATCAGAATATTTTTCTCGCATCCTGTTAATCATAACTCCTATCGCCTCTTTAGGATCTGTACCTTTTGGTATCTTATATGTATCAGGGAAGAGATAACCCTCAAATGAAGGGGCTTTAATGTCATAAGAGTTGAGGAAATCCTTGTTAACAGACAGCCTTATGAAATCCTCTTTTTTAATAATGCCTTTTCCTGCGAGGTTTCCTCCTATCTCCCAGAGTGAATCCCCCTCAACTATTACTATTTCATATTCAATTATCTGCCCTCCCCTCAGCTTTCTGAGAAGACTAAAGGGGCTCATTGATCCACGGATGGAATAGTATCCAGCTCTTATCTTCCTCTCCATACCGCTCATCCTGCCAATAACAAAGAAGAGGGTTTTATTCCGCATAAGCCCGTCTTTTGATAGGATTTCAACAGCCTGCCTGAAAGTAGCGCCTTTGGGTATCTCGATCTCGATAGTCTTATCGCCAATCGGAAAGGGGGTCAAAAGATCAGCCGCAACATAAATTGTGCATAATATCAGAACGACAATTAATACAATACGTATGTCTTTTTTCATCTTTTTAGCATGCCAGAATAAGTAAGTTATAGTCAATTACAGCAGCCTTTAGAAATTCTTTCTCATAATATTTAAACTATAAATTTCTTTTTATAAAAGAAGATTAACTAAGATATTAAAGTATTGGATGAAGAATTTCAGAAAACTCGGGCTAAGGTGAAGTTATTCTTGAATAATAAGTGCTTAAAGTTTAGAATTAACCTTATGAAAATCTTACTAAGCAAAAAAGAAATGCAATCCTTTTTAAAGGTTCTCAGGGAACGTGCCTCAGGCAGAGGTCAGGAGGTCGAAAACAGGGTCAGGGCTATCCTCGATGATGTAAGGAAAACTGGCGACAGGGCAGTCCTAAGATACACAAAAGCCTTCGATTCCCTTACAAAAGAAGACCTCAGGATAACTCCTGAAGAGATTTCAATAAATGCAAAAAGGGCAAGAAAAAACGTAGTTGAGGCTCTTAAGACCTCGGCAAAGAGAATAAAAGCATTTCATGAGATGCAGAAAGAGGAGTCATGGTCATTTTCTGATGGAAATGACCTACTTGGACAAGTGATAAGACCCCTTGAAAGAGTTGGGGTATATGTGCCGGGTGGAAAGGCTTCATACCCATCTACGGTTTTGATGAATGTCATCCCTGCACAAGTTGCAGGTGTAAAAGAGATAGCTCTTTGTGTGCCCACACCGAGGGGAGAGATAAACCCCTATGTCATGGCAGCAATAAAATTGCTCGGTCTTAAAGAGGTTTACGGGATTGGCGGAGCACAGGCAGTCGGTGCAATGGCTTATGGTACAGAAACAATAAAGAAAGTTGATAAAATCGTAGGGCCTGGGAATATCTTTGTAGCCACGGCAAAGAAGATAGTCTTTGGAGAGGTTGACATAGACATGATTGCAGGGCCAAGTGAAATATTGATTATTGCAGACGATTCAGCAAATCCGGCGTTCATTGCCGCAGATCTGCTTGGCCAGGCAGAACATGATGAACTTGCATCACCTGTATTAATTACAAACTCAAAGAAACTGGCAGATACTGTCCGTGGAGAACTTGAAAAACAACTCTCAAGGCTCAGGAGAAAAGAAATTGCAACAAAGTCTCTTGAAAGTTATGGAGCAATAATAATTACAAAAAACATCAAGGATGCTGTCGAGCTTTCGAATTCTATCGCGCCTGAACACCTTGAAATCATGACTGAAAAACCAACGGATCTCTTACCCATGATAAAGAATGCTGGTGCCATATTCCTTGGAGAATGGACTCCTGAGACATTAGGGGATTATTCAGCAGGCCCGAACCACACCCTCCCAACAGGCGGAACAGCAAGGTTCTCATCCCCTCTTGGAGTCTACGATTTTATTAAGCGCTCGAGCCTTCTGAATTTCACAAAAGATGGCTTTAAGAAACTTGCAAAAACTGTAAGGACAATTGCAGCCGTCGAAGGATTGGAGGCGCATGAGAAAACGATAAGGGTAAGAGAAGGCTTTAAGACTGGTAAAAAAGTAAAAAGGTTATTAAGTGGAGAATAAAAATCTGACCACTTTACTTTCCTTTTCTTTAACCTTAAGCACCAGTGTTGTAAATCTCTATCTTCCCTGATTTTATCCCAGCCTGTGCAATATCTTCTGGAGTTGTATTTGAAATACTGATTTCACTGCCGAGGAAATCTCTTCCTGCCTCTTTATAACAATATCTTACAAAGGCACTGCAGTACATAGCGTGTGGGTCATCAAAGGGATTAGGTATCCACTGTTTCTTTGTGATCATTATCAACCATGTTCCAAGAAGCTCCTGAATCGGATAGAGCACTTGTTCATCAACCAGTTGTAATGCAGTTGCAAGGACATTGTCCTTCACAACTTCTGATAGACCAAAGTCTATCACAGCAGCATTTTCCACTGTTTCTTTACACCATTTTCCAATCCAGTTCTCCTGAGCACCATTCCGAAGGTGAGGCTTTAAGAGATTCATCATAAGGTCAGACTCAAATATGTATGGACTTTTGCTTTTATTCCCAGAGGTACCTCTCCTATCAAGCCTCAATTCTCCAAAGATGAAACAATGAGACCAGAGAGAAGTCCCTTCGTCTCTGGTTACTTCCCTTTGGGCCTCTCTTATGGCAAGGCCTATCGCATCCCTTGTCCCCACAAGGCCGATGACTCCTGGTTTATAATGTTCTGTAAAAAATTTAAGGAGATTGGTATTTAAGTTTTTCATGTTAATCCTTACAGATTGTCATTCTGAATTCATTTCAGAATCTCAGTTTTTTTACTTTTTAATTCTATAATAGATCCTGAACCAAGTTCAGGATGACACAGGACAACCCGGATCTTGAAGAGCATCTTAAAGCCTTTTTATCTTCTCAATAATTTCAGAAGTTGAGATGCCTTTAATATATGGAAGGCTGTGAGTCTCTTTTGCAATATCAGAACCGACAATCTCCTCTTTTTTCCAGTCACCGCCTTTAACAAGTACATCCGGCTGGACTAACTTGATTAACTCATAAGGTGTCTCTTCATCAAAGATTGTCACATAATCAACCATCTCAAGAGAAGATAAAACCTCTGCCCTGTAATTCTGAGGATTGATTGGCCTTGCAGGTTTAATTTTGGAAACAGACTTATCAGAGTTTAGCCCGACAATGAGCACATCTCCGAGCGCTTTTGCCTCTTTGAGATACCTGATATGTCCTACATGGATGATATCAAAACAGCCATTGGTGAAGACAATCTTATTGTTATCAGCCTTTAGCTTGTCAATGGTTTGTTTAAGTTCATCCCAGTTTAATATTTTTCCCAACCAACCTCTCCCTTGCCTTCTCTATTATGTCTCTCTCATTCTTATGGCTGGCTATTTTTAGTGCATCATCGATTTGAAACCAGGCAGCTTTATCCACTTCCCAGTCGTGCTTTGAAATGTCTCCACCTTCGTACTCCAGTAAATAAAAGTGAACCGTTTTCCTGCACTTTGCCTTTTCTTCCTTAAGATAATACCAATAGTTTATCTCCCCAAGCTTCTCGATGACCCTTCCTTTAAGACCTGTCTCTTCTGATACCTCTCTTATTGCAGTCTCATCAGGTTCCTCTCCCTTGTTAATGATACCCTTTGGAAGACACCATACCTTACTATCCTTAACAGCAACAAGTGCAATTTCCACAGAATCATCATTTTTCCTGAAAATAACCCCTCCTGATGAAACCTGTCTTATTATGGGACTCGGTCTCATGGGAATGTCTTACCAGTAATTAATCTCATTATATCGTTATAAAGCGCAAATGCCATTATAAAGAGTATCAATGCAAGCCCTACCCTCTGGGCAATTGCTATAACCTTTTCATTTAATGGCTTTCTCCTGATTGCCTCGATTCCTAAAAACAATATATGTCCACCGTCAAGTATAGGTATAGGAAGCAGATTCAGTACCCCAAGGTTGATGTTTATAATAGCCATGAATAAAAAGAAATTTAAGACTCCCTGAGATGCCTGTTCTCCTGCCATCTGGACTATAAGGATGGGGCCCCCGATTGTCTCCATAGGGACTACTCTCTGAATAAGCTTAACAATAGACACTACAGTCAGGACAGAAATCTCCCATGTTCTCCTGACTGAATCGGCTGCAGCTCCCTGGAGGCTGCTCTTTCTCATGAAGGTATTCCCTGAAGGTTTTATCCCTATAAGACCTATTTTTTTGTCCTGGCCAAAGATGTCCTTAACTATCTTTTTCTCAGGGATAATTGAAAAAGCGATAACCTCGCCTTCCCTCCGTACTTCAAAGTTTAGACTCCTGCCTGGGTTGTTATGGATAATCTTTGTCATCTCATCCCACTGGTTTATACGGGAACTATTTATGGATATAATGGTATCGCCCTTCATCATTCCAGCACTTGCAGCAGGTGATTTGGTAAGCACCTCTCCCACCTCAGGAAGCAATACTGGAAAGCCATATATAAAAACACAGAAAAAGATGATTATTGCAAATATCAAATTAAAGAGGGGGCCCGAGAATA
>Ga0209323_10001359_pt1 | contig 16144 bp, 24 predicted proteins | sample Rifsed19ft2_FD_184014 | JGI IMG/M metagenome (GOLD analysis project Ga0209323, IMG submission 184014) | Soil microbial communities from Rifle, Colorado, USA - sediment 19ft 2 (version 2) | ecosystem: Environmental > Terrestrial > Deep subsurface > Rock core/Sediment | place: Rifle, Colorado...
CCGCGCCCGCACCGACCGGCACGCCGCCTAACTGCATGAGCATATCGCCAAAGGTAGTCATGTCGATGCTCCTCTAGGTCTGTCCCATCGCAATCAAAGCCCAGTCGCCATAGTCCACGACGTAGCGACCGTGATATTGGAAATACCACATGCCGCCGTCGCCGTCCTGAGCGTTGAACCACATATCATTCAACGCGGGCCGCTTGCGAATGGCGACGAACATCGGTTTAGTCGGTTCGCTGGAGGCTACCAGCATCCAAGCCGCCGATCCGATCTGCGGCTTGACGATATAATCGACCTTGCCGCTGTACGGGTTGTTCTTGCGGTCGCCGGTCGAGTAGTCCTGTGGATTGCCGGTGATGTTGGCCGCGATGACGTTGTTGTCCGGGCTAACTACGAGCAGATCAAAAATGTAATTGTAGTAGTTGCCCTGATCATCCAGATGCTTCGAGGCCGCAGTCCATACGGTGTTGAAGTTGGTCAGCGAGAGCGCGAGAGCCGAGACGTTATCCTGCACCGTCTGGTAGGCCGCGCCGGTGTAGACGTGCGAGGCCGAGAACAGCGCCAACGCATCGACGCCCGTCCCGTAGGTTGTAGCATCGCCTGCATCGAGCAGAGTAAACACGCGCGCATCAATGTGCCGCTGGAAGGCCGGCGTCAAGTTCTGGAAGTTTCGCTCCAGCGTGCTGGTCTGATCGTCGTCGATTGCATTCTGCGAGATGTGCAGCGTCAGATACCAGTCCTCGGGTGTAACCGTTTTCGACTTCTCGATCATCGTATCGACCTGCTTGGCATTGCGAGTCGGAACAGCCATCCCGCCCAGGTCAACCAGCGTGGTCGATTTCGCGGTCAGGTCCACCTCGTCGGCCACTCGCCGATAGGGCATGTCGTCGCGCGCAGGAGAACCGAGGACGCCCGTCCGGGCCGCAACCTCGAGATGCTTGGGAAGTGATCCACCTGTAGCCATTTGTAATTCTCCTTATGCGCCGGTGCAAACTTGCGGCGTGATGAGCTGAACGAAGCAGTAGCCGTCTTCGACGCGATGCAATTTGCCGATCTGCGGATTGTCGGCGGCAGTGGACGAAAGAGTCGCACTATCGCTCATGTACACCGTATCGCCCAGATTGGCATTGGTGTAGACCGTCGATTTGAATCCGAGGATGGTCGGCCAAACGTACATCTGAACGCGCTTGACCGTTTCAAGATCGGTTGTCGCCACCGTTTGAGGCTCGGCGGCAATACCAAGAAAAACATCGGTCGCGGCGACGACGGTCGCCGTCACGAAGGCGCGCGGATTCACCGTGTCTTCCGATTGGTCGATGATCATCGGCTGGCCCTTGTAAATCGTCTGGGCCGCTGAGTTATCGAGGAACCACTCTTCGAGATGGGCCTCGCCTAAAACCTTCACATAGGCATTTGCGGTCAGGTCTGCCATTTGTTATGCTCCTTTGCCGTTCGCCGGTGTCACGGAAGCAAACGGCGTCAGGTCATAATGAGTTGGGTCGCCCAGTCCGGCCAGTTCAAAATACTGCGCGGGTGTTGCGCCTGCTTTGAGCGCCGCAGTCAGCGATGCTTTGGCGAATTCTGGAACAGGCGTGAGGCTTGTTCCCTTGCGGCTGTGGCCGAATTCGGTAAATTCAACCAGGCCGTCTTTGATGACGCCCATCAGCAAATCGCCAAAGAATTTTGATTCATCGGCGGGCAGGGCGGCCAAGTGCTTCTGCAAATCGTCTGCTGTGACGTTCTTAAGGCCACGCGGCGCATCGGGCGCACCCTGCACCAATCGCGTCGAGAGTTCGGCGATGCCGCCCTCGCGCTTGGCCCTGTCCATTTCAGCCTTGAATTCGAGCGCGGCCTGTTTGCGAGTATCCTCGATAAGCTTGGTTGCCAGTTCGCCAAATTGCCCGCTGCTGCTGCCGCCTTGCAATTTCGCGGCCAGTTCGCTGACGAGGGCTTCATGATCGGCCTTGCTCAGGTCGGAAAGTTTGATAGTCATGGATTCATCTCCCGTGATTTTCTTTGAAACAGATTTCTTGAAAAGGCCGCCGAGGAATTTCATTGCGGCTTCTACTACAGTCGGCTCAACAGTTTCCCATTGATCACGCGGCGCAAACGTCGGGCCGCCTTCGTCCATCGTATATGCAACTTTGTGAACACCATCATCTGATTTGCAAACGAGATAGCCGTCTGCGACTTCGATCACCTCGTGCTGTTGATCGGGATAAGCAGTCATCATTTGATCCATGAATACCTGCTTGATCGAGTCCATCATGGCTTGATCCATTTGGGCGGCTTCTGCTAATTCGTAGAGAGATTTCGATAGTTCGATTGGCTTGAGTAACATCTTGCCTTGTGCATCTCGCACTGCCGGCCAGTTGGTCAGCGTACCGCCGAGGATAACTTTATTTTCAATATCGACGGTCGCAGAGAAGAAGCGCCGAATTGATTTCGTGATCAACTCAACTCCGAGTTCCGTCCATTTCGGGATGAGTTGAAGTACGTTGTCCACCAATTCAGCGCCCACGATCCAACCGCCTGCGTCGCCTTTATCGTGATCACCCGTCGCACCCGCATCAATCGGCAGGCCGACGATCTCACCCGTTGCGCTTTTGGTCGCAGCGATTGCCGCCAAAGTATTTGTGAGATAGGCGATGAGACCGGCTTGCTCAACCTTCACAGGCCGACCGTTCATGTCGTGAGTTTCTACAATCGTCAGACCATCAAACGGCCTGCCGGGCGTGAGATTGTTGATTGAAAGTTGAGTGAAAATAAAGTTGCTGCGGGTCATGTCGCTGATTGAGTTGAGTGCTAACTGCCAAACTTTGTCGTCTATTCCGTCCGGTCTTGCGCTGCCTTCTATGGCCGCCGTGCAAATGGCATATGCGCTTTCTTGTGATTTGCCATCGGCCATAACTGCTTGAACACAGCGATCCAGTTTTGCAGGCATTAAACAAAAAGGCCGGGCAACCCATCAGGGTCGTCCGGCCAGCTTTCGCAAGAGCGGATTGAGATTGCTTGGATTATACGCCTATTGTCGGAAATGTCAAATATCTATTCCCACCATTCCGCTTTTACTAATCTGCTGAAGTCGGCGTGTAAGTATCAATATTGATCATGAAACAATCTTCAATGCAACAAGCATCCTGCGTAATATCCACCCATTTTCCGGCTTTATTCATCACTTCAATTTTGGCAAAGTCCATCGGAGATTCATTCCGAGATTCAGATTTGCCCGATAATAGAGCCGTCAATTTATTCAGACGTACGGCAAACGGAGCAAGTACAAGATTCTTGATGAATTCACGTTGGTTCATATACTGATTATACTCCTACTTTTGCGCCTCAGATTTGCGGATCGTCTCTACCCGTGCCGTCTCGATCTGCATTGGCTGGCCGCGAATGATCACTAGATGCACGACGTATTGCCCAGGCTCGGCGCAGTCACGCGCGATCATCCGCGCCAATCTGACGATATGAGGCGGCAGATCATTGACCAATCGTCCGTCCACAATCGAATCACGAGCGTTTAGCATATCTCACTTTGTAAGCCTCGGCAAACCAGCGGCCTGTTTGCTGCGCTTGCACCTCACGGATCAAACGATACCAGACAACAAGCGCAATCGACAATATGAAAGCGATGCCAGTCGAAAAGCCGAAGACGAACGCCAGAATAATATAAGTTAAAACGTCATTCACGCAATCACCACGTCGCCCTTCAAATTGTAAAAATGATGCTGACACGGCTCCCAACGACCACAGCCGTAGTTTTCATTTCCATTGCGTTTGGTAAGGCCTCGCTTTTCCCACCAAGACAACCGATGCGATTGTCCTTTGTATTCCTGGCATTCGTCGCAACTTTCTCGCCCATCGTCGCCATCCAATTTTAGTACTGGATCACCTTCAGCCCGAAGTTTGACGTGCTCTACAAAATTCTGAAATGACGTTGCCCATAATTCAATGCGGCTATCAACAAAATCCAAGTCACTTGTTTTATCTTTTAGCCAGTCAGCAAAACTGTCCACGTATCCCTGTTGCTCTGTCTGCCATTCGCCAATCAATTCTGTGTCACTGGCCTCAGCTTCGCTTACGTCGCCGCCGTCTTCTTCCCATGCTGTCCGGAAGCCCTCTCTGGCATAGTCTTTGATAACGCCCTTCATGTCACGCCGGAATTGTGCCTTGCTCATTCGGCCACTACCACGCAGCAATTCCTGAACGAGATTGCCTATATCGTTCCTGTAGCCATCTATCAGCGTGTCGCTGACGGCTAACTCGATATGCTGACGGCGAAGATAGCGATCTACTCGGAGTAGAACTAACTCAGCGTGTTCAAGCGCAGTATCAATTTCCATTCTTCCTGCCAAGATCATGAGGTGGAATGAATTGTGGCACAAGAATGCTTGCCCCGGTCAACGCTTGCGCGATCTTCTTTGCAGCATCGTCAGTCATAGGAATAATGATCTTGATTTTTGATTCAGGATCAATGAAGATGATTACCTTCTGACCTTCCTGATTTGTCATCACTTGAATATTGCAGTTATGCAATATGATTTCCATTGCTTATCTCCTCTTGCGCGTCAACTCAATCTCACGCTTCACGTCTTGCATCGCGCGAGTTAGGCTTGATAAATTCTCTACCGGCTTCGTTGTCTTGGATGCTTTCGCCATACGTATTACTGTAGCCTTATCTATTCCCAAAGCAACCAGTAGTTCAATCGCCACTACCTCTGCCACTGTACCTGCCGCAAGACCATTTAGCACTTCTATTGCACTGGCGATTTGAGCACCATTCAACGTAGTTGTTTCTTTGGATATATCCAATCCGCCGCTTGTTGCAGACACAGTATCTGCGCCTATAACAGGTTTGCCGCCTACTGCACCAGATGATAGCCGCTCAACTTGCGGCAGGACTTCAGGCAAGAAGCCTGTGCGCTTCCTGATCTCGATCTGATCCTCTGGGCCTTGCGGGAGAGTCCAGCCCAATGATTGAATGAATTGACTGATTTCTGGCAAGTCGGTAATTTTGTCAACTTTAGAGGGTTTCAACGCTGGGCGACGAGTAATGCCGGGAAACTTCGCCGCGTTCAATTTTAGCAGACGGCCACCGACTTGTTCATCCAACTGAGAAATGCCATTACTCATCATACTGTTAAAGCCTAATAGCCACATAGCCGATGAGTCTTTGAGTGCAGCATAAGACCCGGAATCATTTATCGTACTCATCCCAATAAATTGCATATTGTATAGCGCGAGTTTGAGCATCGAGTAATGTTGGATGGCCGCAAGAACGGAAGGCGCGGCGCTGAATGGCACATCTACAACCGTGCCTGTAAATCCGAACGGCCAACTAGCATAGTTGCCCTCTTGAGCAGTGAGGATTGCACGTGCCGCTGATTTGATATTCTGCTTGTCGCCAGTCGTTAGTTCACCCTTTTCAGTTTTGGTTACGCTCAAATGTCCTGCCGCGTGCTCGAAGCCGATACCCTGTACAATCTCAAGCCCATATTTGATTCGCTCAAGCCGCCACATGGCTTCGAGCGGCGTTAATCCTTCCGGATTCTCAACGTCGCCAAACGCAACATGAATACTATTATCAAGTGGCAGCAGAATGCGCGGACTGGGCGCGTCAAGTTGATACATACCTGCAAGTCGTCCGTTGCTTTCGCTCAACTTCCACGAGTCAAACGATGAATGATCGCGGAAGCCCAAGCGACGGAAGCCTAATAGCCCATCATCATATTTAGATCGCCACGGATCATCGTCAGGTGGAATCCAATCGCGCTTACGAACGGCTGGTACTGCTTCCCACCAGGCCCAGCCCATGAACGGCACGTAGGCAACGAACGTGTCACGCCAACGGTCTATGCCACCTTCGAGATCATCAAGAGTCTGAATGTAAAATTCCTGAAAGCGTTTGTCGTCATCGGAGGGCTTCTCTGGCAGGTCAGGCTCGATGCGAACGCCGCTTGCTACCGTGCCGAATATCTGGCGCACGATGGTTACTTCTGGATCGCTACGCCGCATCCGGTTGTATAACTCGTAGACTCCCGGCCAATACAGATCGGCGTTGTATGCTTTGTAAACGAAGCCGTACCACGCCTCTAGGCCAGGCGTGCCAAGTTCGGAGAACATCCTAGATTCAATGTTCTCCGGTCGCCCATTCGACGGCGGAGTCGGCAGTTGCTTTACCGCTGGCTGCTTGATCGTCTTGTACTTTACTGCCATGGTGATTTGTAATCCTCGACGTGGCCGAGGCCCTCAACGCTATCCCAGTCTATCCGACTCTCAATCATGTCTTCCTCGTAAGCGTACCGGAGCGCATCAATGAAATGATTGTTTTTATCGACGGGCGTTTCGGTGGCGTTGCCTGCTGCATCCTCTTTCCATTTGTACGCCAACAATTCCTTTCTCGCGCCAACACATTTCACATCGACGATGATCGTCTGCTGCTTAAGCCATTGGATGCCGTGATTGACGGAGTCTTTTCCTTTTTGCGCGGCTTGTGCGTTGACGCCATAGCCTTGCAGTTCTGCGATGGACTTCGGTTCTGCGCTATCACACGTAATCCAATTGCGGCCAATGCGCGCTTTGATTTCATCCGCCAGCACGTTATTAGTAATGCCGGTTTCGTAAAACTCGCCACGCCGCCCGTCCGCATAAACGTAAATAGTTTTGTGATTGCGATCATAATGCGATTGGCAGATTGCGGCCGGCGAAGACGAAAAGCCGAAGTCGAGTCCATTACGTTGATTAGTAAATTGGTCGTGCCTGTCCGATAAATCCTCAATACGCCAGTTGGTAAAGATGACATTACCCAGTATGCCCCACAGACCGAGCGTGTAAACGTCGCGGTAGTATTTGTCGGTTTCGTTTTCGAGATCGCGTTGATCATCGCTAGTCAGGAATTTGTTATCAGTATAGATCGTTTTGAGTATTGATAGTTCTTCGCTTTTGTATTCGCGTTGATCATTTGCCCAGCCGATTTTGGAAAAGTATTCGTCGTAAATCCAATTTGACTGTAGGATGGGATTGAATGAGAGAGTCAATCGCTTGCGTACCTTTGGATCGCCGCCACGCTGACGCTTGAACAATTGCTTGATCTCTGCCCGATCCGTCTCGGTTGCCTCTTCGATCCACACGTCGGTGAATGCGCCTTTGGCTGGTGTGATACTTTTCAGTTTCTCTACGTCGTCGAGGCCAACGAAAACGATCTGACAGCCATTGCGGTGAGTTGCCGTGCCATCCGTTTTGTTGATCGTGAAGTCATCCAACAGACCATTATCGTAGATCGCCTTACGGACTTCCTGCACCACTGAACCGCGCAGAGTGCGGCCCACCTTGCGGCAGACGAGATAATTACGCTTACCGCGCGCCACATCAATGATAGCCCGCTGTGCGAGGAAAACCGATTTGCCTGACGACGCGCCGCCAAAGAAAATTTGAATGCGCGCCAGATTGGTAAGATACGGGAGGTAGACGGAGTTAATAGCATCGAGCGGGATGCTATTCAATGCTCTTGTCTGCTTCGCCGCTTCGCGCGCTAACCCTTCGATCACGAACGAAGGAAAGGAATTCGTCGGCAATTGAGTCAATGTCTTCATTAGTATATCCATTTTCTTTTAGCCAGTCTCGCCATTCGTTGTCATCCATCGCGTGCGTCGGCGTAGGCAGTTTGCCAAAAGCGTATTCGAGCCAGACAGTTGGATTCTTGGATAAGCCCAACTTAATCGCCGCCATGATGCGGGTCATGTCAGGTGTAATGCTTTCGGCCATCATGTCTTTGATAAGTTCCTGCAGGTCGTGCAATTTACGCGGACGGCCATGCGGATTGAGAATTTGCCCCTTCTGAATTTGCGTCTCAATCGGCGGGTTGTTCTTGCCGATAGGCCGCGTTGGGTCAAGAGGAGTTTTACCTTTTTTTTCCCTTTTGTCCGGTTTCGTCTTACGTTTCGTGGTCACGGTATCCGCTCAATCTCAATGCCGGGGAAGGCGGTCGCCATGCGCTCAAGTGTAACGGCGCAGTAAGCAGGTAAGATTTCAATGCCACGACCGATGCGATTTAGGTTCTGACAGGCGACGAGGGTTGTGCCACTTCCCAAATAGCAATCAAGAATTACGTCGCCCTCTTCCGAAAAATCCTCAAGTATCATTTTGAAAAGACCGACAGGTTTTTGAGTTGGATGAAATCGTTTTACGCCCTCCTCGTTTCTTGCGCCCTCTCTTACCAAACCATTCCAGGTGAACTTGTACAATTTCGCGCCGGTCTCAAAAGATGTCCATGCTAATTCACAGTCGGCAAAATTTCCAGTATTGTCTTTGTCCCAGACAATCCAACATCGACTATCGGGAAGTTTAGACGCGTAGTAGTTCCCGCCGAAAAGAATTGCATCACAATCTAAAGATAGCAGGTGAGATGGGTCAAAGGGTTTATCATCTCCAGTGACTGGAGCATAAAGAGTTGCATCTACCCAATGGGTCGCACCGATGCGACCCATTGCTTTCACTCCGCCGAAAGTATCCTTTCGGCGTGAGCGAAGGCTCCCGATGGTAACGGGCTTTCCGCCACCGATTGTGGCGGAAAGGTTACTAACTACATTAATGCCATAAGGTGGGTCGGTCAAAAGCAAATCCACCTTCTCTCCCTCCATCACCCGCGCCACGTTCTCGCGCACCATGCTATCCTCACATAGCAAACGATGCTCGCCAATGCGCCACAGATCGCCCATCTTGACTTTCCACTTTTTATTCAACTCTTCGGCGCGGTTGATCTGCGGTTCGGCGTCCGCGCCGCCGTTTTCGTTTGCGTATTCTGTTACCGCCCGCAGGCTGTCCCGATCCGCTTTGACCAATTCGGCAATCATCTTGTCCTCAGCCGCCAGCGCAGCCAAGATTTCACCATCCGGGTTGTAATCCAACTTGGCAATCACATTGGCTGCCACGCCAAGTCGCTTGGCGCGTGGGCTTTTAGCATTGGGAATATCGCGCCGCTTGTTGATGATGAGAGTCAAACCGTCCGTTTCGACTTCGACGATTTTCACGCCCGGCATTGCATCAGCCAGAGTTTCAAGCCGCGCTGAACCGTCGAATGTTTCACCGTCGCGGGCTACGGTGATCGCGCCGATCATGCCATCGCCTTGAATAGATTTACGAAGCGCATCAAGGCCAATCGGCGTATGCTTATTGGCGTTGACGCGCTGAGGCCGATAGGCTTTCAACGATTTGTGGCCATTGCTTTTCGCGGGCATCTTTACTTTCTGAATAGGCCAATCGCTGCGGCAGTTGTAGCAGCAATGGTTGTATAGCCAGCCTGGGCCAATTGCCAGATGGACATGCGCTCTTTGAGGATCGTCGCGATTTCTTCCAGTTTACGAAGGCGCGACTCATGATCGAGATGAGTCGCGCCGATTGCTTTCGCCAGTTCGCCGATGGCCCGTGTCTGTTCGCCGATCACCTGAACGAGTGATTGAAGGTCTTCGTTCATCGCCATGCTACTGGCTGCACGAGTTGGCGCAATCCACCATGCGCATATTGTGATGCGGCCCAGAGGCGAACGCCGTTCAAGCCGAGGTCGAGATAATGCTGAACAAGCGCCAGCATTTCAGGCGGGATGGATTTCGTCAGGGCTACGAGGCCTTCACTTAGAAATGGCGATCCGGCGACAAGCACAAAGGCCGCAATACTTTTTTGCTGTGCGGTCAATTTCTGCCAAGCAGGGAATTTCTCCAGCACGGCCACGACGGTCAGGCCGTTGACGGCCAGCCAGAGAATGAACGGCACGATTTCAGTTGGGAAAGGTAATGTCATCAGGTAGAATCTCCTGATGAAAGATTGTACGCCGTTTTAAGTTGTAATGCAACTAGGACTTATTCTGACGGCGCAATCTCGCTTTTAAGTTTGGCGGCCATCTGCCGAGCATTGGCGATGTCTACGAGGATTTGCTGACCGAGTGCGTTGATGCCACTAATAGCCTGAGCAAGGCTGTTGTAATCCACAGCCAATTGCTCAATAGAATTGACAACGGCATCTACTGTGCCGGGCTGAGGCAGGGGCACAGGAACGGGCGTCGGTTCGGGGGTGAGCTCATCCACGTATTCAAGTAAACATGGGCCGAAGAAAAACGCAACGCCGGTCGGGTCATTCAACCAGTTCTGTTGAGTCTGCTGGATGACGGTCATCTCACCAGAGAGAGGTACGTAGGCTGTGATCTCAAATAGATTCCAGGCCCGATTATTTCCGGGCCAATCGTGATGGATCATAAGTTCATCGTACTTCCGGTGAATTGAAGACGACAATATGCCGTGCACGAGTTCAACCTGAGCGTGGCAATGGTCGTTTTCCAAATGACCGTCAGGTCCACGTGGGACGTCCTGAGTATCAGGCAGAACATAGCATGAGAGTATAACCTTGCGACCAGGAATGAGGCCTGAGACGCGGTTGATATGCCGGGTGCAGGATGGGCCGTGAAACGATTTATAGACCTGTTTCAGATCAGGCCTAAGCAGAAGCGCGCGCGGCTGCCCGGCCTGTTCATCGGGCGGGAGTTGGAACGCAAGTTTGAATACAATTTCAGGCTGGCGCTCGACCTTCGCGGGCATGATGCCCTCGCCGTTGCCGTAAATCTTTTCCGGCCAGAACATTGTTGAGCCGTTAGGCAAGTAGATGACTTCCCAATCAAGTGGAGTCTGATTGCCATCAGGCCCAGTTGTCCAGCCTGATTGTCTATCGCCGTTCTTGAGTAAGTTGGTCATAAGAATTCCTTTTGATTTCTATAGGCAACTCAATTGTATAGCTAATCGAGCCAGATAGAAGCCGGAAATGAGTTCGGCCATCCGGCCACGGCTCGACAATGAGATTTCCGTCCGGGCCACGAAGCAGATCGCCACTCGCGTCCCGCGCATACCGCGCATCAGAAAAGAACAGTGCGCCTTGCGTCACGTCCGGTGCACGCTGACTTAGAACACACTGCGCTATCGTTCGCGCAATCCAATACGCAGCACGACCGGCACCCGGCTGAGTGCCGAACCAAGAATCATGCGCTTCCGGGTCGGCGACGATAGCCGCGTTGCCTTGCTCGCCAGGGCGGACGCCAGTCAGTCCCTGAAATTGTCCCGGCGTAATCAGAGCAGCATAGAGATCAGAGCGCGCATAATCAAAGCCCGGATGTAGGCCGAGCGTGCGATTGAGCGCCACCCAAGCCATACCAATTGCATCTATCTGTCCATCTTCAGTTAGGATGCGGCCTCCAGCCTCAGATAGGATCATGCGTGCTACGAGATCATCATCCGCTATATTCCAAACCAAAGGTAGCATCATGAGAGGCACAGGCTGTGTGAAAGATGCAAACTGACTACAGAGTAGAAGAAGAGAAAATGAGAGTGTCATCTATAATTGATTATACGCCGAATTTCAAAACAAGAATTACTTCCGATGCTCCCGTGAATGCTTCCACATTTCTCGCCTTACTCCTGTCCAACGACAGCCCAGTATCGGGCAAGCAACAACTGTGCTCGGCAGAAGCACGGTTGAATTCACGTGCGGGTCGGCGTCAATTTGTTTGTTGATCATCGGCGCTTGTCTACATCTGGCTTTTGCTTGTGTATGCTTACGGCTGATGCGATTGAGGCAGGGCTTGCAATAGGTTCGCCCATGTCGTTTTCGTCCGCATCCTTTCGTAGCGCATACACCGAGCGCACGCTTGCGGCCACGCTTGCGGTTGTAGGCGCTGTTGGCAGCCGCACGAGTACCCCGTTCAGAGTGCAAAATATCAAACGTTTTTAGGGTAGCAATAGATGGCGGTTTCATTCGTATAGTTCTCTTTCCCGTTCAAGTTCATCCTGTTTCGCAGTTCGTTCGCCATCCTCGAAGCCCCAGGCATAGGCAGCGGGCAAGAGTAGAGCGAAGACGAGGAGGAGCAAAAGTAGATCGCTCATACTTGGATTAATGTCGGTTGCGCTTCAGCCTGCTGGATGCGGCGGAGAGCGATGTCGTAATACTCGCGGCTGAGTTCAACGCCAATGAAGCGGCGGCCTAGTTTGATTGCGGCGACGCCGGTAGTGCCACTGCCCATGAAGGGGTCGAGGATGGTATCGTCTTCGTTTGTCAAGTCGAGGATGATTTTCGCCATAAGATTGACGGGCTTTTGGGTCGGGTGTTCAAGCTCGCCGCCAGATAACCGCATATCGTTATAAATAGATTTAGGTCGCCCATTTGGAAATTCCCACACGCCCTTCGTGGCAAACCAGCAGGTGTCATGTATTGGTGCATACTGTCGTTTCAAATCGCCTAGCCCGTGATTGCCTCGATCCCAAATAACCTGTGAGCGCAAATCCCAATGTTGGTCTATCGCAATCCGCAATTCTTCGGCAGCATCCCACCTACAAAATGAGAATAGGCAGGCATCATCTTTCCCAACCCGTAGAGCTTGTGGTATCCAAGCAACGGGCAACTTACCATCGCCAAGCAATTTACTAAAACGTTCAGATTCAATCCGCATGTGGGATTGATAATTTATCCCATACGGCGGATCAGTGACCACTGCGTCCACACTCCCTGCCTCCAGCGTCGGCAGAACGTCAAGGCAATCCGCGCAGTACAGCGTCGCCCGCCCATCGTCGGAAACGTAATCAGGTTGAATCATGGCGACTCGCATTCCACAAAATCAAACCCGCCCGTGCGTTCGACCGTCACGCTCCTAGCTTTTCTGTATTCACTAAACGGAAAGTATCTCCAAAGATGGCGATTGTAATAACGTTGCATATCCTTGAGTCTATGCCAGTCCCAATCATGAGCAATTTTCAACGCATCACGACTTAGAGCATTGAGGGGCAAGAGCGGCTGCACATATGGCTCCCCGCCCCATTCGATTACCTTCTGCGCCCGCTCGTGGCAGGCCGCTATTGGCTCGTTGCCGATTAGCACGTAGACTTGCTTTTTCTTTGGAGACTCACCCTTGAGAATTGTCATCATACGTTTGACCTGCGGCTCTTCGCTCGTCGTGTCAAATGCAAAACGCCAGGGGCCGCGCAAAATAGATTTCCAGCGACGATATGTTTCCTCGTCAAAGGTCAATGGCTCAAAGCCGCTGTTTGCATCTCGAAGTTCGATACCGAATTGTCTATACTTATCAATGATAAACTCCTGATACTCAATCGGCAATGCTGAGAGATTGTTATCGCACAGAATTGGGCGAGGAGTGAAGTCCGGCAACAGAGTGAAATTCAGGCCTTCCATCTTCGGAACTATGCAGAAGTAGCAGCCGACCGGGCAGCCTCGACTTGCTATTGTAGCCCACGGGTTATGATGAGGAAGCGCATCAACTTCTCCGCCCAACTCAGCAACGTCCGATAGATATTTGCGGAGTGATGGCGCGAACATTCCCGGCCCACCTGCTCGGACGCGATAACCGGAATTCCGATACCATACAGCCCGCTGAAACGCATCGGGAAGTTTCCAGGAAAACGCAACCGACAAGTACGCGGTATCGCCCTCGACCCATTCAGCCAAACCCTTAGACCATCCCATTACGGAATTTGCCTCACGGTAAAATTGCACGGCGCGGTGATGAAGAACATCACCCCATCCCGCGTAGTGATCCAGCATCCGGGCGCTTCTGTTCCCGTTACCTTCGTCGGGGTTACTTGCGGTACAGGCGTCTGTGTCTGTACTATGACTCGCGGCGTCGGCGTCAGCACGCGGGCCGTCTCCGTGCGGCAGACAGTGAGCGTGGCCCAGTTCGCTGCCGGAGTAGAGCAGGACGGAACGACAGTGACAACGGCAGCACGGGCGAGGCCAACGAACAACCCGAAAGAACCAATGACAAGACTGATTAGGAAGACAAGATTGTAGGGATTGCGGTTCATTCATTGTCCTTTTGCGGAAAAGAATCTAGTACAGCGCCAGTAAATGGAAAATATGTATGGTATCCCTTAGCGCATTTATCACAATAAGCCCAACAATCACTTGTGACCTGCCACGTTTTACAACCGCAAATCGGGCAGCCCTCCAGCAACCAAGCGGGTGACATGCAAGTTGCCCGTGCTCCGGGTGATTTGTAGAAATCGCGCCATTCTTTGGCGGTAGTAATCATCTCAGCGCCTCTATCAGCCGCGTATTGCGGGCTTCGGCCTCGGCCAGTTTTGCTTCGGCAGCCTCAGCGCGGTTTTTCAACGTCGCCGCAATATCAATCAATTTTCGCCGTTCATGTTGCTCGTGCGAAATCATATTCAAATGAGTCTCTTGTTCCTGCACCATACGAGTAATCGTTTGGACGGCCTCGTCTGAACTCACTGCCGCGCGATAGGCTGCAAAAGCGCGCTCCAATCCCGCCAGCCGCCCAATCGCCACATTCAGTGCATCTCGTTCGCTGCCATATTTAGTAATCCATTCGTTGATTTCTTCTGTAGGAGTCATCTCTCACCTCTGCGCGTACAGTGCGCCTCGTTCATCCAACGTTCCGTCATCGCGTACTACGCTCGCGCCCGCAAGCGCCCAGGGCGCATCCGGCTGACGGTTGGTGTAGAGCGCCACCCGACTGAAATTGGCGAAGGCGTAATCAGTCAGGGCAGTGAAGGCGGCCAAGTCGCCGCTCAGGTCGTTATATTCGGTCAACCACATCTCACCGGAGTAAAGGCTACGCATTTCTTTCAATCGCACAATGCACCAACTGGGCTGAGTCTGATAGCAATGAACGCCGAGGCCGCCCACGTAACGTCGATGAGTCAGTTTGCGATATTCACTCAGGAATTTTTTCAGCCAGTTATATCCACTTCCCCATCCGCCTGCGCCGCTCCAGTCGTCGGCGCTGACGTTGCCGACGATGAGTTTTGTGTTTGGGCAGGCCGAATGAATTGCCAAGACGAGTGATACAGCGTCATTGGGACTAATGGGCATACCATAGGGTTCAATTGCATTCGGCTCATTACCCACAAGTAAGGTATCGTAGCAGAATGCTGGTGTCCGCATAGTTCGCACCATGTTGATGCAGTTTGATTGTCCATTGCAGTTTTCTCCCCACGTATACCAGAATAAAATATTGAGTGTGGTCAAATCTTCGGAGTGTGACGGGTCGGCCATCGCCAGCCCTTTGAGCGCCGATGATGCGCTAACAACCTGTCCCGCTTTCAGCATCAAGCATTGCCCGACATAGATTTTATCTGGCGAGGTCAGCCCATTCAGCGTGGCTAGTTCCTGCCAAGTCGTTCCGTTGGCGAGGGCGATGCGGTAGAGCGTATCACCGCGCTGGACGATGTAGCCAGAGCAATCGGCGCGGGCGATAGGCATCACAGCATACATCGCCCAGATGATGAGTAAGACGATTGCCAGCAGGATAAGTTTGATGCGGCGGGTCATGATAATCTCCACATGAATTCACTGACAAATTTAGGCAGAGGCATCTTGCTCCAATAAACCGTGAATTCACATCCAGCGACGATCATCAGTGTTTCAAATGCAGTTTTTCGCCCGAAAAATTCAATGTCATCAGATGCACCCACAACACCGATCTTATGATAGACCTCAACGATACCGCGTGCAATGGATGAAAATTGAATTGTCATGTTATCCTCCTGATTCACTCCTCCACAAAATACAATCTGCATCGCGAACGAGTCAGAGCAACAAACTTGCAATTCGTTTCTTGCTTCAATTGCCAGCCTTGCTTCGCCATCGGATGCGGCATGAGATCGTAGCGCAAGATAAACACGTTATCGGCCTCGAGACCTTTAGCTCGATGCGCTGAGGAAAACACTACGCCCTTAGCATCATCGCTGAAAATTGTTTCTGCTTTGTTGATGAGTTCAGGCAGCAGTGTACAGCCTTCAGCCAGAGCAAAGATCGTTTCAACTTTATCCTCAAGTGCCTGAGCGACGCTTTCTTTATCCTGTCTGAGTAAGCGAGAGACCTCTTGCGTCTTGTAATCAGCGAGGTTAGCCAATATGAATTCGAGATTGTCAGTTGTAACTCGTTTGCTCACACGGTTGATTAGGTTGACTAGCTCCTCGCCAATTGAGCGGCCCATGATCACCGCTTTGATCCCGCGTCGGATGAGATCAAAGGCAGGCTTCACGAGCGGTGCATTCGTTCGGCAGATGACCATATCACCGCGCTGCACGTAGTCGTAGAGTTTACTCTGACTAATGGTCAATACCTC
>Ga0209323_10001360_pt1 | contig 16142 bp, 25 predicted proteins | sample Rifsed19ft2_FD_184014 | JGI IMG/M metagenome (GOLD analysis project Ga0209323, IMG submission 184014) | Soil microbial communities from Rifle, Colorado, USA - sediment 19ft 2 (version 2) | ecosystem: Environmental > Terrestrial > Deep subsurface > Rock core/Sediment | place: Rifle, Colorado...
ACACTCTCTGCCATATTCTAAACTTTTTATATGTTCTTCTGTGCATCCTACGATATTAGCGAGTTGAAAACGACTTAATCCCTTAACAGTTCTAGCTTGTTTTAGTTGTTCTCTTTTGTTTATTGTTTTTTTCAAAATATAAGCCTCCTTTCATGTCTCTAATTATACATGGTAGTTTAAATACCGTCAAGTTTATTTTAACATATTTTTAAAAAAATATTAATGTGGGGTGTAGACATTGTCTTTAGGTAGTAGAATAAAAGAATTAAGGAAAAAAAGAGGTCTGATGCAAGAGGATGTAGCAAACTTTTTAGGAATGGGGAGGTCGAATGTAGGACACATAGAAAACGATCGAGTAATCCCAACTAGTTCTGATTTAAAAAAAATCGCTGAATTATTGAATACAACAACTGATTATCTATTAGGTAAAGAAGAATATACCTTACAAGAACAACAATTGATGAAAGACATCATATTATCAGATGAAGAGATGAAAAATGTACTTAACTTCACGTGGGAAGATGAAAAGTTAACCGAGGAAGAAATGAAAAATGTACTTAAGTATATAAGACATTTGCTAATAATGAGGGATGAAGAATAAAAGGGAATCCTCATTTAATGAGAAGTCCCTCTTTTAGCGCAATTTCTTTTTTTAACTTTTCAACCATAGTTTTAGCTTCAATGGTAATCTTTTGAGCATCCTCCTCCAAATTGTTTCCCTCCTGTGTTTTTTATGTACTTATTTTACCACAGAATTACGAACTCGTGTTCTTATTATTTTTAATAAATTGCATATTAACAATTCATATATATAGACGTTTGTATTTATAAAATGTTACGTGACATAAGTAGCTAAAAAAGGTGGTGCATAAGACTTATTTTTAAATTAACCGAAAAGGGTGAAATAGCATGGACAAAGCTGTAGGTTACGTTCGTCAAAGTAAAGAAAGAAAGGATAGAGATTCAATAAGTCCAGAAACGCAAATAGAAAAAATGAAACAATATGCCGTTTTTGAAGATGATGAAATAATAGATGTGTTTAAGGATATTGATATAAGTGGTTTTAGAATCCATTATTCTAAAAGAACAGGTTTAAAGGAACTATTTGATTATTTGAAACAAAATGATGTAAAAAAGGTCTATGTATATGCTTTATCTCGATTATCTAGAAGAATAAAAGAGTTTATAGAAATTGTAGATATGTTAGAAGAACAAGGCATTTCTGTAATATCAGTTACAGAAAAAACAGATATGTCAACACCGCAAGGCAGGCTTTTTAGAAATATTCTCTTATCGTTTAATGAATACTATTCCGATTCTTTAAGCTCTACGATCACAGATAATCATAGAAAAAATGTACAATTAGGTAAATGGAATGGTGGTAACGTTCCTTATGGATTTACGTGGGATAAGTCAAATATGATATTTAACAAAAATGATGATTTTAAGCATTTAGAATTAATTATTAAGAAAGCCAAAGAAGGTTGGGGAGTGAAAAAAATATCGAATTACTTAAATGCAAGAAAAATAAAATCTCCTGGAGGAAAGGCTTGGAGTAACCAATCAGTAAAATATATTTTATCTAACAGTTTCTATCGCGGTAGCTTAAATTACGACGGAGAAAGTTACCAATCAGAATTAGTTGACAAAATCATTTCTAATGAAAAATGGGAAATAATACAAAAAAACCTTTCTAGATATAAAGATTTAGGTCCGAAAGGGAAAGTAAGCCCTCATCTTTTAACTGGATTATTAAAATGTAATATTTGCGGATCAAGATTTGAAATTCGTTATAATGGTTCCACTAAAGTTAGAAGATATATTTGTTCTGGTAGACAATACAGGCAAGATTGCACCTCTTACTTAATTGATGCAGATTCATTGGAATTAAGTATTTTAAAGCACATTGAAAGACTTGTAAAATCATCTTATTTCGACGAAATTATTGAGACACATGCTAATACATCAAAACCACTAGAAAAAGACGTTACAAGGGAAATAAGACGGTTAGAAGTGGAATTATCAAAGGTTGTACAAGCACAAGAAGATATCTATGAGGAAACTTTCGTAAATCGTAGCATAAAGAAAGAACGCTTCTTTGAAATGAATAAAATGTTTGATAAACAAAGAGAAGAATTGGAGAATGAAATAAAATCGTTATATAAAGAATTAGATAAAACAGATACTACTTATATTTTAGATTATAAAAAAGAACTATTTAATTTTATTGACCTCTTTTATGAATTATCGAAAGATGAACAAAGATTAGCTTTACATGATGTTGTAGAAAAAATAGAAGTAACCAAAGAAGAAATTAAAGTATTTTTACCTGTAAGCGAAACGGAAATAAAAAGTTCCTCTATCATAAGAAGAACAATGTTTTTTTAATGGTGGGGATAGCCAGATTTGAACTGACGACCTCTACACCCCCAGTGTAGCGTTCTACCAAGCTGAACTATATCCCCATTTACTTTAATATAAAAGGGTGGATTGGACAGGCTCGCACCTGCAAACCATTACAATCCACCCCTTTCTTATAAAAAACAAGCCTATATAATAGGAAGAAACTCATTTTAAATCATTATACAATAATACATCACTTTTAACTTTATTTAAAGCAGCTCGTAATTCTTTTTGCCTATATTCGCTTACTGTAACATATAAGATGATAGGGAAGTTAGATATACTTTCCTTCATCCTTACATACTTTAATATTTTTTCTTTATTTACTTTCATGTTTTGCGTGTGGTCAATTTCTATAAAGTATGCTTGCTGATTATATTCCATGATTGCGTCAGGCTTTATTATGTCTTTTTTGTTTTCGTTCCATTGTATGCCTTTTTCTGTTTGCCATTTTAAAGGTCGGTAATGGACGTAAACTTGATTTCTCATGATATAGTGTAGAATATTATTTTTAACGTATTTCTGCTGTTTATCTGATTGTATCCAGCTTAATCCTTTTTTGCTAAGATACCAAATTAGCTCATACTCTCTGCGATTAAGGAGAAGCTTTTCTTTTTTCATTTCGTTTAGGATTCTTAACGTGTTTTCTTTCTGCAAGCTGAATAACATTTGAATCTGTGTCGTTGTCAAAAAGTCCAATTTGTTTAATGTCGTAAGTATTCGCGTCCATCTGTCTATCTTCTGTGTTTGTCGCAACAATATCAATCACCCTCTTTGGTACTGCTTTTAATAGTTCCACCTCCTTTTCTTCGCTTAGATAAAACGTTTGAATTAAAACATCTTCTGATTGTTGAAAATATGCTCTTCCAGGAATATATTCTAGTTTAGCTGATAGTGTATTATCTAAGATTATCCTGGACTGAACATCATCCCTCGTCTTGAAGCCGATTGTATTTGAAATGTTAGTCTTGATAATTCCGTCAATAACCTCATAATCAGGCCTTTGTGTAGCTGCTATTAAATATACTCTTGCTGCTCTACCTTTGGCTGTAATTGCTGTCAACTTTTCTTTGATACTACCCTTTAATTCCTTCATGTACTTATCATCACTTCGACTACTTTTAATGTCTATCATTTCATCTATTATCACGACAGCAGGATAGCCTTTCCATTGTCTAGACTTATTCTGTAATAGGATTATATATCTCCGTTTCATTTCTGCTATAACATCATCTAACATAACTTCTAAATCCTCCAAAGTGGTTACAAAGCCTTTTACGTGTCTAAATTCTTTGTAATCCTGTAATTCCACGCCATATTTTAAATCAGAAATATATATATCAGGTGGAGTTTCTTTTATAGATAGCATAGTTAAAATTAAATGAACTAATTGTGATTTACCAGCTCCACTTATTCCACCAACTATTAAATGACTAAATTTTCCGGTTAAATCTAAATATACAATTTCCCCTTTCATATTTTTACCTAGTGGCACTTTATAATCGTTTTTGTTGATTAAACTATCGTCAAATGGAATATTTTTAGATAATTTTTCATTAAATACGTCAATTATCGTGAAATAGTCATAGCTTATGGATATTTCCTTATTTAAACCCTCTGATAGTTCCGTGGCTAGTTTTTTGACTTCGAGGTGACTTATACCCCTCGGAAGGGTAATATAGTACCTTACAAACGATTCTAGGCGGTCTATTTTGACTATCTTAGGTTTGATTGTTTCCTCTCCCTTTTTTCCCATTACCGAATACTGCCTTTTCCTAAATATGTTATTTGCGTTTAGAATATCTAAGATTATTTTTCCTTCATCACGTTTTCTAGGTTGCATTAACATACCGACCAAACCAGACGAAATTAACAACGAACCGAATATTTCAAGAACCAAAAAAATTCCCCCTTTGTTTGAAGGTAGATAAAAAGAGAAGAATGAAGATAATATAAGGGAGTCTATATAAGTAGAGTTGCAAATAAATTTAAGCGAAGGGTACAAGGGATAATACGTAAGAAATATAGAACCTTAATATTAAATTCATTCATTAAATGATTTAATAGTGTTTTTAATGGTGATATTACTATAAAGAGTCAAGCTCATTAAATAAGTTTTTAAGCTCATGTTGTAAATCCATTATCAATAAATACTTTTGAACAATTTCTTTTCTAAGCTGCTCTCTGCTCATTTTTATCATTCCTTTCTTGTAAATATTGACAAGCTATGTTATAATGAACTTAGTGTATATAAGGTGTGCATATTAACAGTTTTAGGTGGAAAACCACTTGTACTTGTCGGATTGCGGAAAGCGCAGTCGCTTATCACGTTCCACGTGTGTAGTTAAGCAAGTAGGAGTGGTTTTTTTTAATTATCATTTTATAACCACCCTTCCGTTGTAGTTTCCTCCTGTATTATAGAAGATTGACTAAGACTAAACCCCTCCTTCCTCATGCTAAGAGTTTCCATTCCAAACGCTGAAAAGTTACTTGTTTTAGCATCTAACCAGTTTAAAATACTAACATGATGCGGATTTTTACGATTAAACACAATCACCTTATGAACAAATTGCTTATCGTCCATACTTCAACAATCCTATTTGATAAAGTCCTTCTACAGTTGCGGTTATTGGTTTAGCTACTAGCCTAGCGTTATAAAAGTAACTTTGTACCTGGGGTAATGCTTCGGCTCCCCATCCACCAAGAACCATAACATCATCATCCTGCTGCCACTTATTTTTTAGGTTCGCTATTACTTCCTTAGCCTTATTTGCTACGTTTAAACCTTCGTAACTTTTAGCTCCATAGTTAAATGTTCCGCTATCCTTATTAATAAATCGTTTTGTATTACCGTCCACACTGAACCAATTTACTGTAGTTGATCCAAAGTCTAAACCCCTAACAATCCCCTGCTTAGGATAAGCGAAAAATGCACTAGCACCCTCTGGTCCTACTTCTACATTTTGAATTGCAAAGGTGTACGTTTCTCCATTAATCTTTATACTGTGTGTGCCTTTAAATCGGCTTCTAAGACGTTTTTTTTCTTCTTCGGTATGTTTTGTTATTGGTGATGAAGTAATGAAATTAAACACCTTTCCGCCTGATATATAGAGTGCTAGAAGTAAGTTGATTAATGTTTCCTTATGGTCTTTAGATATGTCCGAATTAAAGAATCCTGCTCCTACCCCTTCATCAGCTCCTAATGTTCCGCCAAGGTACTTTTCTCTGTCATATTCGATTACGAAATCATACCGCCTAGGGTTATTGCTAAGGTTTATTTCTTCGTATGAATATAATACTGATGGAAATTGTTCTACTACGTTGTTATAAGCTACTTTAACCATGTTTTTGCCAACGTCGCAAGCTATTAACATAGTATCCTCCTTTCATGTAGTCAAGTCTTTAGGTTGTTTACCTTTCATGTAAAGACTAGGGAATTACCCTAGCTTAGTTTTTCTAATCCGTTTGAAAGCTTTTCCCTCAATTCTTTTCTCCGTTTCTCCTCATATAATTCAATGTTTATATCTAATATTTTTTCTTTGGCTTTTTTAATGATTGAAGTGCGTTGGCTAGACGAAAGGTTACCCGTTTTAGATTTAAACGAAAGATACTTCAATACCTTCATTAAGGAATTTTCATCAGAACAATCCAATATTAAACTCCTTAAATAAGATGGTGAAAGTTCTTTGTCATTCTCTAAATCAGCAAGTTTGTGTTCTAAAGTCCATTGCGAATTAACGTAATCTTGATAATCGTCGCAATCTTGTTTAACAACTTTAGCACCCTTTCGTGCTATCCGTTTAGCAATCGGTAAAAAGATTTGATAATAAAGTTTCAATACGTTTTTCCTCCTATTCTAAGCTATGGGTAATATACCTTTGTCTTTTTGTATCATGGACACGCTCGCTTTAATCGCTTTGGTATCATGTACGTTATATGTATATGTACCTATTACTAAATAATGCGTGTACTATTGTATTTTTTACAATTTTTATTGTATTTTTTACTATACTTGTGTTATAATATATTTAGTAATAATATAAGGAGGTGAAGAATATATTTGATAGGATGGGTACTAAAATGAAACTAAACGTATATAGCAAATTAGGAGAATACTTAGACAATAGGGGAATAAAGCAATCTTGGTTAGCTGACCAAATAGGCGTACACAGGTAAGTAATTGGTGTAAAAATGTAGATGGGATTGCTTTTTCTACACCATCAGTAGGATTTTTAATACTAATTGAGAAAGTTTTAGATAAGCCTATGAATGAATTATGGGAGTTGGTAGAGTGATTAAAATTGAAATACCAAAGTTTGAAATGATTTTAAAATATGATGAATTAGATAAAATTCCTGCAAGCAAAGCTGGTGTTTATGTTATTTATGGAGAATATAATGAAGTTATGTATACTGGTAAAGCAGAAGAATTAAGAAGTAGAATCCACAATCATTTTACAGGTAATACAAACACAGGTCTTATATATCAATATTTTTATAAAGTAGGTTTTTTTTATGAAGATGATCCTGTTTATAGAGATATGTACGAAACTTATATAATTAATAAATTTGAGTCTAAATGGAATGAATTTAAGTGTTTTACTTTTAAATCGTATAGAGATATTTACAGATTTAAAAGAATACCTAAATTTCAAAGATGGGAACGAAAAGTACACACAAAAAACAGATGTAACCACATAAAGGATAATGGAGAACAATGTAAAAGATATGTTGTTGTTAATGAAAAATATTGTAACAGTCATTTAAAAATGCATGTATAAATTAGCTAAAATTTTAGGGGTTAGTATGGAAGAAATTTATAAGTGGGAGGAATAAAAATGGTATTTTTAACTAAATTGAGAAAAGGCAACTGTAATGTATGTGATAAAAGAAAAGAGACTTTAGAGTTTCATACGGACATTGAAATAGAATTTAAACGTATCGCAACAAATAAATTTGAAATATGCAAAGATTGTTTTAGTCATCATTTCAACATTGACAAGTAGGAGGAATAAACATTGAACTGTCAAATATGCGGTAAATTAGTAAGTGACAAACGTATATATAAGCTAACTAAGAAAAAAGGGGTAGTTAAACTAGGACATAAAAAATGTATTATGACTTGGGCAGGAATAGAAAAAGTACCTGATTATAAGAAGTGGGAAATGTATGATATGCCAATAAACTTTAAAGATGAAGTTTGGAAAGAATGGGTAAGAAGTTCAGATTGTTGTTAATCAAATAATGCAGGAGTGATAAAATGATAAATAAGATTATTATTAAAATACTTCGCAAACAGTGCGGTTATCACAACACGAAAACTCAAAAACACTATGAATTATCAACAAACTGGGGAAATTATGATGATTATCATTTTATAATGTATTTAGAACATAGAGCTAAATATGAACGTGCATGGGATAGATTATATGCTCGTGGTATTGAATATTAAGGGAAGATAAAATTAGGAACAATTTGCAAGTTTAATACCTAAGACACCTGTTCCTATGATTGAAGATATTAAAAGATTAGAGGAGGAATAAAGAATGAAAACATTGTTAATTTTATTTAATTTTATTATCTTTCTTTATTGGTATTTTTATAGGAAAACAAGATGAAAGGAGGAATAAAGAATGATTAATAAAAAATCTAAATTTAAACAATTATTTTGCAAGCATAAAAATACAGGTTGGTTTCAAAAACAAGAAATGTTTAGTTTGCTTAATGGGGAAAAGCATTATCATATTTGCAAAGATTGCGGGGCAAAACTAGGGACTCGTTTTATGGAATATGAAGGAATGGGTTATAAATAGAGGTAAAGGAGGAATAAAAGAATGATAAATAAAAACTATTCTTGTACTCAATGTGGTTCTGAATATGAAATAAAACATGGTTCAAAAGATAAAATAAAATATTGCCCTTCTTGCGGAAATTATAGTTTAGAGGAGGAATAAAAAATGAAACAAAGGATAGATAAAGAACAAGTATTATCTCTAACTGATGAGCAGAAAGTAAAGTTGAGGGAATTGTGGGAACCTAAAGAGGGAGATTTTTTTTACTTTCCGATATATGGAGAATGTTATTATGGTGAATACATGGGAGGTTATAGCAATGAAGCATTTGTGCCTAATGCTGATTCCTTACCACTCTTATCAATAGGTCAGATGATAGAGATATTACATCGTAAAAACCTTCAAATAACACTAGAACAGGGCAGGGATTACGCAGTTTCGTTTTTTTTGGGTTTTATCCCTAAAGAATATAGGTTCCAAGATAAAGAACTATGTGATGCTTTATGGGAAGCACTAAAGGAAGTGTTATAAATGAAAATAGGCAAATGTAGTGCTTGTGGAAGAACGCAAATGTTAAAAATGAAACGTTGTTATGATTGTTATATTTCCGGATATACAAAAAGAAGTAAAAATATACCGTGGAAGAAGGTTAATATAGAAGAACTAAAGGAGGAATAAATGAAACTAATAGCCTTTATAGTATTCTCAATCTACATTTTTAAAACAGGTAAAGACATGATACAAGAGAACAACAAAAAATTCACACTAGATATAATAGTATTAACTGTTAGTGGTATGATTATGATAGGAGGTTGACTATGGAAAAAATATTGACCATTAAATATAATATTATTACTGGCGATACAAACTATGATACAGAAGATGAGTTTTCTCCTGTCGAATTATTAGGGATATTAGAAACAATTAAAACGTTAGTCATTAACGATATTATCAATAATAATATAGAATAAAAAAAGCCCCTAATTAAAGGGGCTCTTACTTTTACTTAGGCAATATACCTTTTTCAATTTGATTATCTAAGAATGTTCTAACTTCGTCGAAGTGAATAGCAAATCCTAAACCTTCTACGTCCTCTCGAACAATCTTCATAGAGTTTATGCCTATTAACTCTGACTGCAGGTTGACTAATGCACCGCCACTATTCCCGGGATTAATTTCAGCATCTGTCTGAATAAGTTTCTTATCGCTAAATGGTCTAACTGCTGATACTATTCCTTCTGATACGCTTCTTGTAAATCCTAGTGGTGAGCCGATCGCTATAACTTTTTCAGATATAGTAGGCTCTTTAATTGCAAGTGGCAATGCAGGGTATTTAACACCCTCTGATTGAACTTTTACAAGTGCTAGGTCTTTAGCTACGTTCTTTGCTAATACTAAGCCTACAGACGATTCTTGACCGTCAAAGACCTTGTCCATACTAACTAACCCCACATAGCTTGATTCACCTACTACATGAGCATTAGTTAATATATAACCGTCTTTGTGGATTATAACACCGCTGCCTAAACCCCCTGTTTCAGTTTCATAGTTGTTATTAACCTGTACCACAGCAGGGAGTATATTGTTAATGACTTCTACAAAGTCCTCATTAGTAGCTTTGTATAATCTTGATACAACTACTGCTAATTCTGCCCTTGTTACGTTGGTATTAGGCTCAAAAACTATTTGTCCATCTTCAATGCGTTTACCTGCCATTAACCCATACTTAACAGCTTCCTCAATGCCTTTTGCGTACCATGCTTTATTGTATACGTCTTTAAACATTCCTGATAGCTCCTTCAAACGTTTTTTCATCCATTCATAGGGGTCAATAGGTTTATTTGCAATCCAGCGTTCTAGGTGTAAATGTGGGCCTGTAGATGCTCCTGTATTGCCAATATACCCTATTACATCCCCTAAAAATATTTTTGATCCTTGTGCTAGTTTGGTAGATTCTTTCATGTGTAGATATTTTGTTTCGTTGTCACTATCACCAACTACAATGAAGTTCCCACCGCCACCACCAGCGTCAAACCCTTTACGTTTAAGATATCCGTTAGTAAGCGAGTAAATAGGTTTGCCGAAGTCTTCATAACCTGGCTGATTTAAGTCTACTCCTCTATGAATGTATGTTCCTCTATCTTCTCCGAATGTTGCTGATACGCTGAATTGAGTGAGGTAGTATTTTAATACCTGTTTGAGGTTCATACTACTACTTCCTTACTTGCTGAATAGTGTTCTTAGTAGCTGAATATAAACCTACAGCAATTAAACCTTGTTCAATTCCTGCCTTAGCTGCATCTGCTATGATTGCTTCACCAAATACTAAGCTATTAGCAATATTTAACGCTACAATAATAGCCACTGCTAATAATGAACCTAGTTTTTTAGGCATACTTGGTACGTACTCCGTGACTAAACTTGTTAACACCATTCCTAATACTACAATAATACCGATTTCTAACATATTAATCCTCTCCTATTCTGCTTTTTTAAAATCAATATAATATTCTTCACCAAGTTCAAAATATTTCTCGGCTGCTTCGTTCTTAATTGTCATTTGTAAATTACCACTTGGTGTGTACTGCCAAAATTGTTTGTTTTCTTCTGATCCATTTAATACAGGTACTAATGTTATGTTTGTTACGCCATCATCATCTTTACTATGTTTGAATTTACTAATGTTGTTACAAATGAATTTTGCTCTTACCATAATTAATCCTCTCCTTTTATTTTGATATATTGTCAATTCTATGGTGTGCTGACTTAGTGGACTGTTCTACTACTGCCATTCTTTCAATAAGACTGTTATGCTTATCTTGTTTTGTTTCAAGACGTTTTATGTCATCTTGAATACCGCTTACTTGCGTCCTAAGCATTCCGTATATCATCCCGATACCGGCTATCGTTGTACCGACTTGCCAGTAAAGTCCGACATCTGTCATATATGCACCTTCTTTCATGTATATAAAAAATAGACTGCCAATTAAGGCAATCTAAAGGTTTTACTGTTTTCGCTTTTTACGCTTAGTTATTGCTTCGTATGTCGCATTTATAATCATACCAACAAATATAAGCAATAACGCTGCCCCTACTAAATCTACACCTGCAAATATTAACGCTAGTATAATTAATACTCCTATGGTTAACACCCAGTTTGGAATGTCATCCATTATTTCCACCACCTTATTTAAACTGATCAAAAGCTTTATTTCCCTCCTTTGCTAATTGGATTATTATTTTTCTAAGTTTCCGTTGAGCACCTTCGTCATCTGTCTGCTTAATTTGTTCGTTAAGTTTGCCCATTTGATCGCTGAATTTATTTAAGAAATCCCTCTGTCTTTCTTCGTTAGTTTTTACTTTACTTGGGATATTCCCTAGAATATTATTGTCTGAAGCTTTTGTTCTTAACTTAGTTAGATTGTCGTAAAAATCAGTTACCTCTTGATTGCTATATACTGAATCGGCTATAAATTTACGTTTAGGCACGTCAAGCGCGCTTTTGCTCTTAGTAGCCATCGGAAGTATTAAATCACCTATGATACCAGTAAATGAATCTAGGAGATAGTCAATATCTTTAGGCGAATACTTTAATTCTTCTATTGGTTGTTCGTTTAATAGTTTTGATAACACTTTGCCTATTTCGGATGTTTTTTCGTCAAATTTAAGATAGTTCGAACGATTATCTAATTCCATACCTAAAGGATTTATAGGAGCATTAAACCAGTTTTTATTTCTTGATACGTCTGTGAATGGCGCCCAAACTGGTCTAGTTGGTACGGAAAAGTTTCTGTTAGCTGAACCAAGTATTCCTTTAGAAGCATCTTTTACTGATTTACCATTGCTAATCTCGGTTATTCTATTCATTAATACACCGAATATTACTGAATATTGTCTAGCTTTTGGTATTCTAAAGAATGTTTCTGCGTTCCCCTGTTCGTCCTTAGGGCCATATTTATTAGGGATTAAAAAGAAATCATCCTTAGTACGCTGATCTAATGATTGAAAATTAGGATTATCCTTGTTAATATAGTCTGTTATTACCTGTGGAGCTGTTATAACTCCACCGGCCTTTAATGCTGTTTGTAATGGTTTACTATACACTTGCCTAACGAACTTATCTAAACCTTGTAAAGCGGGGTTAAGATATAATATAAAGCTATCTAAGAATTTTCCCCACTTACCACTTCTAGCAAAGTTTACAGTAACTTCGGCTGCATTGTATATACCCTCCGCCTTAGTACCGCCTTTTTCTAAGGTAGCCATGTATTCCATGTAACGTGGAGTAGCTTCAGTTAAATTGTTAAATGCTTCTACTTGACGAATGAATTTTTCAAATACTGATAATTTAGGGTCCTTTAATTTACTAACTGTTTTAGTAACGTCATTTTTAAAGAATCCTGATTGCATACCTCCTTGTGCAACGAACTCTTGAAATTCTTTGGTGTTATTAGCAATGGCTTTTAATGATTTAAAATATCTATTCGTAAATTTGATTATGTTGTTTTCTTGCCCTTGTATAAAAGCTGTTGGAGTATCACGAATAACATTGAATACTGCAAACAAAGGATTTTTACCTGTGATTAAGTCCTTAATAGGTCTTGTAACCTTCCTAGCGACTTTCTCAAATTGTTCAGCAGCGCTCTGACCTGTACCTTCACTAAGAGATTTTAATGCTTTGAGATAATCAGCATCTTTAACTTTGATTGATACTTCTTTCCCGTTTTTCATAACTTTTACTATGTTATTACCTTTTTCGGCTTGTTTGAAAATATCGTCGAATTGGTCAGCTAGGTTAGCCATAACCCCCTCGATACCTTCATCTTTTAAAGTCTTGTTGATACCTTCTAACATATCTTGCTTAGTGGTTACAACCTCAAATATATCCTCTAAGTTGCCTTTTTCAATCTCTGTTAGTATTTCTAAGCCTACTTCGTTATTCTTAGCTGCTTTGACTGTTTTATTTACGAGCTGCGCGATATTAATAGCAGGATCATTGATGTTGGAACTACCGTCTGCTTTAGCACCCTTGGCTTTTTTTATTAAGTTATTCTGATTAACAAAACCTCGTTTAGCGTTGTTACCTACATTTGCTGTTGTTAGTTTATCCATTACTCTGTTTCCAGGGAAGTAATCAGGGTACATTGCTTTCCACGTCTTAAGTGTATCTTCACCGATTAAATCAGTCGCCCAATTATCCATGAATTTATTAATCCATTCAGTAACTTTTTTGCTTGATTGTTCAAACTCTGGATTATCTCTTAATATGTTTTGTGCTTCTTTAATAGAATCGTCTGGACCGAATTGTGAAAATAGGTTTTTACCCTCTGCTGCTCTTGCTACATTGTGCTTATGTCCTTTGTATCTCCAAAAATTTCTTTCCTTGTTTAAAGGTATGCTTTGAATAAGCTCCGTTAATGATTCACCGATTTTTTGGCCTTCTTTGTTTACAAGTCCACTTTCGCCAATGTAATCTAGTACACCTTGGGTTTGCCTAGAGTTTGATGCCTTTACTTTAGTTGCAGGACTTATATTCGCTAATCTGCTTTGCGTGTTGATAGTATTTTCATAGAAATTATCCCATTTGTTTTTTAAGTTAAATGTTTTTTTATCGGTTGATAGTATGAAATCTTCTTCTACTTTTGTTGGCGCTACTTCTTTACTAGATTGTATTCCCTCTAGTTTAGATAAATTAGTAGTTTTGTTACTAGGTTTACTTTGTAATATGTTAGGTGTTTCAAACTGTTTGGAAAATTGAGTATCTAACTGTGTTACTGATTTACCCTTTGGTAATTGATCTAAACTTTTTAGCTGTGATTCTAGTTGCTGTTTATTAATCTTGTTAGCTTTGAATTGTTTTGTTAATACATCTACAGCCTTAGTAAAACCTTTCTTAATCAAAGGTAACGCTAATTTCTCAATAGCAGGGTCTAATACCGCACCTAAAGCACCATATATAGCAGTTTCCTTAGCTATTCCCTTTAAATCTTCACCTTCTAATGTTGATTTTCCTGCTCCTAAGCCTGCACCTGTTATAGCTCCCTTAGTTGCTACGTTTAAAAGTGAATTAGTAATAGGTTTAGCGAGCTTTGAAGCACCCTGATACAATTTTCCAATAGGTGCAATACTTCCACCTAACTCTCCGACAATTGTTGCTAAATCGTATTTTGTGGTTTTTCTTAACTGGTCACCACCAGCTCCAAAAGTAATACCTGTCGCCAATCCTCCAAGGAGAGCGTTTCCTAAAGTATCCTTTGGAGCGTTCTCTAGTGTTGTACGTTCCCTTAAACGAACATATGGAGTAAAACTATCAGTCATTTTTAAAGATGGCTTAGAAGGGGTCTTGACAACTTCACTTAGACTAGGTAACTTTCCTTTTTTAACTACACTATCGAAAGTAGGCAATTTCTTTTTCTCTTTTTTTATTACCGTATTAAAACTTGGCAATTTCATATTATCCACCACCTAGAAGTTTTCGTTAATGTAGTTAACCAACTGACTATATTCTTCCTCTGTTAAATATTCGTTAATTGTTTCAGCGTATTCTAAAGCCTGCTCTTTGTTTTCTGCTCCTGAAAGTTGACTTACTGCTTCTTGGTAAGTTTCTGAACCGTTAGCTGTTGTCGCGGTATTTTGAGTAGGTTGGTTAGAAAAGTTGCCAATGTAATTAAGAAAACTTTCTACTGCATTATTGTTTTGTGGTTGCTGATTGTTAGTATTTAATAAGTTTACATATTCTTGCACGAGTTGATTAATTTCTTGTTGTGTTGGTGGAATAACTACTCCGTATTCATTAGGAACACCCTTAAACCTAGGGTCTTTTTGCGCCAAGGAAATAGCTTGAGACATTAATTCTTGTTGGTTATCTTGTTGTGGCGGTACTTGTTGCTCGTATTCAACTTGACTTTCTCTTAATGCTTGTTGAGCTTGCTCTATTGAAAGTCTGCCTTCTTGAATTTCTCTTTCAAGTGCTGCTTGTATGCCAAATTGTCTTACACTTTCATCAAATTGCATTTTGTATTGTTCATCAGTTATTAGATCACGAGCTTTTTGATATGCTATTTCCTCCTGTGTTAATTGATTTTCTAATTGTTGTTGTTGACGATTATCATATAATCCTTGTTGCTGTGTAACTTGACCTAAAATATTAGATAAATTGCCAAATTGTTGTTGTTGTTGCGCTTGGTTCTGCTGGATTAATTGCGGGATAATTTGAGTTTGCAAATACTCATTAGCATTGTTTTGAATACCTTGTGCTCTATCTGTTAAATTAGTAGAACGTCCGAATCCACTAGCACCTAGGCTTTCCTGCGCTGCTCTTATTCCTTGGTTAGATTGTCTTTGGACTTGTTGTTGAGCTGCTGCATATTGAGGACTAGAATAAGGGTCAAATTGTTGTGGATTCTTAATTTGATTCATTAGTTGAGTTAACAAATCATTAGCCTGTGTATCATATGGGTTAACTGGTTGTTGAGTTGGTTGACCTTGCATTTGTTGTAATGCTTGATTAAATGTATTCTGATCAGTATAGCTTGTACCCTCATTTATTGATTGAGGTTTGATAAAGTCTTTACCATCCACTTGAACGGTTTTTGTTGATGGATTATAACCTATTCGTTCGTTTCCTATTCCTTGTTGATTTAATTGGTTTCTTATTGCTACATAATATGCCCCCATAATTATCACCCCTATCTTGAATGAGTATGTCCTTCTGTTGTACTTATGTCTTTTGGCCCTGCTGTATTTGTTGTTACCCAACTTTCAGTAGCATAGCCTTGTCCTGTTACAAAGGATTCCGTCGCTAAATCAAGCCAACTTGAACCGTTATATACTTGTAGTTTACCGCCATTAGCTCTAATTGCTCCGACGTCTGGACTAGTTGCACCTACATTGTTTATTAACTGTAACCATCCTGTATACGCTTTTTGCGCGTCATTAACTGAAAAAA
>Ga0209323_10001362_pt1 | contig 16130 bp, 14 predicted proteins | sample Rifsed19ft2_FD_184014 | JGI IMG/M metagenome (GOLD analysis project Ga0209323, IMG submission 184014) | Soil microbial communities from Rifle, Colorado, USA - sediment 19ft 2 (version 2) | ecosystem: Environmental > Terrestrial > Deep subsurface > Rock core/Sediment | place: Rifle, Colorado...
GACTGCAACTGTTTCTGAACAAACTTCAGTTGACGGCTACTGTAGACTTTGATGGGCAACGTCAAGGTGGGCATTTGTTGTCGCCGATTAAAGCCTGCATTTCGTCATGTAGCCTTTGCACTCTCATAATGGCAGAGGGAGCCAGCTCCTCAGAAAACTTTTCTATCGTTCTTTCTATAGGCACTTGGCGGGAACCTTCGACTAGTTTATCAGCATACGAAACAATTTTTTCCTCCAGCGTCTGCGGGACGTAAACGTCTTTTGGCCATCCCAGTTTCTTCGCCTCTTTTGCTGTTATTCCGCCCCCAACGTGTCTTTTTATTATTGAAATGACAGGTTCTGGTAGACCAAGCGCTTTTGCAATCTCTACTCCCACTACCGCATGGTGAACTGTGTGGGTTCTTGAGCGTCCAATATCATGCAATAAGGCGCCTATCTCTACAAGTTCTAAATCCACATCTAACCCTTTTTCTTTACAAGTCTCTGCGATTTCTGTCGCGAGCCTAGCCACTACTTGACAGTGTCTCATCACATGCCTTGAACATTTGCTTTGGCAGAGAAATTCAAGCGCCTGCTCTCTTGATGGGAGCTTTTCACTCACCGATTTCCTTCCTCAAGTTTTCAACTTTTCTCGTTAATACCTGCACGATTTTTTCGTTTTCATAATGCATCAAGGGCTTACCGCACGTGGGGCAGTGGAAGACGAGTTCCACGGCTTCTTCAAACGGGATGCGCTTGCATCCTGGCGTGCAGCAATAGTAGAAATCATGATTTTTCTCGTATTCAAGCCTAGTGTTAAGCTTTTCCAACACTCGACGTTTCTGGCTCATTATGAAGCCTTCAAGCTGGTCTGGTTGCAGTTTCCAGTGGAATATGAACCATCCCGTTTTGGGGTCGCGGGTTCTTCTCAGGCTCACTAGAGAGTGATCGTAGAGCTTGTAGAGGATTTTTCGGACAGAATTCAGTCTTATTCCTGTTTTGTTGGCTATTTCATCGTCCGTTATCGTATCTGAATTCTTCAATATGCCAATTAGCCTAACTGCATCCTCTTCGCCCAGTGCCTCAGCAACCTTTGTCAACGTAGCATCATCAATGGTTGATAACATACTGATCCTTTAGCACCTTTCGAATAGACTTCTTCTCTATATAATGATATGCAGCTTTGATTTAAATCTCTTTACAAATTCCGGCTCAGATTAACCATTCGAGGCTATTCTTTTTCCCCTCTTTTGCTGGATTATCCTCATTTTAGCCCCATCAAAATCTTTCGCCAATTCTTGTCCATCAAAAAAGCGGTCTAAGAAAATGGCTAAGCTTGCACATTCCGAATGCGGCTGATTTCCAACGGCAACGTTGAAGTCTGAGACGTTGTCTGAGAAAAATTCGCTTGGAACTTTTTGGCTTCCAACAATTACCATGATGTCCTTTTCAGATGCCTTAATCCTCTCTAAGACATTGGTTGTTTGGATGTTTTCTCCGTAAGCCGTTAGATGCACAACTGCTCCGTTCTTCTCCTTCCAGTCTCTTACTGTTTTCTTCCATGATGTTCCCATTTCAAAGAAGAATGATCCACCCCAGTTTCTAGTGAGTTTTTCAACCGTCTGCTTTATTTTCTCGTCCTTAATGTCTGATAGTATTAGCCCAGAGGCTCCTAACGCCCGTGCCGCTAACACGACGTGCGTTGTAAGCCTTGCGTCCCGCTGTGGTCTGTGACCCCATCTTAACACGATAATCCTTGGCATTGCTTCTCCCATTCAGAATTCCGCGGCTTGCGCCTTCTCAAACTTCCCTCTGAATTCTTCTACGCGGCTCCTTACTTTTTCTGCAAATAACGGTGTCGCTTCAAAAACTCCATAGGCAAAGTTGTCTTTGTAATCTATTGCCTTAACATCTGCAGTTTTGTAGAGCCACGACAAAAAGGGCATGGTTTCATTCGTTACGGGTATGGTGAATGAGGCGCGAACATAATTCTTGAGCATTTGAAGTATTCGCTGTTTTATGAGGTCGATGTTGGTTTTGCGCAGTGCTGATATTAGAACGGGATCTATTGCCTTTTCCTTCATGCTCTCGAATTTTCTTTGGATTTCTGCTTCTGGCAGCAGATCAATCTTGTTTAGAACTGTAATAATCGGAACGCCACTTGCGCCTATATGCTCTATAGTTTCCAAGCAGACTGAAAGTTTCTTTTCAATAGCTTCGATTGGCTCGCTCATATCCACCACTAGAAGTATTAGATCAGAGTAGATTGTTTCTTCGAGGGTTGAGCGAAACGCCTCTATCAAGGTTAGCGGTAAGCGATCAATGAATCCGACGGTGTCTGTTAACAAGAATTTTCTCTTTGACAATTCCAGCAGCCTAGTTGTTGTAGAAAGCGTTGTAAACAGAGAAGCATCAACCCGAACTTGCTCCTCCGTGAGAGCATTGAACAATGAGCTTTTGCCAGCATTTGTGTATCCAGCCAGAGAAATTGACGAAAATCCCAATTCGGCTCTTCTTTCCCGGTGCAGAAGCCTTTTCCCCCGAACTTTCTTCAATTTCCTGCGCAGAGAATGCACTTGCCTCTTGACGGCTTCGTAGTAAACATCAACTTCGTATGCGCCGAGTCCCATGAATCCGGGTTGTTCTGCCTTCTTTGCAAGTCTCACTTTTTCTTTTGCATGTGCAAGCTCATATCCTTGTCTTGCAAGTTGGATTTGCAGCTTCGCCTCGGTTGTGGTGGCTCTTTTTGTGAAGATTTCAAGAATCAACTGAAAGCGGTCGATGACTTCGACGCCTGTGACCTTTGCTAGGTTGTAAGTCTGAACGGCTTTTAGCGGATTGTCAAAGAGTACCTTGTCGGCGCCTGTTTCCTTTACAAGTTGTGCGAGTTCTTCCACTTTTCCGGCGCCTATCTGGTAGCGGGAATCTGGCTCTCTGACCTGTTCTAGTTTCCCAACCACCGCATATCCTGCTGACTGGGCCAAGTTTTTCAGTTCGTCGAGGCTTGATGATTCGTAGTTTTGTCGGCGTTGGACTATGATTACGTTCGTCTGGCGGACTCCCCCTTCTTCTCATCCTTTTTGCCTAGCTGGATTAAATCGCCAAGCGTCAACGCTTGACTTGCCAGTTTAGGAGTCTTCATAAGCGGGATTTTCTCCTCTGAAGTAGGAACAATTAGCTTGACTTTCAAAGCATGTTCAAGTTTTGTTGCAAGCACATCATTCGGCGTCATTTTTCCGGTTTCGATTTTCTTAAGCAGAGACACTTTTTCGTTTATTCTTTTGCCCAATTCTTCATGGGAAAGCCCAAGTTTCTCCCTCGCCTGTCTAACTTTCGTGCCGAGGTCACCTACAAGTTCCTTGGTCGTGTCTACAGTTGCTACTGGCTTCTTTCTGCTTTGAATTCCTACCGGCTGAAGCCTCGCCGTGAGTTTTGGTGCTAAGGCTTTCGGCGGTGTTTCTTCCCATGTTGACGTTCCAAGTTTAGCACATTCGTTACACACTGTGAGCTTTGCTCCTTCAATGACGACTCTGTTAGGTTCGCCACGGATCTTGCGTCCGCAGACTTCGCATCGCAATTGTTAACACGCACCTAAACTGTTTTAATTATTCAGTAGTGTTTATAGTTGTCGAAAATACCGTATGCAGGTTTATGGTGTTGCGCTTTGGAAGACGCCTTACGAAGGATTAGAAGCGTGGCTGATTATCAGTTTGGGAAGGGAGTTGGCGCCAAACTTTTTCCTGTGAATGTGAAGATTACTTACTCTAGAAGAACTGGCAGAATCCGTTACGTGCATTTGGATGGGAAGCGGTTAGCCACTCTTCGTCCAACAGACGGCTTTTATTCTCTAAGCATCGAAGGCGCAAGGCGAATCGTTGAAAACGCATGGTCCGCAAAATGCTTCGTTAAAGTTCAGACTGACGTTTCACAGTTCATTGTTGAAGGGGGAGACGTTTTCGCAGCTCATGTTGTCAATGCTGATGATGAGATTCGCCCAAAAGACGAGATCATAGTTTTAGATGAAGATGGTAATGTTTTGGCGGTTGGGCGTGCTGCTTTGTCGGGAGAGGAGATGATTGCCTTCAAGAGAGGTGTTGCAGTTAAAGTTAGGCGGGGGCGTTTGCAAGAAGGTTAAGTATGTGAAGTTTGAAAATAACTGTTAAGGTGAAAAAGGTGGTTTCATGCAAAGACGTGTGAATCCTCGTGATGCACGGCGCATGATGAATCGTATGGGCATGAGCATGGACGCAGTGCCAGACGTTGAACAGGTTATCATAAAGACAGCGACTAAGGAAATTATAATTGAGGAACCGGAAGTGGCGATTCTCGCAGTTCAGGGACAAAAAATATTCCAAGTGACAGGTGGAAAAATCGCTGAAAAAGCCGCAGAACGCAAGGCACCCGAGCTTAAGATACCTGAAGAGGATGCAAGACTTGTGGCTGATCAGACGGGCAAAAGTTTAGAAGAAGCAAAAAAAGCTCTAGAAGAAAGCGGAGGAGACTTAGCTAAGGCGATTCTTCTACTTCAATCATAGCCTCTAAAGTCCTTTTCTTATTATTCGAGCAGAATAAGTTTCGTCTTTGCTGCATTATCACAAACCATCAAATCATAACTTGGTGCATGAAATCACAAAGGATAGAGAGGGCAGTAGAAAATTTAATTTGGCTTAAGGAGTCTTATCATTATTCTATGCGTTTGTCTTCAATTTGGTTTAAGAAAAGAAGCTTCTTAACAAGCACAGTTGTAATCTTATCTTACCTGATGATAACTCTTTTCCTATTGTACACCTATCCCTACGACCTTACAAAACAGGTTCCAGGTGATGGAGGCGACGGATATCAGTTCTTTTGGGATCTTTGGTGGGTTAAGTACTCCCTCACTACCCTTCATTCGAATCCATATATTACCAATTATGTTTTTTACCCGAATGGGCAGAATCTCTATTTTCATTCTTTGATTCCATTAGGCGGAATAATAACTATTCCTTTTCAAGACTCATTAGGGCTATTTTTCAGTTACAACTTCCTACTCATACTCTCATTTGCCATAGGCGGATTTGGGGCATACCTACTTGCGAACTATTTCACCAAGAACCAGTACGCATCCTATTTGAGCGGTCTTATTTTCGCTTTCAGCCCATACCACTTGGCACATACTCTAGGTCATTTAAATCTCATCTCTTTTGAGGCAGTTCCCTTTTATGTTCTGTTCCTATTCAAACTTAAAGACACGCCTAACTACAAAAATGCAGTCTACGCGGCAATTTCGTTGTTGATAGCCACTTTTTTGGGAGATTTCTACTATGCATTTATGTTAGTCATATTCACTGCCATCTTTCTAGTCTTCGAGGTAATGCTAGAAAACAAATTGATACTCAAACGCGAATTCATAAAAAATTTTATGCTCATTCCAATCATATTTTTCTTAGCATCCGCGGTCGTTGTATTTCCAATGCTTGCAGGTTTTTTAAGTGGGCAATACAATTACGCTCAGACATCAATAGGAGCCCAAATGACTTATTCAGCAGATCTTGCTGGTTTTTTTATACCAGGATCTGGCAACTACTTTTTTGGAAATTATGTTCGGAGCATAGAACATGACTTTGGAGTTAGTTTTGGTGGAGCTGAGAACGGAGTATATATTGGATACACGGTTATCGTTCTTCTAGTTTATTCCATATTAAAAATCCGCAAGAGTATCAGGTTGTGGCTTCTGTTAACTGGAATCTTCATCATATTCTCTCTTGGACCTTTCATTAATGTAATGGGCACCACTTTGGGAGTTCCCCTTCCGGGGGTTTTGTTGTGCTGTCTTCCCGGCGGGCTTGTATTTCAGGCTCCAGGCAGGTTTATGGTTGTGTCTTATCTTGGATTTGGAGTAATTGTGGCTCTTGGAGTCGCGAACATTATGGATCGTGTCAAGATGTTTAGAAAGCGTTGGATTTTTAAAATTCTCCTTGTTGCCTTCCTTTCTGCGTTGATTCTTTTAGAATATAACATGAGTCCATACCCCAGTAGCCATGACCCTCGTGTACCGCTATTTTACTATCAATTGAGAGAGATGAAGGGTGATTTTTCAGTGTTGGATCTGCCTGTCGAGTTTTCTCCAAGATTCATGTATTATAGCGCGGTTTCTGAAAAACCGATTCTGATCGGATCTTTATCAAGAATAGTTCCGGACAATGTAAACATGCTACGTAGTATCCCGCTCGTTTCACTTTCAATACGTCTCTTTTGGGGTGGTTCGATATCAGAAGATGAGCTTTTGTCCTATACTAATGAAACGAGCACGCAAGAAAATTTGAACAAGTTAGTATGGTTCAATGTTCGCTACATAATTTTGCACAAACAATTGTTCGCTCCGTCTGCGTTTGATATTATCGCAGATTATTTGACTTCAGCAATTGGCGAACCTTGCTACGTAGACCGAGATGTTGTTGTCTTTGAAGTATGAGCGACCGGATTTGAGCCACTTTGTATCGCAAGACCCGTTGCTTTTAAGTCCTATTACACACAATATGCTGAAGGAGGAGGGCAAAACTGGCAAGTGTTTGACATTGTTTCGGTGGGGCACTTCTGTATAGATTCTATCCTGTTGCCAAACAGGAACAAGCCCTTCGTTGTTTTAGGTGGTTCTCCGACTTATGTTTCTTTCACGGCAAGGCGTTTTGATTCTAGGGTTTCTGTTGTCTCCAAGGTTGGAGTTGACTTTCCAGTGGCTTATACTTGGTGGATTAGAGAAGAAGGAGTGGACTTGTCAGGTTTGGCGAGGGTTGAGAATGCTGTGACTACGCGTTTTGAGCTTAAGTACAGCAATGACCTCTCGGATCGAACGTTGCAGTTGAAGAGCAAGGCTCCTCCCATAACTGTTGAGGACGTTCCAGACTTGCTGAAAGCCAGAGTTGTTCACATTGCACCGATTGCTGGGGAAATCTCGTATGATGTTGTCGAGAAACTGAGGAGTTGTGCAGAGTTTTTGTCTTTTGATCCGCAGGGACTCGTGCGCAATTTCGACGAGAATGGAAACATGACTCATGGTCCACTGTCGGACACCCGCATCTTGGGGCTTTCAAACATCTATAAGTCTTCTTTAGCTGAAATCGAAGCTGTTACAAACCAGCAGAACGTGGACTTAGCAATAAAAGCTATTCATGACTACGGCGTGGAAATAGTGATAGTCACATTGGGAATGGAAGGCGCCGTGCTTTCCGTTGAAGGCGATATTCACAAGGTTTCATCGTGTCCCTCCGAGAAGTTTGTTGATCCGACTGGAGCTGGAGATGCCTTCATAGGCGGTTTTCTCGCAGAATATGTTAATGGCGAAAACCATTTGCGATGTGCGTGTGTAGGCTCAGCCGCAGCGTCGCTGGTTGTTGAAGCTCTTGGTCCCACGTTCTTTGGCGACAAAAACCAGATTTACGAAAGGGCGCGTTTGCTTTATGAAAAGGAAACTAAATAATACCCTTCGTATATTTCTAGAGTCATGAAGATGTGAGAGGCGGTTGACGCTTGGGACGTATTGATAAAGGCGTAAAATGCAGCGTATGTGGCAAAGAAGCTGTGCGTTCGCTTTCAATGGAGAAAGTTAGGTCTGCCGGATTGAACGTGGGCAGTGATCAAAAGCGTGCGTACCTTTGTAAGGAGCATTATAAGGAGTATAAGAAGAAGACGAAAAAGGATAAGATGGTTGAGAAGTGGCGCTATAGAGGTTAAGGTTGAGGCAGGTTCGTATGCGAATATTACAGTTGCACTCAAACTTTATTGAGTATAAACCCGTCCAAAAAGAGATTGCCATAGCTGAAGAGGCTGAAAAAAAGGAAAAACGCCTTGAAGACATTGTCGTTCTTTTTACGGCAGTTGAGGAGGGTGACGATGCAAAAGTTGCCAAAAAAGCCGTGGAAGAGGTTTGCGCGTTTCTTGAAAAGCTGAAAGTAAACCGTGTTCTAATCTACCCATACGCACATTTAAGTAGCAACTTGGCGAAGCCTTCTGATGCCTTAAAAATTGTTAAAGCAATGGAAGCTGAGTCGAAAGAAAAGGGTATAGAAACATTCCGCGCTCCGTTCGGCTGGAACAAACAGTTTACGATTTCAATAAAGGGGCATCCGCTTGCTGAGCAGTCTCGGGTGATTCTCCCTGCGAAGGGCGAAGAGAAGAAAGAGGAAAAGGTTTCTGAAGCATTGAAAGCCGAGGAAAAGCTTGAATCATTTTGGCACATTCTTCAGCCCGACGGAAAACTAGTATCGGTCAAGGATTTTAGCTTCAAAGGAAACGAAAATCTCGAAAAATTCGCCAAATATGAAATAAGCAAAGTCAGGGCGAGCCAACAAATGCCTCCTCATGTGCCTTTGATGAAGCGGTTGGAGATTGCTGATTATGAGGCTGGAAGTGACCCTGGCAACATTCGCTGGTATCCGAAAGGGCGACTGATCAAATCCTTGCTTGAGCAGTTTGTAACAGCCAAGATTGTAGCGTATGGCGCTATGGAAGTTGAGACGCCAGTTATGTATGATTTCCAGCATCCTAGCTTGGCGGATTATATGAACCGGTTCCCAGCAAGGCAATATCTGCTAAAATCGGAGGATAAAGAGCTTTTTCTGCGTTTTGCTGCGTGTTTTGGGCAGTTCCTGATGATTCATGACGCACAGTTCTCCTATAAGCAAATGCCGTTAAAAGTCTATGAATTGACGCGTTACAGTTTTCGACGAGAGAAAAGCGGTGAGGTTGTTGGTTTAAGGCGGTTGAGAGCTTTTACGATGCCGGACTGTCATGCTTTTTGCGTTGATTTGGAACAAGCTAAGAAAGAGTTCATAACAAGGTTCAAACTCTGCGTTGATGTCCTAGAGGGAGTTGGGTTGTCCAAAGACGATTATGAGGCTGCAGTACGCTTCACAAAGGACTTTTACGAGGAAAACAAGCAGTTTGTGGCTTCTTTGGCGAAAATCTTCGGCAAACCTGTATTGGCTGAGATGTGGAATGAACCCTTCTTCTATTTCCGGCTTAAATGGGACTTTAACATGGTTGATAACCAAAACAAAGCGGCAGCCCTCTCAACAGATCAAATTGACGTTGAAAACGCCAAAAGATACGAAATAACCTATGTTGATGAAAAAGGTGAGCGGCAGTATCCGCTGATTCTTCATTGTTCTCCAAGCGGGGCGATTGAGCGGTGCATATACGCATTGTTGGAAAAAGCGTACAAGGAACAGCAAGGCGGGAAACCTCCGATGTTTCCGTTGTGGCTTTCGCCGACGCAGATAAGGATAATTCCCATGTCAGACAAGTTCTTGGAGCATTCCGATAAGTTGGCTGGCGAGATGGCGGCGTGCTGCATTCGTGTGGATGTTGATGATCGTGCTTTGACTTTGCAGAAGCGAATTCGAGAGGCTGAAATGGAGTGGGTGCCTTACATAATTGTTGTTGGACAAAAAGAAGTTGAGTCTAACGTTCTTGCGGTTAGGGATAGAATGGCTGGAAAATTGCGCAAATTGAAACTTGAGGAACTGGTGAGCGAAGTTGAGAAAGCGGTGAAGGATAAGCCTTTCAAGCCGCTTGCACTGCCGAAGCATCTTTCAAAAAGACCACAATTCTACGGTTAGAATCTCTTGCACAAAGTATATGAGACTTTGAGTGAATAGACTAACTTTCATGTTTAGGAGTGTGAGGCCTTTGGAGAAAGAGTTACTTATTTACATAGATGGAGAATACTATCCCAAATTAAAGGCGAAGGTTTCGGTTTTCGACCATGGGCTTCTGTACGGCGACGGCGTCTTTGAGGGAATTCGCGCCTACAGCGGCTCCGTGTTCAAATTGAAGGAGCATATTGACAGACTTTATCGATCTGCTCACATGCTGATGCTTCAAATTCCAATCACAAAAGAGGAAATGATAAACGCTGTTCTGGAGACTTTGCGAAAAAACAACTTGAAAGACGCATACATTCGCTTGGTGGTGACGAGAGGCGTTGGCGACTTAGGATTAAATCCGAAAAAATGTCCGACGCCAACAATAATCGTGATCACAGACAGCATAACATTGCATAAGGCTGAAGCTAAAGAAAAAGGGGTTACCGCCATGATTTCATGGATTCGGCGTGATCCTATAGATGCGACTTCGCACGAGATAAAATCGCTCAATTATCTAAATAGCATACTTGCAGAAATTGAATCTAACACCAACGGCGTTGATGAGGCTATATTTCTTGACAAGAACGGTTTCGTGTGCGAAGGTGTGGGAGAAAACATATTCATAGTCAAAAAGGGCGTGCTTTTAACTCCGCCAAGTTACATTGGAGCATTATCCGGAATAACGTCAGAGGCTGTGATTCAGCTTGCCAGAAGACTGGGTTACGAGGTCATTGAGAAGAACATAACGCCATTCGAACTGCTTAACTCAGAAGAGGTATTCTTCACTGGAACAGCAGCAGAAATCGTTCCGTTAAGAGAAATAAACAAGAGACAAATAGGCAACGGAAAACCCGGACCCATAACGAAGAGATTGACGGAAGAGTTCTTAAAGCTGGTTCGCGATCCCCGTGAAGGAATCCCCATCTACAAGTAATATTGTTCAAATTTTTAATCAGTTTCATTTTTGCCAAAAGCTACGCTCTCAAGAATCTTCGTTTGATTTTGAAAAAAAGTAAAGCTTGTGGATGAGGCTTACTCTATGGCTGTGAATGTTTCAGATGTCTCATAACCCTGTGTAGTGTGAACTGATATCTTCACGTTCTGGTCTTGATAAGGACTCCAGTTCCACGAGAATGTGAAGGTTACGTTTTGACCTATCTGAACCAGCGATCCAATGCCTTCACTTTGATACGCTGTTGTGTTCCCGAAGTTTACAGTTATTCGGTCGATTGTCAAGCTCTGCAAAGACTCTGCAGGATTGCTTATTGTTAAGTTGAAGTGTCTGCCATCTGGCGATGTCTTGAAAGAGGCTTCAACTATCTTTAGTTCGACTGACGGAGGCATGATGGTTTGCGAGATGTTCAGCCCGTTCGAGAGGACGGCTGTTATGGTGACTGACTGGCCTTTGAGCTGAGCCCAATTAAACGTGCAACTAAACTGTGTCCCCTCTCCTGCTGACAACTCAGCGGAAGACGGTGTTGTCTCGGTGAGGTTTTCGTTTAGCCATATCTGTGTGACAATAATGCTTTGAAGAGAGGTTGGGAAATTCGTCACGTTCACCGTAAAATGTCCTATATCACGCAAATCAAATTCAACTTCTGTTATGTCCCAGACGACGGATGCGGGCGTTTTTGCAATCTTGCTGATCGGACTGAAACCTTCCTTCGTGTAGACAGTTGCTATAATTGTTTGGTTCCGTGTTGCGCTCCAGTCCCAGAAACATTTGAGAGTAAGCGTGTCGTTTGGCGGAACCGGGATCGGCAAGATGTCTATCGGCGGTGAAGTGCTAAGTGTGAGGTTCGTCCCGTCCGCAAGTGTTAGGTTAACTCTGCTTATTCTTGCAGCCATTGTTGAAGATTCCACATTTCCTACTGTGAGATTGAAGTAGCTCGTGTCTGCATAGTCAAATGTTATTGGGTCAATGTAAATGGCGGCGCCTTGAAGCGCTTCTGTTATATACGTTGCCTCGAAACCTTCAACTGTCCGAACAGTTACAGTTGCATTGTACCCTTTTACGCTCTCCCAATTCTGGTTGCATTGAAATGTTAGGGTTTGGTTTGGCACTAAGGTCTGTGGAAGGTCAGGGACAGTTGGCACCTGAGCCTCGAAAAAGAACACGCTTGAAAGCAATATGTCTGAGATTGTTAGGTTCTTGTTAATTCCCGAAGTATTCGTCACGGTTACGTTGAAGTGTTCAATACTGTCAGAGGCATTAAAGTTGGGCGCTATCCCAAGCTTCACATTTGGCGTGGCGTATGAATAGCTTTTTGTGGAAGCGTTGACGGCTATTGGCTCTATCTTAATTTCCTCTCCGACAAAGGGGCTCCAGTTCTTGTTGCATTTAAATTTCGGTTCAGTTCCTTTTTGGATAGTGTAGGGAAACGTCAGGGACTGTGTTCCAGTGGCATTGTACACGCCTATGTCTGTTATTTCCTCTGTTTGGTTTGTTCCCTCTACGCTTAATCGTATGCCCGTTATGTTTGTGTCTGACACAGAATTCGATGGATTAAGAATTGATACGTTAAAGTATCTGGCATTTTCATCCGTAAATTCCGCGCTGGTGACTATTAGCAGCGTAGAGTTTTCAGGCATTTTATAGTAAATTCCCATAACCAATAAATACGACACAATCGAACCAAAAATAAAAGCAATTAGAATCAATATTATGAGCCATAATGTTGATAGTGCTTTTTTATTCTTAAGCGTCAATATTCCTCCATAGCTACTTTGGAAGCTGTATTTCAATGTTTCTTGAACTAAATAAAGATTTCAGAAACTAGGATGGTTGAAGTTCCTTCGCTCTTTGAGATGCCTTCGTAACTGCTTCAATAATCAATGCTCTCAGTTTGCCTTTTTCCAACACTAGAAGCCCCTCGACCGTTGTTCCCGCGGGCGTGGTGACCATGTCCTTAAGTTTGGCGGGATGCTCCCCAGTCTCGACAACCATTTTCGCCGCTCCAAGCGTGGTTTGAGCCGCAAGAATTGTTGAAACATCTTTTGGCAGTCCCAGTCTTACGCCAGCGTCGGCTAGAGCCTCGATTACTAGGTAGATGTATGCTGGACCGCTTCCCACAAGGCCTGTCGCTAGGTTTAGGTATTTTTCGTCCAGTATTATCACGCGACCCAACAGTGAAAGCATGTGGGTAACCATTTCCAGTTCTTCTTTCGTTGTGTTTTCAGACGCGTGGGCGACTATCATGGCTTCTCGAACTTGGCATGCAATGTTGGGCATTATTCGCACTACAGCGGCATCCTTCGGCAAGTGTTTCTTTATGAACTCCAGTGTGACGCCTGCAGCTATCGAAACAACTACTTTTCCGGATTTTATTGCTGGTGCTATCTGTTCTAGGGCTTTTGGGGCGTCAGCAGGTTTTACAGCGATTATGGTGATGTCTCCAAAGGAGGCAGCGTCTTTCGCGTTGTTTACGCATTTCACTGAGTAAGTTTGGGTTATGTAATTGCTTCGGCTTTTGATAGTTTCAAATACTTGTATGTCTTGGGGTTTATACTCGCCTGACTTGAGAAGTCCAGAGATTATGGCTTCGCCCATTTTGCCCGAGCCGATTATTGCCAGTTTTGGCTTTTTTTGGCTCAAGTGTTTAATCTCCAACTTTTGAGTCACGTTAAGGTTTGGCGAGTAATTAAGTTTTTACCGGAATCCGGCTTCAGCATTTTTGCATAATTCTCAAAAAAGTGCAGGCATCTGGTGTCGCAGATAAGGCTTTTTAGTTTCGACGTACAAATGTTTGATTTGCTAGTCTGGTGGAATTTTTATGTATGGTTGGAATGGTAAACTGTTGCGAGTGGATCTGACTAGACGCAAGGTAGTCGTGCAAGAATATGGTGCTGAGATGGCTAAGAATTTCCTTGGCGGTCGCGGGTTTGCAGCTAAAATCCTTTGGGATGAGCTTACAGTTGGAATGGATCCGTTTTCGCCTGAAAACAGGCTTATTTTCGCTGCTGGTCCTTTGACTGGTTTCGCTTTGCCGAACAGTGGCAAGCTTGTTGTCGCAGCAAAAAGTCCCTTAACTGGCGGTTATGGAGACGGAAACGTGGGCACTTTTGCCGGAGTTCAGATGCGTAGAGCTGGCTATGACGCTGCAGTGATTGAGGGCAAGGCTGAGAAACCCAAAGTTTTGCTAGTTAAAGACAGCCAATTTGAATTTCTAGACGCGAAGGATTTGTGGGGTCTAACCTCGTTTGAAGCTGAACGCAAACTGAGAGCGAACTATGGAAAAACAGCTGGAATCCTCTCCATCGGACAAGCAGGAGAAAACCTCGTAAAATTCGCTATCATCGCCTCTCAAGAAGGCAGATCAGGAGGCAGGCCTGGAATAGGCGCTGTTATGGGTTCCAAAAATTTGAAGGCTGCGGTTTTTGTTGGTTCAGGCGAATTGCCTGCGGCATCACCTAAAGACATGAAAGAGCAGGGATTGCAAGCGTATAGAGAGGTTCTAGCTAAGCCTGATTATGCATTTTGGAAGCGGCAGGGAACAATGTCTACAATCGAGTGGAGTAACGAGAATAGTGTTTTGCCAACCCACAATTACAGCGAAGGGGTTTTTGAGTATGCTGAGGGCATAGGCGGCTTCACTATGGAGAAGATGAAGGTTTCCAATCGCGGATGCCCCAATTGCAATATGACTTGTGGTAATGTCGTTAAGGATGCTGATGGCAGGGATGCGGAGCTTGATTACGAAAATGTTGCAATGTTAGGCGCAGATATTGGGTTAGGGGATTTGGGAAAGGTTGCAGCGCTTAACAGAATGGCGGATGAGTATGGCTTGGACACTATTTCTTTAGGCAGTGTCATCGCTTTTGCGATTGAGGCTTCAGAAAAGGGACTGGTTGAAGAAAAAATAGTGTGGGGCGACTATGACAAGATAAAGCCTCTAGTCGGAGACATTGCTTATCGGCGTGGTTTTGGCGACTTGCTTGCTGAAGGCGTTCAATCAGTGGCTGAGAAAGTAGGCAACGGTTCAGATCGATGGGCTATGCATGTTAAAGGCTTGGAAGTTACAGCTTACGACTGTCACGCGGCGCCAGCCATGGCTCTGGCTTATGGGACAAGTCTTTCTGGGGCGCATCATAAGGATGCTTGGGTTATCTCGTGGGACATTGAGAAGGGAAGGGAAAGTTACGGTGAAGAAAAAGCTGATAAGGTGATTGAGTTGCAGCGTATTCGAAGCGGCGTTTTTGAGTGTCTAACCACTTGCAGGTTTCCGCATGCGGAGCTTGGTTTTGAGTTTGAATGGTATCCTAAGCTTTTGAGCGTTGCAACTGGTCAAGAAATTACTCGGAACGATTTAGACATAGTCGCTGACAGAGTGTTTAATTTGGTTCGCGCCGTTTGGATTCGCGAATTTGGCACAAAGTGGAGCAAGGAGATGGATACTCCGCCGGCAAGATGGTTTGATGAGCCGCTCACGAAAGGCCCGTTGAAAGGTTCAAGGCTTGATAGGGCAAAATACGATGCGTTGTTGCAGGCTTATTATAGAAAGAGAGGCTGGGACGACCGAGGAATACCTACTGGAAAAACATTAAATGCGTTAGGATTGGGCGATGTTGCAAGCCAATTAAGGGAGCGTGTGGGTCTCCGCGACTGAGTGGGGTTTGTCTAGTATTTCACTATATCTTTTTTGATAAAGTGAAGTAGAAGAATCGTGTTAGTAGGCTATTGCTGTTCTGGCCATCGTTTTTGCTTTTTTGCCGCAAATTACGCACGTGCCCTCTATTTTCTCGTTTTTGTCCTCTGGTGTGCCTAAAACCCTAGCGTTAACAGTTTCTTCCTCGAATTTATGTCCGCACTCTTCGTCGCCGCACCATAAGACTTCAACTATTCCTGCACGTTTCGTCAAAAGCGCTTTTGCTTCTTCGAGATTTTCGGAGCGGTGCACATGCTCTTCTGTCCACTGCCATGCCTTCTGCTTCAAATCTTCAGCCATCTTCCCTATCGTAGTGTTCAAGAATTCCGTAAGCTCTCCACGTTTGCACGTACGCTTTTCCAATGTGTCACGCCGGACGACTGTAGCTTCGTTTCTTTCGATGTCTCTTGGACCGATCTCAACGCGAATCGGCACGCCTTTCAGTTCCCAATCATAATATTTTGATCCCGGCGTCACATCCTCTCTCAGGTCAACATCAACTCTGAACCCGTCTTTTCTAAGCTTGTCTGCTGCTTTTTGGCATTCAGTGTTTACTTGTTCCATTTTTCCTTTGTATGGTATGGGGATGATTATTATTTGTGTTGGAGCGATTTTTGGCGGTAAGACTGCGCCGTGGTCGTCTCCGTGTGTGATTAGGACGGATGCGATTCCTCTGCCAGAGATTCCGGCGCATGTCTGCCACACGTGTTCTCTTTTGCCGTCTTTTGTTTCGTACGTGATGTCGAATGCTTTTGAGAAGTGTTGTCCAAGATTATGCACAGTTCCGATCTGCAGTGTTCGCCCATCAGGGCATATCATGTCGAAGGCTATTGTGTACTCCGCGCCAGCGAACTTGTCCCATTCTGGTCTTTTTGAAATC
>Ga0209323_10001372_pt1 | contig 16091 bp, 21 predicted proteins | sample Rifsed19ft2_FD_184014 | JGI IMG/M metagenome (GOLD analysis project Ga0209323, IMG submission 184014) | Soil microbial communities from Rifle, Colorado, USA - sediment 19ft 2 (version 2) | ecosystem: Environmental > Terrestrial > Deep subsurface > Rock core/Sediment | place: Rifle, Colorado...
CCCCGACGGCATGCTCGACCTGCGGCGGGCGATCGCCCGCCGGCATGGGGTCCCACCGGATCGCGTGCTCGTCACCTCCGGCGCGACGGAAGCGAACTTCCTCGTGAACGCGGCCCTCGTTCGACCGGGAGACCGCGTCGTCGTCGACGCCCCGACGTATTCACCCCTTCGGGACTGTCCGCGAGGTTTCGGAGCCTCGGTCCTCCCGGTCCTTCGCGACTGTGGAACCTGGTCCCTCGACCTCGATCGATGGAATCGGGCCACGAAACCGAAGACGCGCCTCCTGGTCTTCGCGAACCTGAACAATCCCACGTCCGCGCCCCTCTCTCGCGGGGATCTAAGGGCTCTCGGGGAACTCGCGGAGGAGCGCGAATCGCACGTCCTTGTGGACGAGACGTTCCGCGAGCTGGCCTTTGCCGGAACCCCGCCCAGCGCCGCCACGCTTGGCCCCCGGATGATTTCCATCTCCACGGTCACGAAGCTGTACGGCCTCGGCGCCCTCCGGGTCGGCTGGATCGTCGCCGCCCCCGAGATCCTTCGCCGGATCCGACGCATCAAGGACTACACGACCGTCGGTGGATCGTCCCCTGGGCAGATCCTCGCGACGTGGGCCCTCCAACGCCATCGTCGGTTCGCACAGCGGGCTCGCGCGATTCTGGACCGGAACCGCACGATCGTCCGCGAGCGGTTCGACGCGATCCCGTCGGTCGAGGGCCGCGTGCCTTCCGCGGGCACCGTGCTCTTCCCGCACTGCTCCCGATCCGTCGACAGACTGGCGTCCCGACTCGTGAGGAAATACCGGACGGTCATCGCCCCGGGGCGGTTTTTTGGCGTCAAGGACCACTTCCGACTTGGGCTGGGGGGCGACTCGGCGGAACTGGCGCAAGGGCTGGCGAACCTGGAGCGGGCCCTCAAGGACGTTCGCTAGACGCGAGCGCTTCCGCGAAGGCCGCGTCGAGCTCGGCCGCGCGGACGGTCTCCTCAAGAGACACCCGTTCGTCCGGAACATGGATTCGGTCCGGCTCGCCCGGGCCGAACACGACGCAACGTGGGTTGTACTCCGCGTAGTAGGCCATCTCCGTCCCGTACGTCACCCCGACGGCATCCTCGCCCGTGAGCTCTCGGAGCCGTCGCACGTGAGGCGCCTCCGGGGAAACGTCGGCAGGAGGGATCTCGTGGAACAGCTCCAAGGAAACCGGCTCGCGGGATGCCGAGATCGCGCGACGGAGCAGCGCTTCGACGTCCTCCTTCGTCGAGCCCGGAGGATGGCGGCAGTCGAGGTCGACCGCACACGTGTCCGCCACGAGATTCGGCTTCGTGCCGCCGCGGATCGCGCCGAGGCTCACGGTGATATCCGTGAGGACGTTCGTCGGTCGCCCCAACGATTCGAGGTGCGGAAGGAGTCGAGACATCCGGTACACCGCGTTGTCTCCGAGATGCGGCGTGCTCCCGTGCGCGCTCCGACCCTGGACCGACGCGTGGTACCAGAGGACTCCCTTCTCGCTCGTGACGGGTCGCAACCGGGTCGGCTCCGCGACGACGACGGCGGCCGCGTCTCGCACGAGAGGGGTCGTGGCAACCTTCCGGGCCCCGTCCATCGTGGTCTCCTCGTCGGTCGTGAAAAGGAGGGAGAAGGGCACGCCCGAATCGAGCAGGACGCGAGCCGCCGCGAGCGCGGCGACGCAACCCGCCTTCATGTCGGCCGTTCCCCGCCCGTAGAGAATGTCACCCTCCCACACGGCCTGCCCTTTCGTCCACCCCGTCGCGACAGGGACCGTGTCCAGATGGCCGTTGAACAGCACGCCGCCTCGGCCGGACGTCGCGAGGACGGCCTTCACGTGCTCTTCGACACGCGGTCGCAGCCCGAGGTCCTCAATCGTTGCGACCGCGAGTCGTAGGATCCCTGACATGTCTGTGTCCGGAGTCGAAGGGGTCCTCACGAAGTCCTCGAGCGTCTTCCGGACGTAGTTCTTCCGGTTCATGAGAGCCTCCGGTCCAGCTCGTTGTGCAGGAGTGTGATCGCGTGGTCCGTGTGGATCGCGCGGGGTCCCAGGCCGATCGTCAGGGCGACGCGATCTGCGAGGACGCGTTCCTCGGAGGCGTCCAGATCCGTGTTGTCCGAGAGCACGAAGGTCGCGTCGGCGGGAACATCGGCGAGACGGATATCCCTGCCGCCCTCTCGCAGATACACGAACGCGGGGCCGAGTCGATCGAGAGCCTCCGCGAACGTGGCACGGGATGCGATCACCCCGGGCGACGTCTCCCGCTCGATCCGAGAGGCGTGCTCAAGCGCGCGACGAAGGAGGGCCGCGTTGCTCCGGATGTCCGGCTGGAAGGACCGAAGGCGATCCCCGAGGAGCCGCACGAGCCGGGGGGGATCCGGAGGACCCAAGAGAAGGAGCCCGGCCTCGACATCGGCGCGCATTCCGTGGGCGAGGAGGAGGGCAGCGTTCGCGGCGTTCAGGAGGATGTCCATGCGCCCCGCACCGCCCGCGAGATCGTCAAGGGGGAATCCCGGTGACGTGGACGCTCGGTGCCCGACGACGAGAAACCGTCGCACGGAAGCGCGGAATCACGCACGCCCTTAAGCCTTCGCCGCCGCGGATGGGATCGGGAATCCCATCGAGGCCATGCGGGAGAGAACCTCTCGGAGTTTGTCGGAACAGTACTCGTCGTCCGTGATCTTCTCGAAGACCCCCGCGCTCAGGAACATGATTTCGGAACGGTCGAACAGTTCCATGTACGGGACCATGACGAGCCGGAGGACGCCCTGGCCGCCCGATGCGTAGATCTGGGCCTCCGCCCCGACGCGCTTGCCCGCCTTCATCAAGGACCCGAAGGGCACGAACTTGCTCACCGCGTAGGCCTTCGCCTTGCTGCCGAGGACGGCCTTGTGCACGAAGGCTGTGCCGGTCCACTCGCGCTTCCGTATGTCGAACCCCGACTCGACGAGGGCTTTCTCATAGGCTCCAAGGATGTCTTGGGGTGTGCGGCCTGGGAAGACGAGTTGGGCGGTTGCGCCGGACGTCATACGAATCGACCGCGAACCGATCCGTGCCGGGATGAAAGATCGCCTCCCAGAATCGCGGATGATACGTTCGTTCGGCCCGGCCCACCAGGGAATCCGAGAGCGTCGAGGACCTTCCGTTGGAATGGAACGAGCGGGAGGACGCGGATTTCTTCGGCGCGGAACCATGTGGCGCCCGCGGTCGGATCGGCGCCACCCCGCGGGATGCATTTGTAGATGGCGCCCGACCATTTCCGGTGGGAGAACGCGTGGACGATACGCGTCCCCGTGTCCTCCACGTCCACGTCCAGCCCCGTCTGATCGCGAATGAGGAGTCGAATCGCGTCCCGGGGGCTCGCGTCCGTCCCGATCTCACCTCCGGGGAGAGACCACAGACCTCCCAGAAGTCCGCTGCGGGCCCGCCTGACGAGGAGGACGCGCCCTCTGTCGGCGAGGACGCCGAAGGCGACGGGCACCGTCCGGACGTTTCGGGGACGAGGACGTCGAGGGAGGGAGGTTTGGATCCCGGCCTTCCGGGCGAGACACATTTGAGAGAGGGGGCAGACGCCGCACGAGGGGGACGTGGGCGTGCACACGGTCGCGCCGAGTTCCATGAGCGCCTGGTTGAAAACGCCGGGGCTCGAGCGCGGCACGAGGCTCGACGCGGCCTTCCATAGCCGTTCGCGACCTCCTCTCTTCGCGACGGGTTCTTCGATACGGTACAGCCGTGAGAGCACGCGGGTGACGTTCCCGTCGATAGCCGGGACACGACGTCCGAATGCGATGCTCGCGACGGCCCCGGAGGTGTACGGCCCGACCCCGGGAAGACCACGGAGGCTTTCGGCCGTCGTCGGAATGTGGCCTCCATGATGCGCCACGATAGCCCGAGCCGCCGCGTACAGGTTCCGTGCGCGTCCGTAGAACCCGAGACCCTCCCAGGCCCGCAGGACTTGGTCTTCGGACGCATTCGCCAGCGCTTCAAGATCAGGGAATTGCTCGATGAATCGCTCATAGTATGGGATACCGGAGGCCACGCGGGTCCTTTGGAGCAGGTACTCGGAGACGAGAATCCGATAGGGATTGCGGGTGCGGCGCCAGGGGAGATCCCGGCGCCTCGCGTCGAACCAGCGGAGAAGGTTCCGGCGGACCTCGCGCGGCGCTGGCGGTCCCACACGCATCGAAAGCGGACCTGCATACTTAACGCCCCGCAACGTTATCCACCGGCCACGCCCTCCCACGCGTGTGCTCGGCCCCGTCGTCGTCGCCGTAGGGATTCTCACCTCGGGCCTCCGGGTTCTCGTGGTCCGCCGACCCGATGACGGCCCTGTTCCCGAGCAGTGGGAGTTTCCGGGAGGGAAGGTCGAGTTCGGCGAACACCCCTGGAACGCCCTCCGTCGCGAACTCTGGGAGGAACTGTCCCTGCGAGTCGCCCGAGGCACCCTCTACGGAGTCTATTCCCACATGTACGACATCCGAGGGGGACGCGCGCATTACGTGCTCGTGGCCTACCGGATGCAGGTCGCGCGCCACCGTGTGCCGGAAACGGACCGCGTCCGGTGGGTCCGGTTGGCGGACCTACCGCGTTGGTCGCTGATTCCCGGATCGAGGCCGATCGTCGCGGACCTCGCGCGTCGCCGCTCCGCCGGATCACTTGAAGATCTCGCCGGTCTCCCGGCTCCAGAAGAGAAGGTCTAGGGCTCCCAACGGAATTCCGACCGTCGCGGCAAACGCTCGCATCCGAGTCTCGATGGCGAGGTATCGACGCGGCGTGAGGGAGGTCGGCAAGCGCCGGATGACCCCGTGCCGCACAAGGTTCCGGAGCACGTGTCGGTCCAGGATCGCGAGGTCCTCGCCACGTCCGATGTTTCGGAGGAAGTGGCTCGCCTCCTTGAACCCGAATCCGTCGATCTCCGAGACCAGCCAGGCGCGTGCGCCCTGCGAGGAGGGGGACCGATTGAGGGCCGCACGGAGCTTCGGCGTTCCGTCCGGGAAGAAGCGGCGGCGCGCCCGCACGATGTACCCCGCCTTGTGATTGTGAAAGCGCACCCGGTGCCTCAGGTGGCGGGCGAGGGTTCGTTCGTCCCCCGTCCACAGGTCGCCTCCGGCAACGATGCCCCGCAGCGCCGCATCGCTCGCGCGAGCCTTCGTCTGAATCGCCAGGAGGCAGAAACACAGCTCCTCGAAGAGTGCGGCGTCCGGCATCCGGCCGATTCGTCGGAAATGGGCGAGGCGCACCCTGATTCGGTCCTTCTTTCGCCGGAACTCCCGGCGCAGGCCCTCGAGATCTCGATAGCGGGGTGGGGCGGTCATCCCGAGCGCTTCCAGTCCCTCATCAGACGGACGAGGAGCCTCACGCCGAAGGCGGAAGCGCCCTTGGGCAGGTACTCCCGCTTCGGCGAATCGGGTGCGGCCTCGATCCAAGCGGGTCCGGCGATGTCGAGATGGGCCCACGGGTGGTCCCCCACAAATCGCTGGAGGAATTTCGCGGCGGTGATCGCTCCCGCGGAGCGGCCGCCGGTATTCTTCACGTCCGCGAAGTCGCTCCGGATCTGCTCGTTGTAATCGTCCCAGAGAGGAAGCTCCCAGACACGCTCCGCCGTCGCCTCCGATGCGCGCGCGATGCGATCTCGAAGGGTCCCGTCGTTGCAGAACAACGCGCAGCCCATCCGACCGAGGGCGACCTTCGCCGCACCCGTAAGGGTCGCGACGTCTACCACCGCGGAGGGCTTCAGGGTCTTCGCGTATCCGAGGGCGTCCGCGAGGACGAGGCGCCCTTCCGCGTCCGGGTTGAGGACCTCGACGGTCTGTCCGCCGAACGTTCGCACGATGTCCCCGGGCTTCTGGGCGCGTCCGCTCGGCATGTTTTCTGTCAGTGGCGCGAGGGCCACCACGTTCACCGGAAGCTTCAGCCGAGCGGCCGCCAACACGGCGCTCAGGGCCACCGCGGCGCCGGACATGTCGTAGCGCATGATCCACATCGGATCCGTGCCGGGAGCCTCGAGAGGCTTCAGAGCGATGCCCCCGGAGTCGAATGTGATCCCCTTGCCAGCGAGGACGATGGGCTTCGCTTTCCCGCCGCCCGCATGTTCCAGCACGAGGAAGCGGGGCGGCTCCTCGCTTCCCCTCGCCACGCCCAGGAGGGCTCCGAAACCCATCCGCTCAAGCTGCTTCTCGTCGTACACGGTCAGCTTCAGGCCGGCTTCCCTCGCCGCGGTGCGAACCTTCTCGGTGAAGAGGACCGGCGTCTTCGCATTGCTCGGGGCGTTGATCAAATCGCGGGCAAAGTTCACGCTCGTCGAGACGACGGAGCCCCGCTGAACGGCATCCCGGATCGTACTCGCTCGCGCCTTCTCAAGGGTGACGATCGTCATCGCATCGATGCGATTCGCTGCGGGTTCCGTCTTGTGTTCAACGTATCGGTAGACCCCGAGGAGGACGCCCTCTACGAGGGCTTCCGCGGTGTCTTCCAGCTCGAGGCGCCCGACGCCTGCCCCGTGCACGATGGTCGAGAACGTCTTGAGACCCCTCTCCCGAACACGGATCGCCGCGCAGGCGGACACCTCCCGGACCCGGTCGAGGGAGAAGTCCTCACGCCTCCCCAGGCCGACGACCATCACGCGGTTCGCGGGGATGTGGTCGAACGTCGGAAACACGGTGACGTCTTTGAACCCGCCCGAGACGTCGCCCGTTTCGATCATCGCGGTGATCTGACGACCCATGGCCGCGTCGACGGCGCCCGTCGCGCCGCCCGGGTGGGCGACCCCTTCGAACAGATTCACGACGATGACTTCGTCCTCCCACCGAGCGATGTCGCCGACCTCCACGCTAATCCGCATTCGAATCCCGAACGCGAGTTGCGCGGCTTCGCATAAGCCATTCGATGGGCGTCGAGTCCGAACCGGACTCGAGCAGATCGCGCCCGGCCACACGTTTAAATACGCTCAGGGTTGTGGCCGCATCCATGTCGCTACTCCATGCACTGCTCCGGGCTTCCGACCGCATGGTCCCTGCACGCATCGCATACGCCCACTGCGACATTCCGTGCGGGATCTACGACCCGCACCACGCGCAGATGGCGGCGCACACCGTCATCCGAATGAACATGCTGATCAAGGAACTCCAGAAGCCTTCGGCGGGCGATTCACGCGAGAAGCATGAGGAATATCACCACAAGCTCGACCGGTACGCCCTGGTGAAGGAGCAGCACGCGGAACTCGCGAAACACGAGGTGCGCATCCTGTGGGGCGACTACTTCAAGCCGGAGCACGCCCAGAAGTATCCGGAGCTCCACGACCTCGTCTGGAGAGCCCTGAAGGCCGGCTCGAAGGCGCGGCAGGAAATCAACCTGCAGGCCGCGGAGGACCTCCTGAAGACAACGAACGAAATCGCCCGGATCTTCTGGGACACGAAGGGTCTGCCGACGCTCAAGGTGAAGGCGCCCTACCCGACGGACCGGGAACTCGTCGTCCCGAAGCTCGGCTGATTCGCCGTGGGATTCCTCCCAATCTCCCGGTTCCGCATCGAAGACGACTCGATGCGACCCGCGCTTGAACCCGGTGCTTACGTCCTCGTGAACACGTGGGCGTACGCGTTCGGCGGGCCGGCGCCGGGAGACCTTGTCGTCGTGCGGAGCCCCGAGGACCGAGCGCGGTTCCTCGTGAAGCGCGTGGCGTCCGTGATGGCGTCGGGCGATGTCCTCGTAATGGGCGATAACGCGGAGCGGAGTCGGGACAGCCGGCATTTCGGGCTTGTGCCGCGACGACTTGTCGTTGGACGGGTCTTCGCGCGGCCGAAGCCGTGATGCCTCGCGACCTCAGTCCCATTTCTCGAACCGTACGTGACTGAAGCCGAGATTCTGGCAGAGGGCCTTGACCTGCTCGACCATGTCGTGCAGACCGCAGATGTAGACCTGCTTCGAGGCATGGTCGTGAATCTCCTCTTGCAGGATCTTCTGCACGTAGCCCACGCGGCCCTTCCACTCCGGGGTCTCAGGCCGCGAAATTGTCGGGTAGAAGTGGAAGTTCGGGTGCTGCTTCGCCCACCCCTCGAAGATGTCACGGTAAATCAGGTCGTACACGTACCGGACGCCGAAGACGACGTAGAAGTCGAGGCCGTCGTCCAGGTTGTTCTTCCAGACGTGGTCAAGCATGGAGACGAAGGGCGCAACCCCCGTGCCCGTGGCCACGAATACGGTGTCGCAGCGGATGGGTTCGGGGACGACGAAACGGCCGAGAGGGCCGATCGAGGGCAGCTTGGTCCCGGGGGTGACGTGGTGGAGATAGTTTGACATGAATCCGCCCTCCACGACCTTGATGCAAAGCTCGAGGTGCTCCTTGGTGTCGGGCGAGGAGGCGATCGAGTACGGCCTCGAGATCCGCTTGCCGTCCTTCTCCGCAAAGATCGAGATGAACTGTCCAGGTTCGAAGTCGAAGACGGGTTCGTTCTCGAACGCGAACCGGATCAGGTATGTCTCGGGATATTTCGGGGTGATGTCAAAGACTTCCTTCACGACCGCCGTGTGTCTCCCCGAGCGAAACTTGACGGGCGGCTCCTGTAACGCGGCCTTCTGCGCCGAAGGACCCTTCGCAGGAACCGACTCCCGCATCATGCGCGGTTCGGCACCATGGGCTTCGATTTAAACGTTTCTTCAAGGTTATGCGTACGCCCTCATTCACGGGTTCGAGAACGATCTCACTCACGGTTTCGCGGAGGGCTCGAGGAGCACCCGGCCGTACACGAGTCCCGCAATCAGGCCGCCCGCGAGAGGGCCGATCCAGTAGACGAACCAATTGTCGAAAAGCCCCGCGACGACCCCGGGTCCGAACCACCGCGCCGGATTCATGGCGGCTCCGGTGAGAGGGCCTCCCATCATGATGTCGAGGGCGACCGTGAACCCGATGGCGAGGCCTCCGACCGCGCGGAATGCGCCCTTCGGATCGATTGCGGTCCCGTACACGACGAAGACGAGGAAGAACGTGAGCACCGCTTCGACCAGGATCGCCGGGCCGATCCCCACGCCGGGCGAGACCTGCGGCGTCCCGAGGGACGTGGACCGCCATTCCCCGGACGGGAACACCCCGAGCAGGGCCGATGCCGCTACGAGACCTCCGAGGAGCTGCGCGATCCAGTATACGACGGAAAGACGCAAACTGATCTGCCGGCCCACGAGCGCACCGAACGTCACGGCCGGATTGAAGTGTCCGCCTGAGATGTGCGCGGTCGCCGAGGCCATCACGCCGATCGTGAGGCCGTGCGCAAGGGCGACGAGCAACAGATCCGGACGGTCCCGCGTCGATATGATCGCGCCCGCGCCGACGAAAACGAGGGCGAACGCACCGACGAATTCGGCGATCGCCTTCCGGAGCGTGTCCGCCATGGCCTCGTCTCCCCCAGGACGTCTGAGGGGGAGGTCGATATTAGTGCTTTCGTTTCGCGGCGAGACGTTCTCATCACGCGAAATAGGATGCGGACCCGCGGTCGAATCCTTGGACGATTTCGAGGCTCAGCTCTCGAGGCTGCCATGCCGCCTCCGGGAACACGAGGTTCGGGAAGAATCGGTTGAAGTCCTCCGAGATCTGGGTGACGAGGTGGCTCGGCCCGAACAGCGTCTGGGCGATGCGGTGCGCCTGCCCTCGGCACGCGAGCTCGTCGACGAATCCGACGGAATGCAGGTACTCGTGAAGCAGCACGTAGAACGCGTAGTGCCGGTACAATTCGGGGTTCGTCTCCTCGATCCGGATGAGGGGCACCTTGTTCATCACGATCACGTTGCTCGCGATCGGGTAGAACGCCCCGAGGAATCCCTGAGGGTGGTTACCCAGATCGGCGAGGGCGAGCATGAGGCCCGCCCGGCTCCGGCCCAGAACGGTTTCGACGGCCCGCTTCACGAGCTCGAAGACGTCCGCGAGGCCGCGTGCCATGTCCAGTTTGCGCAGGAAGTCCACGTGGAATCGACGGCGTCCGTCGGACTTAAGGGATTGCCCGTGGCTCTCACGTGCCGGGCGCGAGGAGGTTGATCCCCTCGAAGCCCAGGAACAGGAGGGTCGCGTAGGCGATGCTGAGGGACGCGACCGTGAGATTCACGACGCGGCGCACCCGGGCGGATCCCCAGCGAAGGATCGGATACGTCATCCCGACGCCGAAGACGACCATCCCGAACACGACGCCGAGGCTGAACAGTCCGACCCCGCCCAAGAGGCCCGGCAGGGACGTGACGCTGAGGGACGCTACAAAGAGGACGAGCAGTTCATCGTTGCTCGCGAGACCGTGTACGATTCCGATTCCGAACATGGTTCGGTGCTCGTTGGACCGCCCCACATGGACGTGCGCGTGCGCGTGCTCCTCCGCCTCGTGCCGGTGCGCGTGGCTGTGGAGGAACCCCAGCTCGTACAGGATTCCCAGCACTCCGATTGCCGCGAGCATGACCGCAACGGCAAGCTCGAAGTGCGCAAGGAACTGCGCGAGGAAGACGTCCCGGAAGACGAATAGCAGGATCGTGACGACCGTCGCCGTGATCATATGGCCTGCGGCCCAGCTCAGACTCATGAGGGACGTCTTGCGAAGGCTCCCGCTCCGCATCAGGAGGTTCGACACGGCGACGAGATGATCTGCGTCGTAGCTGTGCTTGAAGCCGAGCGCCAGGGAGAGCCCGACGAATAGGAACGGATCGAGTGCCACGGAATTCCTCCGCCCGAATGGGGCGCTGAGAAGTAACACGAACGCAGCAGGCGTAACACGGCTTAAACATTCGGGGCCCCTTTGAAGACCCCGGTAGCACTTCCCTTCGACAGGGATAGCACGTGACCGTCGAGAGGATTGGCGTTTCCCTGGAAGGACCGCTGTTGAAGGAGTTCGACCGACTCGTGAAGGAGGATGGTTATGCAAGCCGGTCGGAGGCTCTACGGGCTCTCGTCCGGCGCGCGCTCGCGCGCCGCCGCTTCGAGGCGGACGGAGATGTCGTCGGGACCGTGACGATCGTGTACCGCCACGACGTCGGGATGGTCACGCACCGGGTCCTCCATCAACAGCACGATTTCCTCGGGACCATTCGAGCGACGGCGCACACGCACCTGAACGAGGAAACGTGCCTCGAGGTCCTGATTGTCGAGGGGAACGGACCAAGAATCCGGGATCTTGCAGACCGCTTGCGGAGCGTGAGAGGCGTTCTGTTCGCGGACCTCGTCGTCGCGGCGGCCGATCTCCCGTAGACGACGACGTCAGTCTCGATTCTTGAAAAGAGGCTGAAACGTTTATGTGCGCGGACCTCGTCGTTCCGGGATAGAATCGTCGTGACGAGGCAGCCCGTGACCTACGCCGCTCCCCGTCGGACGACCTCGGGCTGGCTCGCGAACAGCGCGGCCGTCCTTCTCATCGCGGCGGGCCTCCTCACGGTCGGGATTATCCTGACGTTGCTCGCTGCGCTCTCGTTTTTCATGTCGATGATCAACTTCGGTTTGAGCGGCGGCAACTTCGGGATTCTCGGGAGCTCCCTCACGACGGTAATCGTCGTCGGGGGCATCGGGGTCGCCCTGTCCTCGGCGGGCGGATTCTTGCTCCGCTTCTGGTGGATTTTCCTGCTCGTGGACGTCGCGCGGGGCTCGATCGGCGTCGACCGCAGCGCGCCGCCCGTCGAAGTGAAGGTCCGCTGCCGCAGCTGCGGGCGAATGAATCAGCCGGACGCGACCTACTGCATCACGTGCGGCCGTGCGATTTGACGCAGTTCGGAACGTATTTGAGCGGGCCATGGGCATCCGCCGCACGTGGGACTCCTGATTCGATTCGCGCGACGATGGGTCGCAGGGGTGGAGATGAGCGACGCGCTGCGCGCGGCCCGAGCGGCGAACGCGCGCGGGATTCATGCCGTGGTGAACCATCTCGGCGAGCACCATCGCGAGAAATCCGCGGTCGAGGCATCCCTCCGCGAATATCTGGCCCTCCTCGGAGCGGTGCGGGCGGAGGGCATCCGGGGATGCGTGAGCGTCAAGCCGACACAACTCGGGATCCTCGTAGACCGCGAGTACGCCCTCTCGCGCTTCCTCGTCCTACTCGATGCGGTGAGGGCCTCCGGCCAGAGACTCTGGCTGGACATGGAGGCCGCGTCGACCACGGACGACACCCTCTGGGTCTACGAGAACCTCCTCGAGAGATACGACAACGTGGGCGTCTGCCTCCAAGCGAATCTGCGACGAACGGACAGGGACCTTGAGCGACTCGTGGCCCTCGGCGGGAAAATCCGGCTCACGAAAGGGGCCTATCCCGAGGGCCCAGACATCGCGTACCGCAGTCGCGACGACGTGGACCGCCGGTATCTCCGGTTTCTCGAGGCCCTTTTCAGATCGAGGGCGGATTTCGCCGTCGCAACCCACGACGGCCGGATGGTCGAACGGACCCTTGCACTCGCGGAGTCCTCCGATGCAAAGTTCGAATTCCAGATGCTCATGGGTGTGCGGGACGCCTTGATGACCGAGCTCGTGCGAAAGGGATTCCGGGTGTTGGAGTACATCCCGTACGGGCCGACATGGCTGCCGTACTTCCTCCGCCGACTCCGGGAGCGCCCCCGCAATGTGGTCACGCTGATGCGATCCCTCGTCGGCGGATAAGCGGGAAGCTTTTTTCCGAGACCCCGCCTTGGACCCGTAGTGGATCGGCGCGCGTTCCGTCGATGCATGCACATCCTCGAGTCGCGTCACGAACCGGAAGACTGGTCCCGGGGCCTTACGCCGTTCGAAATCCTCGTGTCCACGGTCTTGTCGCAAAGCACCAACGTCGCGAACGAGCGACGGGGAATGGAGGGGCTGAGGACCGCGTTCGGTCGGATCACGCCCCAGGGGCTCGCAAGCCAGAAGACGAACGATCTTGCCCGCGCCATCTGGCACGCAGGCCTGTCGAACCGAAAAGCGTCTCGCATCCGCGCACTCGCGGGTCGCATCGCCGCGAGATCGGACGACCGCCTCCGCGATATTCTGCGACGGCCCACGAAAGAAGCGCGGGATCTCCTCCTGACGTTGCCTGGCGTCGGACTCAAGACGGCGGATGTCTTGCTCGCCATGGCGGCGGACCGTCCCGTGTTTCCCGTGGACACCCATGTCGCCCGGATCGCGCGGCGTTGGCGCATCGTCCGCCCGGCCGACGGATATGAGGCGACCCGCGCGGGTCTCGAGAGGTGGACCCCCTTCGAGAAAACGAGAGGCATGGCATCTCGGTCTGATCGCCCATGGGCGCACCCTGTGCAAGGCGGCGAACCCCGCATGCGAACGTTGCGCCGTCTCCCGAGATTGCGACTGGTTCCAGGGCCGCGCGGCAAGGGCCGCCAAAAGGTTAAAGCGGTCGAACCGCTAGGACGCGAAGAGTCGATCCGTTGGCCCTTTCTGACTACGTTCAGCTGATGAAGCTCCGCATCGCGGCGCTCCTGCTACTGGTCGCCGCCTCCGGATACATCGTGACGAGCGGCCTTCGAATCGAGGCCGTTCCGTTCGGGCTACTCATGGGGACAGGGCTCCTCGCGGCGGGAGGCGCGAGCGCGCTGAACCACTATGTGGACCGGGATCTCGACGCGGTCATGCGACGGACGCACGGAAGGCCGCTGCCGCAACGCCGCATCGAGCCGCCGACGAGGGCCCTCGCGTTCGGTGCAACCCTGTCGGCCCTTGCCCTATCGATCTCCGCCGTTGCGATCAATCCCCTGACATCCGCGATGATCGGCCTCGGGCTCCTCGTCTACGTCGGGGTCTATACGCTCGGTTTGAAGCGGACCCACGTGAGCAACATCGTGATCGGGGGTTTCGCCGGATCGTGCCCGGCCCTCGCGGGATCCGCGGCCGCGTCGAACGCGATCGGGCTTCCGGCGGCGCTCATCGCGGCCCTGGTCTTCCTCTGGACCCCAGGCCACTTCTGGGCCCTCGCGTATCGATCTCGAGAGGACTATCGCCTCGCGGGGCTGCCGATGCTCCCCGCGGTCCGCGACGAGAGGACGACCGTCCGGGCGATCGGGGTGTCGACGTTCCTCGTCCCCGCGTCCACGTTCTCGTTCCTGATCGTCCCGTCCTTCGGACACGTCCTTTACCTCGCCGTGGCCGTCGGGGCGGGTGCGATCCTCATCGCGCTCACCCTTCGGTTCATGCGCCATCCGAGCCCCGAGACGGCATGGGCGGGCTACCGTTTCTCGGGGACGTACCTCGCGGCGATCCTCCTCGCGCTGATCGGGACCGCGATCCTCGCGGGTCCGCTGTGACCGCACTCGTCGCTTCGTTTCGCACGTCGGCACCTCTACTTTTAATAGCCCTCGGTCCTTTGAGCGAGGTTACCGAGATGGACGACGCGGTGAGACCGTCGCTGGACGTCCCTCGCATCGACAAGGGCTTGGATGACATCTACGTAAAAGAGACGTCCATCTGTCTTGTCGACGGGCAGCGGGGGCGGCTCCTCTACCGCGGGTACGACATTCGCGATCTCGCGGACCGATCGACGTTCGAGGAGACTGCGTTCCTGCTCCTTCAGGGTCGCCTGCCGAGCCGCCCAGAGCTCGAACGGGTGAAGGCCGAGATCGGCAACGCCCGGGCCCTCACCCCGGAGATCCGTCGGGTCCTCCGGGGCATGCCGAAGGACGGATCGCCAATCGACGTCCTTCGGACGACCGTGTCGATCATGAGCGCGAACGATCCGGAAGGCAGCGATCGCACGCGGGAGGCGAACGTCCGGAGGGCCGTGCGGCTGATCGGAGGTATCGCCGGGGTCGTCGCGTCCTACGAGCGAGTCCGGAGCGGACGAAGGGTGATCCGCCCCGACCCGGCGAAGGGGCATGCGGAGGACTTCCTTCACATGGTCACGGGGAAGCGGCCGAACCCCCGACACCGTCGAATCATGGACGCGGCGATGGTCCTCTACGCAGACCACAGCATGAACGCGTCCACGTTTGCGGCGACGGTCGCCGCATCCACGCTCGCGGACCTGCACAGCACGATCGTCGCGGCCATCGCGACCCTGAAAGGGCCTCTCCATGGCGGCGCGATCGAGGCCGCGTTCGAGACGATTCAATCGATCGGGCGTGCGGAGGATGCGGAGGCGCGCGTGCTGAGCATCTTGCGCGACGGCGGGAAGGTGTTCGGGTTCGGGCACCGCGTCTACAAGACGTACGACCCGAGGGCCCTCATCCTCCGGGAATACGCGAATGGGCTCGCAAGCGCCTCCACGGAGCCACACCTCTTCCAAGTCGCGGAGGCGGTCCAGGAGACGGTCGTCCGGGAGCTAAGGGCGAAACACATCTATCCGAACGTGGACTTCTATTCCGGGCTCGTCTATCACTACCTGGGTCTTCCGTCGGACCTGGGCACCGCGATCTTCGCGATGGCCCGAGCCGCGGGCTGGGCGGCCCACGTCCTCGAGTACTGGGAGGACAATCGGATCGTGAGGCCTCTGGATCACTATGTCGGGCCGACGAACGCGACATATGTCCCGCTCGACGAACGGACCTGACGCAGGCCCGCCAATCTTAAGCGGGACCTCACCGATGCGGAAGCGAACCTCCCGTGCCCACCGAACGCGTCCGGCTCGTCCCGCCACCGGAAGGCCATCGAATCCACATCACGGAGAGGGGATTGAAGGTCCCGGACGTCCCGAACGTGTGCGAGATCTGCGGACAGCCCTCCCAGATCGCGACTCCTGAACAGTATGGCGAGGCGATCCAGGAGCACTTTCACAAGAAGGAGGCGGGTTCCCAATGACCGGACTCAAGCTGAGCAATCCCGACACCCTACAGGCGCTGACAAGCTGCAGCGCCTGCTTTTTTCTCAACGCCGTTCGCGTCTGCCAGCGCTGCGAGCGGTTCCTGTGCATGGACTGCACGTTCTCGCACATCTGCAGGAAGGTGAGCTGATGAAGGTCACCTTGGAGCTCGGCAAAGCCACGCTGGCTCAGGGCTGCTGGAAACAACATGAGTTCGAATCTCAGACGGTCGAACGGTTCGGACTCTCGGATTATGTCGTCTACTTCTGCCTGAAGTGCGGCGCGAAGGTGAGGATTAAATGACGCTCAAGAAGGGCGGCGGGCGCGAGAGCGGCGGTGGCGTGGCTCCGCGGAGTACACCCTT
>Ga0209323_10001373_pt1 | contig 16089 bp, 19 predicted proteins | sample Rifsed19ft2_FD_184014 | JGI IMG/M metagenome (GOLD analysis project Ga0209323, IMG submission 184014) | Soil microbial communities from Rifle, Colorado, USA - sediment 19ft 2 (version 2) | ecosystem: Environmental > Terrestrial > Deep subsurface > Rock core/Sediment | place: Rifle, Colorado...
GGGGGCTGAGGCCTGGGTCCTCTTTGCCATTCTGTTCCTCTGGCAGATTCCTCATTCCCTCGCCATTGCCCGGCTCTATCGGGACGACTACGCGCGGGCCGGCATCCGGCTCCTCCCGGTCATCGAGCCGGACGGCGGGAGTACGGGGCGCCAGATTGTCAGCAACTGCCTGGCCCTGCTTGCCGTGGGCTCGCTGCCGACACTCATCGGGTTGGCGGGATCGGTCTATTTCGTCGGCGCCTTCGTCCTCGGGGTCGGGTTCCTCGGGTGTGGCATCGGGCTCGCCATTTCCCGCTCGGAGACGGCTGCGCGCCGCCTCCTCCTCGCCTCCCTGGTGTATCTGCCGGCGCAGCTCGGGCTCATGGCACTGGATAAGGTGCCGTTCTAGGTGGGCGATGGTATTGGTTGACTATTGAAGAGAGTTGGAAGGGGCATTCGCCGAGGAGATGCATAAGGGTCGTGCGATATCACGAGGAGTCGAGACCCCGGTCATCGATAAGAGTGCAGAGGGTCTGGCTCCGGAACGTCTCCGGTTCGACGGGGGCCCGCCCCCGGAATTCCCCCGAGATCCATTCGGCCGCGGGGAGCCGGCGGTCAGCAATGCCCGCCTGGGCATGCTGATCTTCCTGGGGGCCGAGGCGATGTTCTTCGCCGGGCTGATCGGTGCGTTTCTGGTGTTCCGCTTCGGGAGTGCGACGTGGCCCCCTCCCGGCCAGCCCTATCTGCCGGTGGGCGTGACGGGGGTCAACACCATCATCCTGTTGTTCAGCGCATACACGATGGGCCGGGCACTCCGTGCCATCCGCCGCGGGGACCGCCAGGGGCTCGTTCGAGGCCTTCTGGTCACGGCGCTCCTCGGAACGATCTTCCTGGGGGTGCAGGGATATGAATGGATTCGGCTGGTCCACTTTGGGTTCACCTTGTCGAGCGGCACGTATGGCGCGACGTTTTATACTCTCATCGGGGTCCACGGGCTCCACGTGTTCGGCGCCGTGCTCTGGCTGTTGGTCGTCCTGGCGGGGGCCAGGGCACATCGGTTCTCGGCGACACGACATGCGGCCCTGACTCTCTGCGGGATGTACTGGTACTTCGTGGTGGCCCTGTGGCCGTTGCTGTTCACCTTGGTCTACTTGAGCTGAGCCCAGAGGAGGATGGTGTGGGGGACGGCGTGCGCATGATGCGTCGGTGTCGGGCCCTCGGAATGGGGATGGCAGCGCTACTGCTGATCCCGGCGGCGGGGCACGCGTGTTCCGTCTGTGGGGGTGCGGCGATGGGCACCGATGCAGGGACGGGCTTCAACACGAGCCTCTTTTTTCTCATCGCGATGCCGTATGTCGTTGTCGGTGCCATCGCCGGCTGGCTGCTCTACAGGTACTGGCGCGCCTCCGGGCAGCGGAGGAAGGCGCCCGCCCAGCATGTGACATCGCTTCACCACGTCGAGTGACCATCGGGCTGAATGGGGGTCGGGAGATAACCTGACCTCGGCAGAACAGGGGAGAAAGGAGCGGGGATGGAACACGCTGCAGGGGTCGAGGAGTTTCCCAGATTTGAGACATCGAAGATGGGCGTGTGGATCTTCCTGTTCTCGGAGGTCCTCCTCTTCGGTGGGTTGTTCGCCACGTATGCCGTTTTCCGCAGCCTCTTCGTCCAGGATTTTGCGCGGGATCACCGGGAACTGGACGTCACCTTGGGGGCGATCAACACCGTGGTCCTGCTCTGCAGCAGCTTGTCCGTAGCGTTGGGCGTGGCCTCCATCCAGCGCGGCAAGACACGTCCGTTGAAACTGTGTCTCGGGATCACGATTCTCCTCGGGCTCGTCTTTCTCGTCATTAAGTATTTCGAGTATAGCGGAAAGTTCGCTCATGGCATCTATCCGTGGACGAGCAGTTTCTTTTCGATTTACTTTCTCATGACGGGGATTCACGGGGCCCATGTGCTGGGTGGGTTGGTCGCCCTAAGTCTCGTGCTGTATTGGACCTTTCAGGGACGCTTTTCCGCGACGAACTATGTCCGCGTTGAGGGAACGGCGCTGTACTGGCACCTGGTCGACATCGTCTGGATCTATCTCTTTCCCTTGCTCTATCTGGTCGCATAGGTGAGACCTGACAGGAAGAATGGAAAGGAGGATATCGCGTGGGTACTCCGGGTTCCGGCCACTCCGTGCAGCCCTACTGGATCTATAACGCGGTCTGGATCGCGCTTCTCGTATTCACCGTTGTGACCGTCGTAGCGGCGCAGATCAACCTCGGGGGGTGGAACGTCCCGCTCGCGCTGGCCATTGCGTCGACCAAGGCGGTCCTGGTCGGCCTGTTTTTCATGCACCTCCGCTTTGAGGGAAGGTGGGTCTGGGGTTTCGCCGTCTTCTCCATCTTCCTCCTACTTCCCGTGATCGCCGTCACCGTGATGGACGCGCTACACGGGCTCGTCCGGTGAAAGGCAGGCCGGCCCTTGGGGTTCCTCCCCGACGGGTAGCGCCTTCCCAGCGGCGCCTTTCCAGAAGCTCCTTATGCACCTCGTCGTTCTGTCTCGGAAAGAGTGATCGTGGTCCTGCGGTCTGATGACCGGTTCTTCCGTGGTGAGGCGAGCAGGAGAGACCGCTGGCTTCTCTCCGCCATTGGCCTGGTCTCCCTTCTCGTCGTGCTGGGCATAGGGTTCATCCTGTTAGGCCGCCAGCCGGCGGTGAAGGGTGAATATCGTGCGTCGGCCCTGCCCGCGGTCAACGCCTTCCTCAATGGGACGAGCGCCGTCCTTCTGGCGGTGGGCTATCTCTTCATCCGACGAAAAAGAGTCACCGCTCACAAGTGTTGCATGGGAACCGCGTTCGGCGTTTCCTGCCTCTTTCTGGTGTCGTATCTGGTCCATCACTATCAGGTGGGCTCCGTACCCTTTTCCGGGCAGGGGTGGATTCGCTCGGTGTATCTTGTCTTTCTCATCTCCCACATTACCCTTGCCGCCTTCATCGTGCCCTTAGCCCTGGCCACCATCTACCGCGCGCTCGGCGAACAGTTCGATCGGCACAAGAGAATTGCCCGGTGGACCCTTCCGATCTGGCTCTACGTCTCGGTGACTGGCGTGATTGTCTACATCATGCTCTACCAGCTCTACCCGCCGCGGTAGATCGAGCCAGCCCCTGAGTAAGGCCGGTCCCATCCGGCGACATGCGGGACCGCCATGTGGGCATCGCGGAGGAGGGTGCGGGTGAGCAGGGGGAAGGCATGCCGTCGGATTCCGTCTATGCTAGAATGATAGCGGGAAGACCGGTGGAATTAGGCAGGATTCGACATCTCCGATCCGTTCTAGGCAGGGGCCTCAGCTTGAGATGCCCGAGGTGCGGTGCTGCCCCGCTGTTCCGGGGTCTCTTCTCGATGTACCAGGACTGCCTCTCGTGTGATCTTCGATTTGAACGAGAGCAGGGGTATTTTGTCGGGGCGATCTATATCAATTATGCGGTGACCGCCGTCATCGCCATCGCCGGGTATTTCGGGCTCGATCATTTCATCGGACTCTCCCTCGCCCCGCAGCTCATCCTGTGGGGTTCCTTCGCCGTCTGGTTTCCGCTTGTCTTCTTCCGCTATTCGAGGAGCCTATGGCTGAGCCTCGACTATATCTTCAACCCCGAGGGTCCGGGGGTGTGAGCGGCGCAGCGGACCGCGAGGGTGAGCGACGCGGATCGGCAATGGGCACTCCAGCGGTGGACGTGGAGGACCTTCGCTACGCGTACCGAGATCGGGAGGCGCTCGCCGGCGTGACGTTCGCCATCCCACCCGGAGAGATTTTCGGCTTCCTCGGCCCAAACGGCAGTGGCAAGACGACCCTGTTCAAGATTCTTTCTACGCTCATGCCTCCGACCGGCGGGCGCGCGCGCGTCTTCGGCCATGATCTCGCGCACGAGCCCGAGGCGGTACGGCCGCGCTTGGGGATCGTGTTTCAGGTCCCGAGCCTCGATCCGAAGCTCACGGTCATGGAAAACCTCCTCCACCACGGACATTGTTATGGCTTGCAGGGGCAGGCCCTCCGGAGCCGAGCGCGGTCAAGCCTCGAGCGGCTCGGGGTAGAGGATCGTGCCCGTGATCTGGTGGAGACGCTGTCGGGGGGGCTCCGGCGGCGAACCGAGCTGGCCAAGGTCTTGGTGCACCGGCCAGACCTCTTGGTTTTGGACGAACCCAGCACGGGTCTGGATCCAGGCGCCCGGCAGGATTTCAACGCCACCCTGCGCCGGTTACGCCAGGAGGAGAACGTCACCATTCTGCTCACGACCCATCTCATCGAGGAGGCGGAGCGGTGTGACCGGGTGGGTGTGCTGCACGGGGGGAGGCTGGTGGCGCTGGGAGAGCCGGATGCGTTGAAGGGGACCGTCGGCGGTGACGTGGTGGTGATCGATGCCCACAACCCCGTGGAGCTGCAGGGGAAGATCCGCGAGCGGTTCGGGTGTCAGCCGGTCTTGGTTGACGGCGCCCTGCGCCTGGAACGCCCCGGGGGGCATGAGTTCGTCCGGGAGGTCGTCGACGCCTTTCCCGGCGCGGTGAAATCCGCGGCCTTTGGGAGGCCGACACTGGAAGACGTCTTTATCCGCCTGACCGGCCGGCGCCTGTGGAGCGGTGAAGCGTAGCGGATCACATACGCAATTCCTTCTCCCCATGGTGACACTCTGGTGGAGGGAGATGGTCCGTTTTTGCCGCCAGCGGAGTCGCCTGGTGGGGGCGTTCGGGCAACCCCTGCTCTTCTGGGTCCTGCTCGGCGGAGGGTTCAGTGCTTCATTTCGTCCCCCGGGAGCTCCGGAAGGGACTGGCTATGCCGAGTACTTCTACCCCGGCATTGTTGCCCTGGTCCTGTTGTTCACGGCCATCTTCGCCACGATCTCCATCGTGGAGGACCGCCGGGAGGGATTCTTGCAGGCGATCCTTGTGGCCCCCGTGGGGCGCGGGAGCATCGTGCTCGGTCAGGCACTGGGGGGGGCCACCTTGGCGCTGCTCCAGGGGGTCCTCTTGCTCCTCCTCGCGCCGGCCGCCGGCATCTCGCTCACGGTGGTCTCAGCCCTCGCGGCCGCAGGAGTGATGTTTCTCGTGGCCTTCGGTCTCACGAGCCTGGGGCTGGTGATCGCGTGGCGGATCGATTCGACCCAAGGATTCCACGCGATCATGAACCTGATCCTGATCCCCATCTGGCTCCTGTCCGGCGCCTTCTTTCCCGCCTCGGGTGTTCCGGTGTGGTTGCAGTGGGCCATGAGGCTGAACCCATTGACATACGGCGTGGCGGCCTTGCGGCGGTGCCTGTACTTGGAGAACCCCGCTCTCGCCGGGGACGTGGCCCCACTCCTCCCCTCGCTTCTCCTGACGCTGCTGTTCGGCGTTGTGGCTTTTGGGGCGGCGGCGGCCAGTGCCCGCCGGAGCGCGACCTGATGCCTAACCAAGCTGTCGGCGCACCGGCTCGAATCCATTCTCGTCTGGCTGCTGGCGCTGGTCGGGGTCACCATGATCGGGCAGGGGATCGTCTGACCTGAGGGGAGCACTACACGGCAAGGCGGTAGTCGCGCATCAGCTCTCTGAGCCGCTTGGCATTGATAAGCTCAAGGGGAGGCCCCTCGACCACCTTGGAGATCTCCTCGGCGAAGAAGCCGGTGGTGATGAAGATGCCTTTCGCGGCCTGCTCGCCCTTGACCTGGTCCCGGAGAAGGTTCACGCGGGCTGCGGCGACGAAGCCGTCCTCGGGATGGGTGCAGTGGACGACGAAATCACCCCCGGTAATCGGCTGGGGATTGACGGCTGCGATCTCCAGCTCCCGCGGCCTGTTCCGGACATAGGAGCTGACCACGAGGCCCATCTCCTCAACCAGGGTGAGGCAGAGTCGCTCAAAGTCTTCCATGGTCAGATGCGCAAAGCCGGACGCCGCCTCCGGGCGGCGCCCCTCTCGTTCGACCGCCGGCCTGCTGGGTTTGGCAAAGACCAGGACCCCAATCAAGACGAAGCCCATGGCCAGAGAGAGCAGGACGAGCAGAAACATCGTGGGCCTACTTGATCATATCCTCGTAGATCTCGTCCTCGCGCCCCTCTTCAATGAGCCGATCATTTTTGAAGGCCTGCTTGAGAGCGACGTAGAGGCAGATCGCCGCCGAGATCAACAAGATCGTGATGGGAATGTTATCGGGCCGGCTGAGGGTGAAGATGAACTGCTCCATGGCTCGGTCCCTCCGGGTGTGGTGGAAGGATTCTAGCCGGATCCCCCCGGTATTGCAAGGTCGTTCTCCCCTCCGCCGAGCCCGCACCGCCCGCCGGTTTGACACCCTGCTGGCCCTCCGCTATAGTGGGAAAGTTTTTCGCGTCGGGGGGATGTCCATGTTTTATTTGGGCCGAGGACTGCAGGTCATAGGCATGGCGAATCTGGTGGTGGCCTTCTTCGTCGGGATCACTGAGGAGCACGGCATGGGGCCCGAGATGGTTCTCCTGGGGATCGGCGCGGTCGTGTTCATGCTGGGCTGGATGCTTGAGCGGAAAGCAGGATGAGGCGCCTTCTGCTGCCATGGATCACCGGAGTCTTGGTGGGGTCTCTTTCGCTGGCGCACGCCTCGCCCGGGGCGGAAGAGAAGGCGACGCAGAACTACCAGCGGGCGGAAGCGCTTCGCCTGGCGGGAAGGCTCGAGGCGGCCATCAGCGGGTACCGTGAGACGCTCCAGGGCTTCCCGGAGCATCCGGCTGCCTTCGATCGCCTTCGGGAGATCTACAATAGGATCCACGCTTTCGCGCTGACCCGTGAGCTCCTTGAGACCGCCGTCGCCCGACAGGAGGACGACTTCATTGCGTGGAACCTCTTGGGGGTTCTCTACGGGCGGGACCGACGATGGGATGAAGCGCTTCAAGCGTTTGCGCGGAGCCTGAACGCCGAGCCGCGAGCGGCCGATGCCCTGGTCAACCGCGGCTGGGTCCTGCTGGAGCTGCGCCGTTATGAGGACGCCATGACTGCCTTCGAGGCGGCGCTCCAGCTCCAACCCCGGATGGCCCGGGCGCACGCCGGGCTCGGGAGCGCCATGGTCGAGGCGCGGGGGGACTACCGCGAGGGGATGAGTCGTTATCTCACCGCCGTCAAGCTGGACCCCGAGAATCCCGCCCTGCTAAACGACCTGGGTTGGCTTTCCTACAAGATGAATCGTTATCCGGAGGCCGTTGCGGCTCTCGAAAAGGCGGCCGCTTTGGATCCAAAGGACCCGATGATCGAGACCAACCTAGGGCTTGCGTACCAGAAGGCGGGTAGAGGAGAGGAGGCGATCGCGCATTTCGAACGCGCGCTCGCCATCAATCCGGAATACACGCTGGCGCTGTACGGATTGGGGAAGACACATGAATCCCGAGGTCAGTACCCCGAGGCCCTCCAGGCCTACCGCCGGGCGTGGCGGCAGAGTGGCAACGATCTCTATCTGCTCCTCTGGCTTCAGGCCTATATGGCGAGCCACGGGCAGGTGATGATCCTCTTCCTCTCCGTCTTTGTCGTCGCCCTCGCGGTGATCGTCGTGCGCACCTTTCGAGGGCGAAGGACCCCCGCCACCCAGAAGGGATAGCTACCGCTTCTTCGCCGCCAGGGCCTGCAGCATGCGCTCGGCCTCGCGGATACGCGGCGACTCGATCTCCCACCGGTCCGTCCAAGAGAAGCGGCGCGGCCTCAGCGAGGCGGCACCAAACTCCTTGGGGCGGAGGGATTCGAGGTGGCGGACCTCGGCCCAGGAGCGGGCCAGCTTCACGATGGCCAATGCGCCGAAGAGGGCGAACGTTCCCGCCAAGAGGTTAAACCCGAGGAAGGGCATGAAGCCCTCAGGGGTGAAGGGTGCGTTGAGGAGGTCGTGCAGCGTCGGGGTGCCAACGGGCGAGACGCCATACCTCAAGGCGTACAGGAGTCCGCCGGCTGCGCAGACCCCCGCAATCCCAAAGGCGGCCACCGCCCCTGGGATCTGGGCACGGGTCCGGCCCCGCTGCCGTCCGATCTCCATCTGGAGTCGAATCCTGCCGACCCGATCGACAATGGCGTTCGCCAGCTCCATCTTCTGGCGGAGCGCCACATTTTTCTTCTCGAGGTCTTGAAGGGTATAGTCCCGCTTTCCAACGGCCTTCGCGATATCATCGAACAGAGTGGTTGCGGTCTGCTCGGCCAGGGTCAGTTCCTCCGTGTCTGCTGCCCGCGTCCCACTTTCAAAGTCGATGAGGCTGTAGAGGACCTCTTGGGACCGTTTGAAGGAGGGGTCGGGAGCGACACGCTGTGGCTCTGCCTCCTGACGCTGGCCCGCCGCGGGCGCCGCCGCCTTGGCCTCTGCTGGCTTGGCGGCAGGAGTGGCTTGGGGCTTTACTGCCGGGGCGGACGGTGCCCCAGTACCCGTCCGCCCGTCAGCTTTTCCCAGGAGTATCCTGATCGCCGCGGCTGCGGCTTCGGCGGCGCGAGCCGCCGCTTCGGCCGCCGCCGCCGCCGCCTCGGCCATTTGCGCAAACGCGTCGGCTGAGACGGTGCCTGCCCGAGGGGGCGCAGCCGCTGCTGGGGCCGCGGGCGCTGCTGAGGGCGCCGCCGCCTTGGGTGCCTCCGCTTTGGGCGGTGGGGCCGGTGCCGCTGCCTTTGGCGGGGCTCCCGCCTCAGCCTTGGGTGCGGGCGGGGCGGGGCCGCCGAAACCCGCCGGGGGCGGTGGCAATGTGATGGTCTTGCCATCCACGGTAAAGGTATGGGCGAAATTATCCTGCTCTCCCTGCATCGCTTTGGTCAAGGCGTGCGGGGCATTTGTGTAATCGAACTTGTAGTTCTTCGGGGTATACGATTTCCACTGCTCGGGGACGCTGTCTTCGGGGAAGATCGCGGTGACCGGGCAGACCGGCTCGCAGGCCGCGCAGTCGATGCACTCTTCGGGGTGGATGTAGAGTTGGTCGGTCCCCTCGTAAAAACATTCGACGGGACAGACCTCGACGCAGGCCCGGTCCTTGGTGCCGATACACGGCTCACAGACGATATAAGTCATATTCCTCGCCTCCCTTATCTTAAATTCAATTCTAACCGGGTCTGAGGATGACAGTAATGCATGAAGGCTTTGTCGAGTGCGTTGGTATTCTATTGGCTTCCCATGATCGAGGCAAGAAAAATTATATGCCCTTTTGCATTATTTTTCAATGAATTGCGATGTCTTTATGTGATCTGCCTGAGCTTCGATTCGGGGAGGGCTCGACACAGAGATGAAGAGGGGATGGGAAAAAATCTGCCCGCTTATTCATTTTTTCCTTGACAAACCACAACATGTTGTAGCATATTGAGTGCGTCTCCACTAAATCTTGTGGAAAAAGCTGTGGATAAGTTGTGGAGTCCGTGGGGAGAGGCTGCGGAACACAGAGATTCTCATTGCAGATATTCTCACCGTGAGAGGAGGCTGGGGATGACGGAAAGCTCGCGGCAAGTGGCCAGCGAGAAGGGACGAGGAGCGGTGTTTCTGCAGCGGTTCCCCAACCCGCCTGCCAGGAAAGGGGACTGGTCCGAGTCCGCCCTTCGGGTCATACGGGAGCGGTACCTGGCCCGGCAAGGAGACAAGGTCCTGGAGACCCCTGAGGGGATGTGCTGGCGGGTCGCGGTCGAGATCGCGTCCGCAGAAGAGAAATGGGGGAAATCGGCTGAGGAGATGTGCGAGATCGCCGGTCGGTTTTACGATCTCATGGTTGATGGCGTCTTCCTCCCCAACTCTCCAACGCTGATGAACGCCGGGAAGCAGAATGGCCTCCAATACTCGGCGTGCTACGTCCTCCCGGTAGGGGACAGCATGGAGGAGATCTTCGAGGCAGTGAAGGCGGCCGCCATTATCCACAAGTCAGGAGGGGGGACGGGCTTCGCCTTTTCTCGGCTGCGGGCGAAAGACGCCGTCGTCCGCTCGACGGGGGGCAAGGCCTCCGGCCCGGTGAGTTTCCTGCGGGTCTTTAACGGGGCCACCGAGGCGGTGAAGCAGGGAGGGACCCGGCGGGGGGCCAATATGGGGATCCTGCGTGTGGATCACCCCGATGTCCTCGAGTTCATCGAGTCAAAGCTCGACGGGGGGATCACCAATTTCAACATCTCTGTGGCGATCACCGAGAAGTTCATGGAGGCACTCAGGCGGGACGCGGAGTACGAGCTGATGACCCCTGAGACGAAGAAGGTGGTGGGGAGGCTCAAGGCGCGGGAGGTCTTCGACCGCATCGTGAAGGCCGCGTGGCGCACCGGGGATCCCGGCCTCTTCTTCATCGATCGGTGTAACGCCGGCCGCGCGAATCCCACCCCGACTCTTGCCGAGGTCGAGGCCACGAACCCCTGTGGAGAGCAGCCCCTGTATCCCAATGAGGCCTGCAATTTGGGCTCGATCAATGTGGCGAAGTTCTTCAAGGCGGCCGCGGGCAACGGGAAAATGCATCTCGATTGGGATGGCCTCGAGCGGGTGGTCCGGTTGAGCGTCCGGTTTCTGGATGACGTTATCGAGGCCAACCCCTATCCCCTGCCGGAGATCGATGCGTCGGTGAAGACCAATCGGCGCATCGGCCTCGGGGTGATGGGCTGGGCAGACCTCCTGTTCGAGCTGGGTGTCCCCTACGACAGCGACGAGGCCTTGAGTCTGGCTGGCGAGGCCATGCGGTTCATCGAAGAGAAAGGGCATGACGAGTCGGCTTGCCTTGCCGAGGAGCGGGGCCACTTTCCCAGCTGGCCCCGGAGCATCTACCGGGACGAGCGGCCACTGCGGAACTCGACCGTGACCACCATTGCCCCCACCGGCACCATCTCCATCATCGCCAACTGCTCCTCCGGGATCGAGCCGGTTTTTGCCCTGGCCTTCAGCCACATCGTGGGCGATCGGCACCTAACCTTTGTGAACCCCATCTTCGAGCGGGTGGCCAAGGCCGGGGGCTTTTATAGCGAGGAGCTGATGAAGGCGGTGGCCGAGCGCGGCACGGTCCGAGGCCTGACGGGAATCCCCGACGAGGTCCAGCGGGTCTTCGTCACCGCCCACGAAGTCGGGACCGACTGGCACGTCCGGATGCAGGCGGCCTTTCAGCAGTACACCGATAACGGCGTCTCGAAGACGATTAACCTGCCTCATTCGGCCACCGAGGAGGATGTAGCCAGGGCGTATCTCTTGGCCTATGAACTCGGGTGCATCGGGATCACCGTCTTCCGGGATGGGTGCAAGGGGAATCAGGTGCTGCACGTGGGCACGAAGAAGAAGGACGAGGCCACGGCTACGAAGGCCGTCGAGGTCGGGACCGGCATGCAGCCGAGACCCGATGCCCTCGCCGGGAAGACCTATCGGATGCAGACCCCGGTCGGGACGGCCTTTATCACGGTCAATGATAACGGCAAGGGCGGCAGAGAGCCGTTCGAGGTGTTCGTGAGCGTCGGAAAGGCCGGCAGCGAGACCATGGCCCATGCCGAGGCGCTCGGGCGCCTGATCTCGCTGATCCTTCGACTCCCGCTCCCCGAAGGGGTGTCCGCCCGGGATCGGGTGGCCGAAATCATCGGACAGCTGAGTGGGATTGGCGGGGGGAGGCCGCTGGGGTTTGGGCGAAAGCGGGTCCTATCACTTCCGGATGCCCTGGCCCAAGCGTTGGCGAAACACATCGGACTGACGGAGGTGACGGAGCAGAAGCGGACGGACGGGGCGCTGACGAAGGTCGGCGATCTGTGCCCAGACTGCCAACAGGCGACCCTGGTCAATGAGGAAGGGTGTCGGAAATGTCACTCCTGCGGCTTCAGCGAATGCTAACACGAGGGGGGCGCATGGGCGAGGAGCATCTGCTGACGACGACTGCAGAAGCCTTTCTGACAGAGCAGCTCGAGGGGCGGAGGCGGGCCGAGCGGCTTGAAGGGGTCTTGCGACGGGTCCTCCATCGGATGGTCCCGGCAGGAGTGGACCTTCTCGTTCTCGACGTGGGCAAGGGAGAATGTCTGGTGGCGCTCCGGCACGCGCACAACCTGATTCAGATCCGGTTCTGGCAGGGGCTGGTGGACGAGATTCTGACCGATCCGGATGCCGCCATCCAGCACGTCCTCGAGCGGATCCTCGTGGGAGCGTTGGAGCCGTGATCGCCGGGAAGGAAGAGGGGGTGAGAGCCGGCTGTGGATGAAGGCTGGAGCGATGTCGAGATCCGGGCCCTGAGGGAGCGGATTGCCATGGAGCGTCGCCGGGCAGACCTCAAGGCCATGGCCCAGCGGAAGCAGCCGCGTCCCTTGGTCCCGAGGCGGGCGTTGCCGAAGGAGGTGCGTCGCCCGGCAGGCGCGATGCCGAGAAGAAGGCGCCTGGCCAGCTAGGACCGTTTCAACTGTTCGTGCCCGCATCCTTGCGGTACCGTTGCAGGAAGATAGGCTGGCCACATTCGGCTCAGCACGTTGGAACGGCATTGGAGGAGGTGAATCTTCGTAGGCTGCGGAGAGGCGGAAGCCTCTTTTTTTGTTGTCTTTCAGCCCGGGTTTTGCTTTATTGGGCCCAGGCTGTCTCAGCCCGGTCGGGTGAGATTGGCATGATCCTTGTAACTTCCGCTACCAGGAGGGGGCGGCGTTTTTTCGAGGGGAGCCGACTTCGTGGACCGATCGTTCCCGGAGATCCACGGACTGAGGGCAATCCGCATCTGGCACGGGATACCGCAGGCGTTCCTCGTCATCCTTCTGGGCGTGCTGGCGCCCCACATTGCGGTAGGAGTGGAGCAACCCGGCCGCGAGGCGGTTCCGACCGCGGTGGTCCGGGCCTATCTCCAGGCCCTCTTGGATGGGGATTATAACGAGGCGTATGGCCATCTCTCCTCCAAGTGGCATAACGGAAGATCCCGAAAAGATTGGGTGGAACAGCTCAGACGCCAGGACATCAGGCCCCGGTCCGAGGTTCTCTTCTTGCGCGTCAATCCCGCCATCGTCCGCGGCGAGGAGGCGACGGTGGTGATCAGCTTTCACCTGAAGACCCCGGAGGGCAAGAAGGTGAGCCGGCAGACCTACGACCTGGTCCGGGAGCAGGGGCGCTGGCGGATCGACGAGTTCAAGGTCTTCGACGCCCCCCTCGAGAAGTAGCTTCCGCGCCCCCCTCGACCCGGCCATCGTCTCCTGCTCGGGCAGCCTGTCCTCGCTATAGGGCCAGGCAGGGCAGTCTTCCTGCTGAAAAGTACCACGACTCGAGGAAAGGGAGGGGGTATGGGGATCAAGGCAGACGCGTGGATCCGGAGGATGGCACTCACGCACAAGATGATTGACCCCTTCGTCGACTCCCAGGTCCGGGACGGGGTGATCTCCTACGGCCTCTCGTCGTACGGCTACGACATCCGGGTCGCGGATCAATTCAAGATCTTCACCAACATCAACACGAGCATCGTGGATCCGAAGAACTTCAACCCGCAATCGTTCGTCGACTTTCAGGGAGCGATCTGCATCATCCCCCCCAACTCCTTCGCCTTGGCCCGGACCGTTGAATACTTCCGGATTCCCAGAAACGTCCTGACCATCTGTGTGGGGAAGTCCACCTATGCGCGGTGCGGCATCATCGTAAACGTGACCCCCTTTGAGCCCGAGTGGGAAGGGCATGCCACTCTTGAGATATCTAACACGACACCCCTGCCCGCCCGGATCTATGCAGGAGAGGGGATCGCCCAGGTGATCTTCTTTGAGGCCGATCAGGTCTGCGAGCGTTCCTACGCGGACAAGCAGGGCAAGTACCAAGGCCAGCAGGAGATCACGCTGCCCCGCATCTAGGCCTTGACAAGGTCGGTCCAAGCTGTGATAAAGAATTGCTCACAGGGCCTGGGCGGTTAGCTCAGCCGGGAGAGCGCTGTCTTCACACGGCAGAGGCCACTGGTTCGATCCCAGTACCGCCCACCAGAAAATGAAAGGCCCGGGGCCTCCCGGGCCTTTCATTTGACACCCACCGCATCCCGTGGTACAAAATAATCGATAGTCCCAAGGGATTGCCCGACACGTAGGCAAGACCTAGGGGTCGGCGGCGGTCACTTGGGGCATATTCTTTGCGGGTCCATTCGGTCTGCGGGGGTGCAGGAGCTGTGAGATGAGCGGGCGGTTACAGGCGAGCCGGACCTCGCTCCGCCGGTATTTTGTCACCGGCCTGGTCATTGTCCTGCCGACCTTACTCACCCTCTACATCGTCTGGATTCTCTTCGGCCTGATAGGGGGGCTGGTCTCTCCGTTCCTCGGGGTCATCCTCCGCGACGTCGTGGCCACGGATTTGGCGGCACCGCTGACCACCCTGTTAAGCGTCCTCGTCACCGCCACCCTGATCTGCCTCGTGGGAGTGACCGGGACCCTCTTCAGCCAGCGGATCTTCCAATGGGCCGAGACCCTCTTCGCGCGCATCCCCGTGGTCCGGGGAATTTACACGTCTGTCCGGCAACTCATCGACCTGTTCGCGGTGAAGGATGCCTCGTTCAAAAAGGTGGCCCTAGTGGAGTTTCCCCGCGAGGGGATCTACAGCCTCTGCTTCATTACCAGCCGCCGGCGGTTTGATATTCCGGGTCGACCCGGTCGCGCCGTCTCTGTCTTGATCCCCACCGCACCGGTCCCCACCGCCGGGTTCTTCCTGCTGGTGCCCGAGGAGGAGATCATCCCCGTCGACATCTCCGTGGATGAGGCAATGAAGATGATCATCTCGGGTGGCACTATTACGCCCCCTGATCGAAAGCCTCTCGCCGAGACCGCTCAGGACCTCACCCGGGAAAAGATCAGCCGCTGAACCGCACCGTCAGGATATCGCCGTCCCGGACGCAGTACTCCTTTCCTTCCAGCCGTACGCGCCCCTGCTTGCGCGCCACCGCCATGGATCCGGCCCCCTCGAGGTCCTCGAGGGCGATAACCTCGGCCTTGATGAAACCTCGCGCCATGTCGGTGTGGATGGTGGCAGCCGCCTCCAGCGCGGTCGCCCCCCGAGGGATTACCCAGGCCCGCAGCTCCTCCCCGACCACGGTGAAGAAGGTGATCAAATCCATAAGGTCGAGGCAGTGGCGGAGGACCGAGGGGGATTCAAGGGTCTCGAGCCCGAGCGCTCGCGAAAACTCCTGCTGCTCTTCGCCTGGGAGTTGACTCAGTTCCCACTCGGTCTTGGCCGCGAGGCGGCACCAGCCGGTCCGAGGCGCGGTCGCCTTTTCCTGCAGGCGCGCCCAGACCGGGTCCGCGCTCCCAAGCCTTTCTTCCCCGATGTTGAGAAGCAGGAGGAGCGGTTTGAGCGTCAGGAGCGCGTACCCCCGCAGGCTCTTCGCCTCAGCCGCGGTGAGGGCCATGTGGCGGAGGCCGTGCTCCTTCATCAGCATCCCCCGGCAGCGTTCGAGGAGGGGCTGCTCCTGATGCCCTTCGCCCTTTTGGCCCTTGCGAACGTCGTCGGCGATCCGGTCGATCCGTTTCTCGACGACGGCGAGATCGGCCAGTAGGAGTAAGGTGTCGAGGAGGGCAAGATCGCGTACGGGGTCGAGAGATTCCTCCTCATGAGGCACCCGCGCATCCTCGAAGTGCCGGATCACGTGCAGGATCACATCGACCTGCCGCAGCTCTGCCAGCAAAGACCCCTCGGCATCGCCACCCTTCCCCGCTCGGCCGAGGGAGGGAAAGTCCAGCACCTCGAGGGTGACGAGAGTGATCTTCTTGGGGCGGAAGAGGTTTACGAGGCGGTCCAGGCGAGGCTCGAGGACCTTCGCGATCCCGACCGTCGGGGCCGGGCCTTTGGCCGGCGGGGGACTCTGACCTGTCAGCAGGGAGAAGACGGTGCTCTTCCCGGCGTGCGGCAGTCCGATGATCCCGATCCGCATGGGGCTCCTTCGGATGACCGGTGACCGACGACCGATGACAGCAGAGCCGCGACCATTCGCTGCTCATTCGTATCATCCACGCTTCACAACTGTCAATTTTCGGTTCAGGGTTGAGGGTTCAGGGTTCAGGGGGGGAGACAAACCGTCCTGAAAAGGCCTTAACCATGAACCATGAACCATGATCCATGAACCCTGAAGGCCTTGCAAATCGAGTCGGCTGTGGTAACGTGGGGGCTTGCGGGAGGATGGCACCGTGCGCATAGCCTTCGCCACGTCAGGGTGCCGGCAGAACCAGTTCGAGACCGACATCATGGTCGATCAGGCC
>Ga0209323_10001386_pt1 | contig 16030 bp, 13 predicted proteins | sample Rifsed19ft2_FD_184014 | JGI IMG/M metagenome (GOLD analysis project Ga0209323, IMG submission 184014) | Soil microbial communities from Rifle, Colorado, USA - sediment 19ft 2 (version 2) | ecosystem: Environmental > Terrestrial > Deep subsurface > Rock core/Sediment | place: Rifle, Colorado...
ATGCGGGGTGTTTGGGATATTTGCACCCGGCAAGAAAGTAGCAGAAATAATATTTTACGGACTTCAGGCACTTCAGCACAGAGGACAGGAAAGTGCGGGAATAGCAGTATCCGATGGAGAGAATATTTTGATTTTCAAGGATCTTGGCCTGGTATCTCAGGTATTTAACGAGCAAAACATTGCTCCTCTACAGGGGGATATCGGAATAGGCCACACCCGTTATTCCACCAGTGGAATGAATGTTTGGAAGAATTCGCAGCCGCTTTACCGGATGTTCAAAAACGAAAGTTTTGCCATAGTACATAATGGGAACCTGACTAATTTTAGAGAAATCAGGAATGAACAGATAAAAAAAGGCGTTGGATTCGAAACCACCACAGATACCGAAGTCATAGCATCGCTTGTAGAGAGCTCGGAGAAAGAAAATATTGAGGATGCAATCAAGGAAGCAATAAGCAAGGTGAAAGGTTCATATTCACTTCTTATATTAACCAGAGATAAAGTTTACGGAATCAGGGATCCGCATGGATTCAGGCCGCTGGTGCTGGGTAAACTTGAAGGAAATTATATAATGGCTTCGGAGACCTGCGCACTGGATATAATTGACGCAAAGTTCATAAGAGAAATTGATCCCGGCGAGATTATAGTATTGGACAAAGATGGTATCAGGTCACAGATGATGCTGCCTGTCGATAGGATTTCCATGTGCGTATTCGAGCTTATCTATTTTGCAAGGCCCGATAGTTATTTACATAATAAAAATATGTTTGAAGTGAGGCATAGATTGGGGCAGGAACTGGCAAAAGAATCTCCTGCCGATGCCGATATAGTTATTTCTGTGCCTGATTCCGGCACACCTGCCGCTATCGGGTATTCTGCGGAATCCAAAATACCATATGCCGAGGGTTTTATTAAAAACAGATATGTGGGAAGGACTTTTATTCAGCCAGAGCAGGAAACCAGGGAGCTAAGTGTCAAGCTTAAATTAAATCCTTTAAGGGACATCATACGGGATAAAAAGCTGGTAGTTGTCGATGATTCTATAGTCAGGGGAACAACATCAAAAAAAATAGTTAAAATGTTATATAATGCTGGCGCCAAAGAAGTGCATTTAAGGATTACCTGCCCTCCGCTGCTTTACCCCTGTTATTATGGTGTTGATATGGCTAAAAGGAATGAATTTATTGCCAATCACAAGACATTGGAGAATATAAGGGAATTTCTAAAAGTTGATAGCTTGAAGTATTTGACTATGGGTGGTTTAGTGAAGGCTGTGGGCGAATCAAAAGAAAAATTTTGTTTTGCCTGCTTCAATGGTGAGTATCCGGTAAATATTCCCGAAAATACCGAACCCGACAAGTATTCAATAGACAAAGAGGAGAAAGTATCTTCCAATGCCTGAAAAAGGTAAAGAGAAAGATAATAAAAAGTATTCATATAGATCATCCGGCGTGGATGTATACAAAGCTTCAGATGTACTTAATCAGCTTAAAAAGACAATAACCTCTACCTTTTCAGATAAAGTATTAAGTGACCTCTCATCCTTTTCAGGTCTTTTTCAACTTGATTTGAAGGGATATAAAAATCCTGTTCTTACTTCATCAACAGATGGAGTGGGGACAAAAATACTTCTGGCTAAAAAATTGGATTATTACGAGTTTATTGGGCAGGACGCAGTTGCGATGTGTATAAACGATATAATATGCTGCGGGGCAAAGCCTTTATTTTTTTTGGATTACATAGCCTGCGGTAAAGTTGACGAGAGAAAGATAAAAACCATCATCAAGTCCATCGCCGAAAGCTGCAGTTATTGTGATACTGTCCTTATCGGCGGAGAAACTGCGGAACATCCCGGTATGAGTGAGGAAGATGATTTGGATGTTGCCGGTTTTGCAGTGGGAATCATTGAAAAATCAGCCATAATCAATCCGGGTCTTGTCAAAAGGGAAGATTTAATAGCCGGCATAGCTTCTTCCGGGATTCACAGCAATGGATTCTCGCTTGTACGGAAACTGATAGAAGATAAACAATTGGACCTTAATAAAAAATATGATTGGACTAAAGACAAATCGCTTGGAAAATTATTTCTTACTCCTACCAGGTTATATTCAAGGGTAATAAATAAAATGATTAAAAATAAGGTTAAAATTCATGGGATTGCCCATATCACCGGTGGAGGATTTTATGAAAACATAAATAGAATAATTCCCGGGAATATGGATGCTTCGATAAAGGAAGGAAGCTGGGAAATTCCGGCTGTTTTTAAGTTTCTACAGGAACTGGGTAATATCGATAGAGATGAGATGTTTCGGGTCTTCAATATGGGTATCGGAATGGTTTTGATCATTTCTCCGGAAGAGTTTGACAGAGCTAAAAGCATTACCACCAAAATGGGAGAGGATCTATATAATATAGGTATTGTAACAAAAGGAAGCGGTAAGGTAATAATAAAGAAGAGTCAGGATTTAGATGGTTAAAAGAATTGCTGTGTTTGCATCCGGTTTTGGATCGAATCTCCAGGCTATTATAGATTACAATAAGGATCATGGATTAAACGGAGAGATAGCTCTGGTTTTTTCCAATAATAAAGATGCCTTTGCACTTGAAAGGGCAAAGGAAAGCAAAATCAAGTCAGTTTTTTTGGATCCTTCAGATTATGTTACAAGGGAAGAATTTGATAAGAAAATAATCGAACTTCTTGAAGAAGAAAAAATAGACCTGGTGGTCCTTGCCGGTTATATGTTTCTGGTAAGCCCGATACTTGTTCGTAAATTCAAAAATAGGATTCTGAATATTCATCCTGCACTTCTGCCTTCATTCAAAGGCACCCATGGTATAAAAGATGCTTACGGATATGGAGTAAAAGTAACCGGAGTCACGGTTCATTTTGTAGATGAAGGCCTGGACAGCGGACCAATAATAATTCAGAGGGCAGTGGATATAAGCCAGGACGAAAGTATGGAGGAGCTGGAGGAAAAAATACACCGAGTGGAACATGAAATCTATCCTCTTGCTGTAAAATACTTTTGCGAGGATAGATTAAAAATAGAAGGAAGAAAAGTAAAAATTTTAAATAAAAATGATATTTAAGTAGAGAGGAAAAATGAAAGTAAAGATAAAAAGAGTGTTGATCAGTGTTTCCAAAAAAGAGGGTATCGTAGATTTTGCCAAAACTCTAGAGGAAGCGGGAGCCGAGATCATTTCGACAGGTGGGACATACAGAACCCTGAAAGAGGCAGGAATAAAGGTAAAGAAAGTAGAAGAGTTTACCGGTTTTCCTGAGATGTTGAATGGAAGAGTAAAAACCCTTCATCCATATGTGCACGGAGGTATATTGGCTGATCGGAGCAATGAAAATCATATGAAGGAAGTCTCCGGTTCGGGGATAAAGTTAATAGACATGGTAGTGGTGAACCTCTATCCCTTTAAAGAAACTATATTGAAGCCGGATGTCACTATGGAAGAAGCTATTGAAAATATCGATATAGGCGGCCCTACTATGATCAGAAGCGCAGCCAAAAATTATAAAGGTGTAGCAGTAGTGGTCGATCCTCAGGATTATAAAAAAATACAGGTTGAATTAAAAGAAAGCGGAGGATATATAAACGCGGGGACTCTATTCAGATTGAGTGTCAAAGCTTTTCAGCATACCTGTGAATATGACAGTGTGATATTTAATTATCTAAAAAATAAAACCGAAAGCACAGGAGAATCGGATATTTCTATAAGAGATTACCTGAATGTGGATTGCAGCGCTTCCGGTCAGGTAACAGGGGATGATTTCAGGGATGGCGAAGGCAATTTCAAGGATAAACTTGGTTTGAACCTGAAAAAAATTCAGAACCTCAGGTATGGCGAAAATCCGCATCAAAAAGCTTCTTATTATAAATACGAAGGTAAGGGTACGGATAATTTTGCAGGTGCAAGACAGCTTCAGGGTAAGGAATTATCCTATAATAATATTCTGGACGGGAATGCCGCATTTGGGGTTGTCAGGGAATTTGCCATCCCCTGCGTTGCGGTAATAAAACATAATAACCCATGCGGCGCGGCTGTTGCTCAATCCGTCATAGAAGCGTATAGGAAAGCACATGAGTGTGATCCGGTTTCGGCTTTCGGTGGGGTTATTGCCTGCAATACAAAATGGACGGTAGATGCGGCCCGATTTATGCTGGATAAATATATAGAAGTGCTTATCGCTCCGGACTTCGATGAAGAAGCTCTTAAAATACTGGCTGAAAAGCAGAACTTAAGAATCCTTAAGATGGATTTTAAACTGGACGCCTATATAAACAATTTGAAATCGGATGGTTTCAAGCTGGAAAAAGTGGACCTAAAAAGCGTAGACGGCGGGATACTGCTGCAGGATCTGGATGAAGGGATCGACAGCAGAAAGAATATGAAAGTAGTCACGACTGTTGAGCCGGAACCTGACCAGTGGGACGATCTTCTATTTGGATGGCAGATAGCAAAGAGCGTCAAATCCAATGCAATAGTTCTGGCTACTGGCGGCAGTACCGTAGGTATTGGCGCCGGGCAGATGAGCAGGATAGATGCTGCAGAAATAGCCGTAAAGAAATCAGGCGGAAGATGCAATGGTTCGGTCATGGCTTCAGATGCATTTTTCCCATTTGAAGATGTAGCAGAGCTTGCGGCTAAAAATGGAATTAAGGCAATAATCCAACCAGGTGGTTCCATAAGGGACAAGGAAGTCATTGAAAGCTGTAATAAAAATAAAATCCCAATGATATTTACCGGGAAAAGACATTTTAGGCACTGAGTTCATATTATATGAAGATAAAATAAAAAATCCCCTTTGTATTTTATTTACAAAGGGGATTTTTATTGAACGACTTATTGTATTGTGGGCCCTAATCCCTGGGGCTCTCCTATTTTTAATTCATCACCTGAAATCTTCGTACCTTTACTATCTTTGATATCCGGTTTTGAAGGATACCGTTCCAGGGTATGCTTGATTACATCATCGATATTTTCCACAAATTCCAGTTTTAACCCATCTAATATACTCTTGGGTATCTCATCAAGGTCCTTCTTATTTTTTTCAGGTAATACTACTTTTCTCAATCCTGCTCTTTTTGCAGCCAGTAATTTTTCTTTAAGCCCACCGATTGGAAGAACTCTTCCTCTCAGGGTTATTTCTCCGGTCATACCCACGTCTCTCAATACTGGTATTCCGGTGAATGTCGATACCAGAGACGAAGTGATTGCTACACCAGCAGATGGACCATCTTTTGGTATTGCTCCTGCAGGGACGTGAATATGTATATCGGATTTACTGAATAAATCATCGTCTATTCCAAAAGCTTTTGCCCTTGAATGTATATAGCTTATTGCTGCTTTTGCAGATTCCTGCATCACATCGCCAAGTTTACCGGTAAGTATCAATTCACCGCTTCCCTTATAGTGAGTGGATTCAATAAGCAGTATGTCTCCGCCTACCGGAGTATAAGCCAGACCAGTTGCTACTCCGACTCTATTCTTGTCTTCGATTTCACTGGGCAGGACTCTCGAAATACCAAGATAATTTCTTACCCTTTCGGCACTTATATTTTTGGAATACTCTTTTCCTTCAACTATTTCTCTGGCGATTTTTTTACAGATATTTGCTATTTCTCGCTCCAGGTTTCTTACACCGGCTTCCCTGGTATATTCCTCGATTATCAAGCATATAGCTTCACTGTCAAATTTCACATTATATTTTTCAATGCCCTGCTCCTTTAACTGCTTTGGAATCAGGAATTTTTCAGCTATGTGTATCTTTTCCTCTGAACTATAACCGGGTATCTCGATGATTTCCATTCTGTCTCTCAATGCAGGATGTATAGTATCCAGTATATTAGCTGTTGTTATGAACATCACATTTGATAGATCGAATGGTACTTCAAGGTAATGATCTCTGAATGAATTATTTTGTTCGGGATCAAGTACTTCAAGCAATGCTGATGATGGGTCGCCTCTATAATCAGCTCCCACCTTATCGACTTCATCCAGCATGAAGACCGGGTTATTTGTTCCAACCTGAGTAAGTCCCTGGATTATTCTTCCGGGAAGTGCTCCTACATATGTTCTTCGGTGTCCCCTGATCTCGGCCTCATCTCTTATACCTCCAATGGACATTCTGATGAATTTTCTTCCAAGAGACTTGGCTATGGATTGCCCAAGAGAAGTTTTACCAACACCCGGAGGACCAACGAAGCAGAGTATGGGGCCCTTCGTGGTTTTACCCTTTAGTTTTCTTACTGCAAGGTAATCAAGAATATGAGTTTTTACTTTTTCCAGATCGTAATGATCCCCATCCAGTATTTTCTTTGATTTTTTCAAATCCAGAATATCTTTGGTTTTTTCGGACCAGGGAACATCCAGCATTGTTTCTACATAAGTTCTCACATAAGAATATTCAGGAGACATGCTGGGGATATTTTCCAGTCTTTCTATTTCCTTTAATACTTTATCTTTGGCTTCTTTTGGCAGCTTTTTCTTTTGCAATTTTTTATCGATCTCTTTGGTCAATGCAATAGATTCATCAGATTCACCAAGTTCGTTTTTTATTGCTTTAAGCTGCTGACGTAGATAATATTCTCTCTGGGTTTTTCCGACTTCTTTTTGGACTTTATCTCTTATCTGAGACTGAACCTCGAATTTTTTTAATTCTTCACCCAGATATTCTGTTAATTTCCTTAACCTTACTTTAAGATCGCTTTCTTCCAGTATCTTTTGCTTTTGTTTTGTGCTCGAAAGCAGATATGAAGCAAATAAATCAGTCTGGATTTCTGGTTTGGAAATATTGGTTGCTGCTACTACAAAAGCAGTAGGCAGTGGAATACCCAGCTGAATAAATTTTTCAACCTGCATTCTGACAGTCGTATTGAGATTCTCTGTTTCATTGTCTTCGATCAAAGGTATTTCCTTAAGAACTTCGGTAACTGCTCTGAAATAAGGTTCCGTCTGAGTAAAATATTTTATTTTTACCCTGGAAATTCCTTCGACAACACATTTGATTTCGTTCTCAGATATATTTGCAACCTGTTTTATGGCGCAGGCAGTTCCGACTTCATATAAATCTTCTTTTCCCACCAGTTCTTTGTTTTCTTCTTTTTGTGCCACTACAACTATGATCTTGTGTTCCCTGGACGCACTTTTAACGGCTTCCAGAGAATTTTTTCTGCCTACTACCAGAGGTGTTGCCAGAAATGGAAATACAACACTATTCTTTAATGAAAGGAGAGGTAACTCCTTCGGTATATTTATTCTATCGATATCCTTATTAAGTTTTTTTTCTTCGGCAATCATTTTTTTCAACTCCTATTTTTTAATTTCTCTATATCTTCAATATATATTCTACACCAATAAAAAAGTTTCTTTATAACATATCTTTTAATCCTTTTAGCCAATCCGAATGTAGTCTATATTATTTAGTCTTTTAATTATAACAAAAATTTTCTGAAAATACTAAAATTATTTTCGTTATTTAGTAAATTCTAATTTCACTTTAAGTGAAATTTATTTTATATTTTATACACCTATTTTCTGGCAAAGTCAAGTTTTTATATACAGATTAGATAGCGAGTAAAGATAAAAGATTGAATAGTTGGATAACACAAATGAAATTATGCTTTATAAGACCTAAAGCATTAATAACCTAATTTCTTTAGTTTATTTTCATCGAGACCGAAGTAGTGGCCCAATTCATGTAGGATTACTCTTCTGATATTTTTTTCCAGCTCTTCATCATTGCGGCTTACATCTTCCAGTGTTTTTTTGTAAATGGTTATTTTATCGGGTAAAATATTTGATCTCCCTGATTTTAATGTAGCAGGGACTCCCTGGTAAAGACCGAGCGTGTACCTGTTTCGTGTATCTTTTTTATTTTTTAGAGCTGGGTCCATATCTCCATCCTCGATTACAATACTTAAATTTTCTATTTTATCCTTGAATTTATCGGGGATACTCTGCAAAGTATTTGTTATTATTTCTTCGAATCTATCTCTTTCCATTTTTTAAAGAAAAAAATCGTTATATTAATACCGTAATAAAATACCATAAAATAAAATATATATGAACAATAGGATATGGGATTAATATAAAGTATATATGTGAAAGATTTTAGATCATACAATAATCGGAAACAAGACATTATTGTTATATGATACAGGTGCTGGGGGTCTTATAGAAGGAATTCTTTATGCAGCTATGACTTTTTACCACCTGATAGTAGAATTGAAACCTATACGTCTGCTAAACATTAAAAGTGTTCTGAATATTTTTTTGAATATACTGGCATTAAAAAATCTTTTTCTCATTTTAACCTTTAAGTTTTTTTTTGTTCCTGTTATACATACTAATTCTGGTTAATTAAAGGTTACGAAATTATTACATTTTGTACTATAATATCTGCGGTATCGTCTACTAATTATGCTGTTATAGTATTAAATTACTATTTTATATGCTAATTATAACATATCAGTATTAATATTCTAATAAATTTTATAATTTAAATAAATATTTATTTTTTAGAAGTCGGTTTTCTATCTTCTGAACAATATTCTGGTAAATAATGGATTACTAAATCAATCTACGATATTGCCCTGAAATGGATTCCGGTCAGGGAGAAACCAATTGCATAAGGGAAAAGAGAAGGCCGCCTGAAAAGACTCCATAAAATCAATTTCCAGTAGTAGGGTCTTCCTTTTTGTTTAATGCCAAGCCACCAGATCGAGCCAATAAGTGCCCTTATGTGATAGATGCGAATTTTTTTTGTCTTTCTTTTGGCCGGCCTGTATTCTTTGAGAAAAGTCTTGACTCTCTCATAATAAGCCTTTGGAGTATAAATAGTAGATAATACTTTCTTATGGCCGTTTATAAGAACATTTTTATCCATTCTGGGAGTGAAATTCAAACCTGCGATTCTAGTATTATTGCCTGATGTTCTTTTAACCAATCGTTTTGTCTCTTTTAACCTCTGATATAATCTGGTTTTTGGCAGCGCGGTAAGCAGACCGACCATAGCGGTTACTATTCCGCTTTTCTGGATGAATTCGATCTGACGCTGGAAAATCGATATTTTGTCACTATCGAAACCTACTATAAATCCGCCCTGAACTTCCATACCGGCATTTTGAATTAATTTTACCGATTCTATCAGGTTTCTATTTTTATTTTGAAGCTTGCCGCATTCTTCCAGACCGCCTGCGTCGGGTGTCTCGATTCCTATAAATACGGCTGTAAAGCCCGCCTGTACCATTAATTCCATGAGATCATTATCATCAGCGAGGTTAATCGAAACCTGAGTGTTGAAACTGAAAGGATATTTTTTATTTTTCTGCCATTCTATAATCAGAGGCAGATATTCTTTTTTAAGCATAGCTTTGTTTCCAATAAAATTATCATCTACAAAGAATACACCGGCACGCCATCCTCTTTTATAAAGAGCTTCCAGTTCATCGGTCAATTGTTCCTTGCTTTTAAACCGGGGAATTCTTCCATTCAATTGCACCACGTCACAGAATTCGCAGTTAAAAGGACAGCCCCGGGAGAGTTGAATACACAATGAATTATAATTTTTAGTCTTAATAGAATTCCAGTCCGGAATAGCAATTTTTTTAATATCGGGGAATTCGTTACCGGAGTAAATTTTCTTAAGAGTACCTTTTTCTAAATCCCCGACAAATTCCGAAAAGGTATTTTCTATTTCCCCTAAAAAGATATGATCCACATCAGTAAATTCTTCCCAACCGGTAGTAAAGAGGGGTCCGCCGCCAACGATAGGTTTTTTGAATTTCTTAATCTTATTTATTACTCTCCTGGTCGATTCTTTTTGTACGATCATCGCGCTTATAAAAATGTAGTCCGCCCATTTGATATATTCATCTTTTAAAATATCCGTATTCATATCAACCAGTTTTTTCTCCCAGCTATCGGGAAGCATGGCACCAACAGTTAATAAACCCAGAGGAGGGTAAGCAGCTTTTTTACCTAATATTTTTAAAACTTTCTTAAAGCTCCAGAATGTTTCTTCATAATCCGGATAAACAAGTAAAATTTTCATTATAAGTTTTCTCTTTTCTTTCTAATTTTCAGTATGTTCCCACTTTAGGTTTCAGTCATTCTGACAGAATGCATAATTAATGTAAAGCAAACAGGTTTTCTAGCAGGTGCTTTTGGTAAGTAATTGCTTTGATATTATAAACGGTATTTTTGAATTAAAGTTGCAAAATACTTAGAATAGACTTCGATTAGATATCTTTACCAATTGAAAATCCTTTTCCCAGTTTTTTACCAGTTCCAAGGTATTCTCTTTTGGCCGGATCAAAAAAGAATGGTCTTAATTTATCGATATCCGGAAAACCGGATGAATCGAGTATTGATTCTTCCGCTTTTATATCCATAATCTCTCCGATAAACTGTGTATGAAGTCCTATCTCAATTACCTTTAATAAGTTACATTCGAGAACCAGGGGGAATTCCATGCCATAAGGAGCATCTACCAAATCGCTTTTTTGCGGGGTAATACTTGTTTGTGTAAATTTATCTTTATTTCTTCCGGACACGATGCCATAATAATCGGCTTTCTTTACCATATTCTCGGAAAGTATGTTTATAGTAAAAGCTTTCCTCTGCATTATGTTGCCATGCGTATAAGTGGCCTTTCGCATTGAAATAGCAACACAGGGAGGAACGGAACAGCAGATCCCTCCCCATGCAACAGCTGCCAGATTTGGTTTTTCATGATCATCGTAGGTTCCTATTATAAGAACAGGGGTAGGGTAAAGAATGGTCTTCGGCCCAAGTGATTTTTTCATGATTTTCCTTTCAATAAAATTGATTTTATTACTTATCCATAAATTAAGGATTCAAGTAGTTTAAATTTTTTCTAAGATATTCTAAAAATATTTTAAGTAAAAAATGGTCGATTCTCAATGTCATAAATCAGCCTGATGGTTTAAAGCTATCATGAATTAAACAAAATATAAAAAACTATTGACAACATGTATATTATTATATATATTTAGTTCATAAAACTATTCATTTAGTTAATTATTATTTATATAATAAAGTGGAAAGAAAAAATCTAAAACTTAAAAACGATTTGAGGAGATGCCGGTTTGAGCATCATGAGATTTCCCAGCAGGAACTGGCAAACGCTGTTGGTGTTACCCGCCTTACCATTCACTCAATTGAAAAGGGAAAATTCAATCCATCTGTTCTACTGGCATTGAAAATAGCCAGATTTTTTAAAAAACCTGTTGATGAAATATTTTACCTTGAAGAGGAGTAATAAAGGAGTGTAAAAAAAATGAAACGACTATTAAAAATAAGCAATACCACCACATTGATTTTATGTTTGATTTCGATTGCAGGCCTTATATTCACAAACACTTTCTTTTTAATGCTCAGGGATAAAATAGTCAATATGGGAAACGTCGAAAGTTTTATGAATAAGTTTTCGATTCCGGTTGCCTTAGTATACTGTATTTTCGTTTTATTTCATTTGTCTGCCATGTTTACTCTGATACTGCAGTTAAACTTTTTTAAAAGAGAAAATTTCCTTCGTGCCTTTCTATTTTTTACCGGTACCGTTTCTCTGCTGATGCTGCTTGGAGACTTCGCGCTTGCGAGCGACATCTCGAAAGAATATATATTTGGATTACCGGGTGAGTTTAACATTCTTTTTGTCAGTCAGGCGCTTCATTTTGTTTTTTATATTCTCATGATTGTCCTCCTTATATTAACCAGAAAGTCGATTTTGAAAAAGAGCGAAGAGGTTGTCTTGAAAGACGATTCTATATTTATCAATGCACAATATATAGGAATATTGAGTGGAATTTCAGGTTTGATTCTGATTACAATTTTTTCTGTCTTATCCTTGACGGTATATCCATTACCGTCATGGGCTATAGATGCAGGTGTTGTCGTAATAAGTCTCGTAGCTGTAATTCCGTATGTCCTGATAGTTTTATACTGGCTGGTAATCAAACTAAACGAAAGGATAACCGAATGGTATGATGAAAAGCAGTACCAGGATATAACAAGGGCAAGTCTTGTTACTCTTGTAGCGTCTGTAATTATAATGGCACTGATCTTTATTGCTCAATATTTTGTAAGTTCTCTTAATTTTTTCAACGAAATCTGGTTTCCTTTTTATATATTTCTGGTTTTGCTGCTGTTTTCAGCAAGTACTTTATATTTCAATAAAAAAGGTCCGGACCTGGTTTCCAGGGAAGGTAATATAGACTTATCCAAAAGAAACAAAAATTTAGGGCTGGCCGTCTTGATAGGCGGTTATCTGACTCTTGTATTCTGGCTGCTCACGATTCTCCTGAGTGTCGAGATAGGTTTGGGCTGGGAAAGCTATATTGCTATGGGATTTTTCGGACTACTAATGATAGCATCAGGTATTTTGTTCCTTTTAAGTCTGGTCTTTAATATCATAGAATCAAGGGAAAATAAACGTATGTCAAGAGGTCTGATATTTACTATTGTCAGTTTTCCGCCTATTGCATTCTGCTATATGGCAATATTTATAAAGGCACTTACCGAGGGGCATTAATAATTTATGGAGTCTAGAAAGGAAAACAAACATTTCTTAGAAAAACAAATGATTCATGGAAAGCACTCCCTGTTTAAATCATTCGAATATTCGGCAAGAGGTTTTGCAAGAGTGGCCCTTACCCAGAGAAGTTTCAGGATACAACTTTTGATACTTGTTTTGACTGTGATAGCAGGTTTTATATTCCATATATCCAATACCGAGTGGTTATTTATTATTCTGATAAGCGGTATGGTACTTTCCATGGAAATGATAAATACAGCTTTGGAATCAATAATAGATCTGATGATCGAAGAATACAGGATACATGTAAAACATATAAAAGATATTACAGCAGGAGCAGTATTGATCTCATCCTTGATTGCGTTTATTGGCGGACTGATAATATTTATACCCCATTTCCTGGCACTATTTTAAACATCAACGGGAATTCTTCAAGATAATACTCTATCTGCGGATACAAAAAAGACAATCATGACTTTACAGGTAAGAATGCAGGCAAGAATGCGGTTTTTGGTCCAATAATTTAAGATTTATGGTGAAATATATGATTTTTTATATATAATATAGCAATAATTGATTAAGTATTAGTTAGATGAGGAATAATATGGCTAAATCAAACCATTATGAAATTGCAGTTATACCTGGTGACGGTACAGGTCCGGAAGTTATAGCGGAGGGTAAAAAGGTTCTTGAAGCTGCAGGTAAAAAGCATGGTATAAGTTTTGAATTTCACGATTATGATTTCGGAGGAGATAGGTACTTAAAAACGGGGGAGACACTTCCGGATTCTGCTGCAGAAGAGCTGAAAAGATTCAAATCTATATATCTCGGTGCTATAGGACATCCTGATGTGCCGCCGGGAGTTTTAGAGGTGGGCATTTTACTTAAATTAAGATTTGTGCTGGACCAGTATATAAATCTGAGACCGGTAAAACTATACCCTGGAGTCGATTGTCCATTAAAGGATAAAAAACCGGAAGATATAGATTTTATAGTCGTAAGGGAAAATACCGGTGATATGTATGCCGGTCAGGGCGGGGTAACTAGAAAAGGAACACCTTACGAAGTTGCGACCCAGGTGATGGTTTATGACAGACAGATGGTCGACAGATGCCTTAAGTATGCCTTTGATCTTGCCAGGGCAAGAAAAGAAGAGGGAAAACCGGGAAAACTCACCCTGGTCAATAAAACAAACGTGCTTGTTTATGTCGGTGATCTCTGGTATAGAGCGTTTATGGAAATGGCCAGAGATTATCCGGATATCCGGACCGATTATAATCATATCGATGCTGCCTGTATGTGGACCGTAAAAAATCCGGAATGGTATGATGTCATGGTCACAACCAATATGTTTGGGGACATAATCACCGATCTGGGAGCAATGGTCCAGGGAGGTATGGGAATCGCAGCAGGGGGAAATATAAATCCATACGGGACTTCCATGTTCGAACCCATAGGAGGTTCCGCTCCAAAATATACGGGCATGAATGTAATAAATCCACTGGCTGCTATAGAAGCCGGAAGAATGATGCTCAATCATCTGGGAGAAAAGGAAGCGGCAAAATCCATAGAGGAAGCCGTAGCATATGCCTGTACCCAATTAAAAAGTCTTAGTGCAGGAAAAATGGGCTACAGTACCACGGAAGTAGGAGATATGGTAGCAGGTTATATTAATAAAAAATAATCTACGAATAATCATTATTTATTAAATGAACCTGCTATTTATGATAAAATAATCAAAAGTTTAAAAATCAACGAATCGAAAAAAATCAATGTCATTTAAAACAGATAAGGAAGGGAAAACAAATGGATTATATCCTGGGAGTTGACGGAGGAGCGTTTAAGACGCTTGTAAGAATTGCCGATCTGTCAGGAAAAGCAATAATAGAAACCAAAGCAGGATCAAGTAATTACAAAAGCATTGGACCCGAACTGGCAAAAGACAATATCAACAAAGCAATTCTCGAAGCTATAGATAAATTGAATAATTCAGATGTAACTTTCAAGAGCGCCTGCTTTGGAATGGCCGGAAATAATACAACTAAAGATAAGAATAATTTTAAGAATATAATCTTAAATAATGAGATCAAATGTTATTTCAATCCTTCGAAAACTTTTATATATAATGATACCAGGATAGGGCTCGCAGCAGGCAGCGACAATAAAAACGGGATAATAATAATCTGTGGTGCCGGTTCAAATTGTTTCGGTGTAAATGAACACGGCAAAGAAGCTAAAGCTAATGGATGGGACTATATACTGAGCGATGAGGGAAGCGGATACGAGATCGGAAGAAAAGCGCTTAGAGCGATAATGAAAGCATATGACGGGAGAGGTGATGCCACCCTCCTGACCAAAGCGATACTGAATGAGCTGGAACTTAAAGATATACCGGAATTTATAGAATGGGCATACGATGCAGGAACCAGAAAAGACAAAGTCGCAGCACTTGCCAAAGTAGTTTGCGACACTGCTGAAAAATCGGATGCTGTCAGCATAAGAATACTGGAAGAAGAAGTAAAGGAAGTAATGGATTCAATAAAAGTAGTAGTAAAGAAACTCGATTTAACGGACAAAAAATTCGATCTCGTCTTTGTCGGCAGCCTGTTTAAATGTGAAAAATATTTCAAGAATATTCTAATCAAAAAATTAAAAGAGAATTTCCCCAAAATTAACTTTTTACCCCTCATTAAAAAACCTGTAGAGGGAGCTGTTAAACTGGCATTAATGAACATGTAATACCGGTAATATTAAAGGGCTACTCAGGTTTATATAAGAAATATATAAATAAGTAGCCCTTAAGCGATATTACAGTGTGTCTTTCAATACCTCCGTTTATTCGCAGAATACTCTGATTTTCTCTTTGCCTTCAACATCAACTGTGAGATTGTCAAGTTGCCCAATTAGGTCTTCGAGGTCCTCGGGTTTGATTTTAGAAAAATCCGTATCGATTCCTTTTTCATGTAAGGCTTCATTGACTTTAACCTGGGCATCTTTAGGGATAAAGGATGCTAATTTCAAGCCTGCCCTTATCAATTTTAACGGTACCCTGATATTTACCCTTTCAGGACTGTTACTTTCCGGTCCCGGCTCGACAACCACTCTGAGGTATTTATGACCTGATACTTTTTCAGTAATATCCGAACCTTTTTCGGTTTCGTTCGATAATGCTGATAAAAGTCTTTCAGCCTCATCAGTGTTTATTTTTCCTTCTGCGAGCATCTCAAGAATTCTTTTTCTCTCTTCGTTCATTTTTCTCTCCTTTTATTATATTAAATTAACGTAAATATTATTGTCCCTGGACTTTATATCTATTTTTAACCCGGACATGTATCCGATCAGTCTGAAGATCATAACGTAACCATACAGGATAAGTTTACCTTTTCCGGATGGCCAGAGTATAAGCGCTGCCAGCAGTACCAGAGGTAAGAGTGCAACCAGAAGCGGCAGAATAATCAA
>Ga0209323_10001389_pt1 | contig 16013 bp, 16 predicted proteins | sample Rifsed19ft2_FD_184014 | JGI IMG/M metagenome (GOLD analysis project Ga0209323, IMG submission 184014) | Soil microbial communities from Rifle, Colorado, USA - sediment 19ft 2 (version 2) | ecosystem: Environmental > Terrestrial > Deep subsurface > Rock core/Sediment | place: Rifle, Colorado...
GGGCGGACCCGCTGGGCTGCGCGGCCGGGGACCACTCCCGCCCAGTATAGCCCAGCGGGCTCGGCGGCAGGCCTGCGGACGCCCGGCCTATTGACGATGGAACCAGAGAGGGGTACCCTTGCCAAAGGACTAAATGTCTAGACATTTGGTCAGCGAACCATGACGATACCCCTGCTGGTCGACAAGAAGAGCCCCATCCCGATCTATTACCAGTTGAAGGAGCAGCTGGCGCTGCTCATCCGCGACGGCACGTTCCCGATTGGCAGCCGGCTCCCGAGCGAGCTGGAAATCGGCTCCGAATTGGGCATTAGCCGCGGAACGGTGCGCCAGGCGATCAACGCGTTGGTTTCCGAGGGGCGGCTGGAACGAATGCAGGGCCGAGGCACCTACGTCACCCGCCCGCCTGCGTCCGTCCTGCATCTTTCCGAGCTCCCCTTTAGCTTCGCCGAAGAAATGCGCCAGCGGCAGGTGCCGTTCACCAGCCGGATCTTGAGTCAGGAGGTCATACCCGCCGCGGGGCGGCTGCTCACCAAGCTCAAACTCGAGCGGGGCGATAGGGTGATTCATCTGGAGAGCCTGGGGGCGGTGGAGGCAGAGCCCTTCGTGCTCGCCTTCGCCTATCTCCCCGAGGCCCTCTGTCCCGGTCTGCTGGAGATGGACCTGGAGGCCAGGCCGCTCTACCAGATCCTGGAGGCCGAATATGGCCACCACCTCTCGCGGGCCACGCGCACCATCGAGGCCTCGGTGGCGGATGAGTATGAGGCCGGACTTCTGCAGATCCCGAAAGGATCGCCAATCCACTTCATCCACAGTCTGACCTACCTGCAGGACGGGCGTCCGATCGAGTACGCCCGCCTGCGCTATCGGGGTGATCGCAGCCGGATCACCCTGGAAGTGGTGGGCTGAATTGCTGGAGCACACAGGCCGCGCATGAACCACACGTGGCTGCAGCCCGAAACGCCGGCCGAGGCCCTGGCATCGCTGGCAGAGTACGGCCCCGAAGCCAAGGTCCTGGCCGGTGGGACGGCGATCGTCCTGCTCCTGCAGCAGAAGTTAATCGCGCCGGCGGTGCTGGTGCATCTGGGTCGGATTACCGGCTTGGACGCCATCCGCCGCGAAGATGACGGCCTGCACCTCGGCCCCATGGCGCGACTGCGGGACATCGAGCGGTCGCAGTTGGTGGGCGAAGGCCTCCCGGCTCTAGCCCGGGCATGCGGCTCGGTAGGCAATGTCCGCATACGCAATCAGGCCACCCTGGGCGGCTGCCTGGCCGAGGCCGACTATGCCTCCGACCCACCCGCCATGCTCCTGGCGCTGGATGCCGAGATTCGCCTGGAGAAGGCTGGGGGCGCCCGAACCCTGCCCATGCGGGAATTCGCCTTGGGTTTCTACTCAACCGCCCTGCAGCCTGACGAACTGATCACCGACATCCACATCCCGCCCCTGCCGGCTTCCAGCCGGACCGGGTACTTGCAGTTTAAGACGCGCTCCTCGGAGGACCGGCCGTGCCTGAGCGTCGCCGCGGTTGCCGATCTGGAGGACGGGACCTGCCGCGAGCTGCGCATTGCCCTGGGCGCCGCGACCGAAGCCCCGCTCCGCCTGCCGCAGGTCGAGGCCGTGGCTAAGGGCCGGGCCTTGGACGACGGGCTGATCTCCGAGGTGGCCGAGCACTACGCTTCGCAAACCGAGCCGATCCAGGACCTGCGCGCCTCGGCCTGGTATCGCAAGCAGATGATCCGGGTCTGCGTGCGGCGCGCATTGGAGGGGCTGCGCGGTGGCGATCGCTAGCTTGGAGGGCCTGCGCAGTGGCAATCGGTAGCTTGGAGGGCCTGCGTGATGGCGATCGGTAGCGCCATCCCCCTGTTGGACGCCGAAGCGCGGGTGCGCGGCACGCTGCCCTACGCAGCCAACCTGAGCTTTCCGGGCATGCTGCACGGCAGGATCCTGCGCAGCCCTTACCCCCATGCCCGGATCGTGCGGGTCGAGGCCGGTGAGGCGGCAGCCTTGCCGGGGGTGGCCGCGGTCGTCACCCGCGACGACTTCGGCCCGGGCGGGCTGCAGGCTGTCTATGGATCGGGCAAGGATGAGACCGTGGTAGCCATCGAACGGGTGCGCTTCGTCGGCGAACCGGTGGCCCTGGTCGCAGCCGAGACCGAAGAAATCGCCGCAGCCGCCCTGGAGCTGATCCGCGTCGAATACCAGGAACTCCCGGCGGTTTTCGACGTATCCGAGGCGATGCAGGCAGGCTCGCCCCTGCTGCACCCGGAGAGTCCGGCCAACCTGCTCGGGCACGCCAAACTGCGCCGCGGCGACGTCGAGGTCGGCTTCGCCGAAGCGGATGAGATCATCGAGGAGACCTACACCAGCCCGCTGGCCCAGCAGGCCGCCCTGGAGCAGCAGGTGGCGATTGGCGAGTGGCGGCAGGGACAGCTGAGGATGTGGACCGCCACTCAGTCGCCCTTCACCGTGCGCCGGGAAGTGGCCCAGGTGTTGAGGCTGGACCCCGCCCAAGTACGGATCATCGTGCCCCCGTTGGGCGGCGGTTTCGGCGGTAAGGGCAACGTGCGGACACAACCGCAGGCGGCGGCGCTGGCCTGGAAGGCCGGGGGCCGGCCGGTCAAACTGATGCTAAGCCGGGAGGAAGAGTTCGTCACCGTCACCAAGCATGCCGTGACCATTCACATCAAGTCCGGCGTGCGGCGCGACGGCAGGCTGACCGCCCGACAGGTAGAAGTCTGTTGGAATGTCGGCGCCTACGCCTCCTCCAGCAAGTACCTGACGGCTGCCGGGATGCTGCGTTCGATTGGTCCCTACCGTATTCCGAACGTAAAGGTCGACAGCTACGGCGTGTACACCAACCTGCCGCCGGCGGCAGCGTATCGCGGGGCGATGAGCTCGCAGGGAGCCTGGGCGCACGAGTCGCACATGGACTCCATCGCCCACCGGCTGGGGATGGATCCCCTGGCGTTCCGGCTGCAGAACATCCTGCATGACGATGACCAGTTCGCCACCGGCGAGACCGTCCACGACGTGCACTTTGCAGACTGCCTGGAGGCGGTGGCGCGGCCGATCGGATGGGGCGAGCCCTTCGAGCGGGAACCGGCGCCGCGCCGGCGGCGAGGGCGCGGGTTGGCGGTCATGATGAAGCACACCCTGTCCACTTCCCGCTCGGAATGCGCCCTGGAGCTGGACGGCAGCGGTCGCATGACCCTCTACACCAGCTCAGTGGAGATGGGACAGGGGGCCCACACCGCTCTGGCGCAGATCTGCGCCCATGAGCTGGGTCTTCCGGCAGCCGCGGTCGCCGTGAACGGGCCAGATACCGCCGTGAGCCCCTACGACGCTCAGACGGCTTCTAGCCGGACGGCCTTCATGATGGGTAACGCCATTCGGGATGCGGCCAGCGCCCTCAAGGGCCAGCTGGTCGAGCTGGCGGCGCCTCTCCTGGGCCAACCGACCGAGCGGCTGGCGGCCGGCCAGGGCGTCGTGTTCATCGAAGCCGAGCCGGGCACCAATCTCCCCTACGCCGAAGTGTTGAGGCGCAGTGGGAGCGGGAGGCTCAGGGCGGAGGGCAGCTTCCAGACCGAGGGCGGCCTGGATCCCGAGACGGGCCAGGGCGTCGCCACCCCTCACTGGCATCAGGGCGCGGGCGCCTGCGAGGTGGAGGTTGACCTCGACACGGGGAAGGTGACCGTCCTGCGCTACCACGCCGCAGCCTTCGCCGGGAAGGTAATCAATCCGGAACTGGCCAAGCTGCAGAACGACGGCAACGTGATCTACGGACTCGGACCTACCTTCATGGAGGAAATGGTCGTCGACTCGGGCCAGGTGCTCAACGCCAATCTCTCGGACTACCGCATTCCTTCCTTCCTCGACCTCCCCCGCGAACTCGGGAGCGTGCTCCTGGAAGCCGACGGCAGCCAGATCCACGGCCTGGGCGAAATGACCCTGCCGCCCGTCGCACCGGCCATCGCCAACGCCGTTTGCGATGCGGTGGGGCTGCGCCTGTACAGCCTGCCCATTACCGCCGAGAAAGTCTTCCGTGGCCTGGTGGAGCGGCAGAATGGGCGATGAACGCATGACCCTGCACGTGAACGGGCAGGATTACACGATCGCCGATGCGGGCGTGCGGCTCCTGCTGCGCGTGTTGCGCGATGACCTGGGGCTGATGGGGGCGCGGGAGGCCTGCGGTATCGGCGTTTGTGGGACCTGCTCGGTGCTGGTGGATGGACGGGTGATGAGCAGCTGCCTGATGCTGGCAGCCCAGGCGGCAGGCCACCAGATAACCACCGTCGAGGGCCTGGCCGAGGGGGAGGCACTGCACCCGGTGCAGCAGGCCTATCTGGACCATTTCGCCTTCCAGTGTGCCTACTGCACCCCGGGCTTCATCCTCTCCACGATCGCCATGCTCAACGAAGATCCCTCCATCGAGGACGAGGCGATCCGGGGATACCTGGCAGGCAACCTGTGTCGCTGCGGCAGCTACCTGAACATCCTGCGGGCGGTCAAGGCCGCCCGCGACTCGCGCCCGCAAACTCAGGAGGCCTTGTGACGATGCAGATCCTGGTCCTATACACCGTTCCGCTGACGGAGTTCACCGGTAAGAAACACGAACCCATCGAGCTTCCGGAGGGGGCAGCCTTGCGGGACCTCCTCCATCGACTTGGTGAGCTCCATGGGTCCCGGTTTTGGAAGGCCTTCTACAACGATGCACAGGAATTCCAGCCCATGTTCTCGGTGACGCGCAACGGCGCACTCGTCGAGGCCGATGATGTGCTCCTGGCCGAGGACGACCAGATTGCCTTGGTGGCACACTTCGCCGGCGGATAATGCTCCGGGCCATGACCAACGATCCCCGTGGGCCAGCCCCGGCTCGGGGGTCATCGTTACTGGGAATTCGGATGAGATACAAGGGATACATAGGAAGGCTACTGAGTGTCGACCTGGGCACGGGCGCCTTCGGCGAGTTGCCTCTCGTTGAGGCCAGCGCCGAGCAGTTCATTGGAGGGCGCGGCTTGGCCGTGAGCATGCTGTATCAACGACTGCCCCCCAAGGCTAGGCCCTATGATGAAGGCAACGACTTGCTCATCCTTACCGGCCCGGCAGCCGGCACGCCCTTCCCGACCGGATCGCGCCTGGCAGTGTCGACCATCTCTCCCCTCACCGGCACCCTGACCACCGGCTACATGGGCGGGCACTGGGCGCCGGAACTCAAGTACGCCGGATGGGACGGTATTCTCCTCACGGGTCGGGCCGAGAAACCGGTGGCGCTGGTCATCAGCGATCGGAAAGTGAAACTGGTCGACGCCGCCGCCCAGTGGGGTATGGATACCCAAGAAACCCAGGCGGCGCTGGCCGAGACCAACGGACGTACCGTGAAGACGATGTGCATCGGGCCGGCGGGTGAGAACCTGGTGCGCTTTGCAGCAATTGCTCACGAGCAACATCTGGTCGGCCGCGGCGGCGCTGGCGCCATCATGGGCCATAAGAAGCTGAAGGCCATCTGCGTCGAAGGCAGCGGGGGCGTGGAGGTAGACGCCCCGCCCGACCGCTTCAGCGATCGGATGCGGGCCATGCAGTCGACGGTGCAGCAGGATCCGATCGCCCTGCGCTTCCGGCAAATCGGCACGGCCAGCGGCATTCCCAAGAAGAATGGTATCGGGGCCCTGCCCACCCGCAATTTCCAGTCGGGCAGGTTCGAGCATGCAGGCGAGTACGGGCCGGAACCGCTCAAGGCCCTCATTCGCCGCTACGAGTCCTGCGCCCAGTGCCCGATTTCGTGTGGCAGCGTCGTGGAATTCGACTTCGACGGTGCGCCAGTCTTGAGCGAGCGCCTTGAGCACGAGAGCCATTGGTCGTTGGGGCCCCTGTGTGACGTGGGGGACCTCAAGGCCACCCTCAGGGCTAGCGACACGTGCGACCGGCTGGGGATGGATACCATTTCTGCCGGAGTGACGATCGCCTTTGCCATGGAGGCCCGGCAGGAGGGACTGCTCAAAGATGCCGATCTGGACGGCCTGGACCTGGCGTGGGGCAACGCGGCGCTGCTCGACCCGCTGCTCCGGCGCATTGCTCGGAGAGAGGGAATCGGCGACCTGCTGGCCGAGGGTGTGCGGCTGGTCGCCGATAGGCTCGACCATGGCAGTCAGCATTACGCCATGCACGTCAAAGGGCTGGAGCTCCCGGCCTTCGAGCCACGCGCCTTTACCGGGATGGGCCTCAACTTCGCCACCGCCAGCCGCGGCGCCGATCACAACCGGGCCTTCACCATTGCGGCCGAGTTTTACGGCATCCTAGGGGACCTGGATCGCTTCGAGCACCATGGAAAAGCCCAGATGGTCAGGGACCTGCAGGACTACTCGGCGGTGATTGACTCAATCATCGCCTGCATGTTCACGATTGACTTCAGCACCGATGTCGATCTGTTCTGCGAGGCCATCAACTTGATCACCGGGATGAGCATCGACAAGACCGAATACTATCGCATCGGGGAACGCATCAACAACCTTGAACGGCTGTTCAACTTACGGCAAGGCCTTGGCCATGGGGACGACGCGCTGCCCCCGCGCATCCGCCAAGAAGCCGCAGGTTCGGCGGGCGATCAGGCCGCCCCGCTCGATATCAGCCGCATGCTCGAGGAGTACTACTCGCTGCGCGGCTGGGACGACCGTGGTGTGCCTACGCCGGGGAAGCTGGCCGCCCTTGGACTCTCCGGCGCCGACTGGCCGGTCGCAAGCGGCAGCCAGCCGTGATCACCGCCTTCCTCTTCGACTTCAATGGCACCCTGATGCGCTCGCCGCCATGGATGGCGCTGGAGGTGCGCGATCTGCCTCGAGCGGCCCTGGCGCAGCTGGCCGAGGCAGGACACATCCAACCCCGGGACGAGGACCAGCTGACCAGGGCCGAAGCGGTCTTCCATGAGCGGCGCGCCGCCGCAGAGGCCTCCCACCGCGAATCCAGCCACATCGACGATCTGACGGCGATCCTCAAGGCCCTTGATCTGCAGGCAGCGGCCTCGCCGGACCTGATCGCCGAAACGGTCGCCTGGCTCCATCGCCGCTGCCTGCCAACCGTGGAGTTGATGGCCAACGTCCCCGAGATGCTCCAGGGTCTTCGGCAGCTCGGGCTGCGTCTGGGAATCGTCTCCAACGCGGCCTTCGCGCCCTTCCTCACCTGGACTTTGGAGCGATTCGGCATCCTGGGATACTTTGAGGATATCGTGGTGTCCGCCGACGTCGCCGCCCGCAAGCCCGGGCACGAAATCTTCCGGATCGCGCTGAACAGGCTGGGGTTGACGGAGAGTGCGGCCGCCTACGTGGGGGATGATTTCGTCAAGGATGTGAAAGCTGCGAAAGAGCTGAACATGCGGGCGATCTGGTACCGGCCCAACGGCAGTCGCCTGCCGCCCGGCGAAAGCGTCCGGCCGGATGCGGTGGTGACCAGCCACGACCAAATCCCGCCCTTGGCCGCGAAGTGGCTATCCCCCCTGGATTGAGCACAGCGACGTGATCGCTTTCGACTCGAATGGCTGCGTCAACTGCCGCATCTGTGAAGGGATCTGCTCGTATCGTTTCGCCGGGAGGTTCAGACCGGCCGTGGCGGCCATTCGCCTGGAACGGGTCGGCAGGTTTGGCCAGATCCAGGTCCACCTGTGCAACCTGTGCGAGGGATTGGAGGGGGGGTCGGCCTGCGTGGGCGTATGCCCCAGCGGGGCCCTGAATCTCTCAGAAGTCGACGGTGGTCTCGGCCAGGTCGTGAAATTCGACCCGGCCCTGTGCATCGCCTGCCATGCCTGCGTCGAGGAGTGCCCGGAGGGTGCCGTGGCCTACGCGCCGGACACAGGGGCCTATAACATATGCGATTTGTGCGGCGGAGATCCTGCGTGTGTGCGCTGGTGCCCGGAGGGCGTCCTGTCAGTCGTGGGGCTGGCCGGCTGACGACCTACCCCGGGCCGACCGCGGCTGCGGCCCGGCTCACATCGCAGCCAGGGCCGCAGCCACCCCATCTCCCAGCTTGAGCTTGTAACCCAGATCGAACAGGCTCCTCTCCAGCGCGGCCAGCGCCATCACGACATACATCGGTTGGGCCATGTGGCCCATGTGGCCGATGCGGAAGACCTTGCCCGCCAACTCCTTGAGCGAGCCTGTGATCACAACGCCGTATTGCTCGCGCATGTGCTCAATGAGCTGGTTGGCGTTGATCCCTTCGGGCGTCCGGATGGCGGTGATGCAGGTGGACATGATGTCCTGGCTCACCGGCCAGAACTCCAATCCCATGCCGGCCACGCCCGCCCGGCAGACCTCGGCGGCGTGCGTGTGGCGGGCGATGCGCTTCTCGAGGCCCTCCTCCAGCGCCATGGTCAGCGCCTCGTTCACGCCCCGAATCTGCCCGACGAACACCGTGAACGGGAAGCGGCGCTCTTCCATCCATCCTTCCTTCCAATCCAGCAGGCTCAGATAGGACCGGCGGCGCGGCTGGGGGTGGCTGCGCATGGCCTCCCAGGCCCGATCGCTCACCGCGATCAAGGCCGAGCCGGGGGCCGCGCCCAGGCATTTGTGCGGCCCCCCGATGCACAGGTCGATCCCCCACTCGTCTGCCGTGAGCTTCATCCCTCCGATGGACGACACGGCGTCGACAATCGTCAGGGCGCCATAGCGCTGTGCCACGGCGCAGATCTCCTTGACCGGGTTCATCGTCCCGGAGGGCGTCTCGCTGTGCACCATGGCGACCGCGCGAATGCCCCCCTGCGCGCGCAGGACTTCCTCGACTTCGGCCACGTCGATGGCCTCGTTGTAGGGCTTGACGATTTGGATCGGGTCCTCACCGCTGTAGAACTTGAAGTAGCGCGCGTAGCCTGCCCCGAAGACGCCGGTCACCAGGTTCAGGCATTTGTCTCCGGGCCGAACGGTGCAGGCGCTGGCCGCCTCCAGGCCCAAGACGGCCTCACCCTGCATGATGACCACATCGCCGGATGTTTGGAAGACCTCCTTCAATTTGGCCGTCGTGTCGTCAAACAACCGGTGGAATTCCGGATCATAATGATAGACGATCTGGCTGCCATAGGCCTGGCGGATGCGGTCGTGGATCGTGTTCGGGCCAGCCGACATGGTGTACTTGATCGTTCCGTCGTAGGAACCGTCCTGGGTCATGTCATTCTCCTGACCCGATCGATCACAGTGCTCGGGTCAATTCATCGGATGCGTAGTACGGCAGTTCGACCAGCTCCCCCTCCACCGAGAGCAGCCGCCCGTTTTCCCTGGGGGTGATGCTTCCGATCGCCGTGCAGGTGAGGCCCCGCTCGGCCAGCTGCCGGCGCAGGTCGTCCGCTTTCTGCTGGGGCGCGGTCAGAATGAGCATGCCCGAAGCGATCAGCCCCATGGGCTCGATACCGAACTCGGCGCAGATCTTCTGGGTCTCGGCGCGGATCGGGATGCTCTCGGCCTCGATCCGAAGACCCACCCCGGCGGCCTCGGCCAGCTCATGCAAGGCGGTGGCCAGTCCCCCCTCGGTGGCGTCGGTCATGGCGTGCACGACGCCGGTTTCGGCGGCCGTCAGCGCCTCGTCGTAGACGCTGATGCCAGGATCGTAGAGAAACCCCTGGGCGCGCTGGATGAATTCAAGATCATATCCTTTGCGCAGCAGCGTTTCCTGCTTCTCGCGCGCCAGGATGGCCGTGCCCTCGATGGCCAGGGACTTGGTGACCAGCACGGTGTCCCCTGGCTGCGCGCCGCCGGTAGGGATCAGCCGCTGGCGTTCGATCTCGCCGATCAAGCAGCCCACCGCCAGCGGGCGATCGAGGCCGAAGGTCACCTCCGTGTGGCCACCGATGATGAGCACATCGACCTCGCTGCAGGCTTGGTAGATCTGGCGGAAGATCTGCTCGACCATTTCCGCCGTGGTCTTGCCTTCCGGCAGCAGGATGGTATTCAGCATCCAGCGGGGGCGGACGCCGCGCACGACCATGTTGTTCACGCAGACGTTGACCAGGTACCAGCCGATCTCCTCGGTAGCGAAGGTGATGGGGTTGGTCTTGGCCACGAGATAGCGATCGCCGAAGTCCAATACGGCGGCGTCCTCGCCCACCCTGGGCCCAATGGCCACCCGCTCGTCGATCAAGGTGTAGCTCTGGAGCAGTCTGGTGAGCAGGTGCATGTCGAGCTTCCCAACCGGCAGTATTTCCCCCATCCATCATCTCCTCTGGGGTGGTGGCCTAGGCAAATAGCCTGAGGGCCTCCTTGCCGAACCCGAGCCGCAGATTTGCGTATAGCGCCGCTGCAAGCAGCACGATCAGCGCCAGGGTGAGCGCGTAGTCGGATGGGCGGTAGCGGATATCGCGGAAGTTGGTGCGGGTGGTGCCTTTAGCTCCGAAGGCCCTGGCTTCCAGCGCTTTGGCCAGCTGGTCGCTGGCGCGCAGCGAGCTGATGATCATGGCGACGAAGACCGGCATCATCGCCCGCACCCGGCGGAATCCTTTGGCCTTCGAGTAGTCCAAGCCGCGTGCCTGCTGTGCGTCCGAGATGATGCCGTACATTCCCTGAAAGGTGGGGATATACCGCAGGGCCAGCGCCAGGACCAGCCCCCATTCGAAAGGCACCTTCAATTTCACCAGGCCCCGCACCAGCGAGGGCTGGTCGGTCGTGTAGAGCCAGCCGAAGACTGCAAAGGCCATGGCCATGATGCGCAACCCCAGCACCAGGCCTTGAGCCAAGCTGGGCGCGGTGAGTTTCAGGATCCAGATTTGAAAGAACGGCCTCCCACTCGGATAGAACGCGGTCCACAGCAGGGTCATCATGATGGCGACCGGAAGGAGGGTCTTCCAGATGAATTTGAACTTCTCCGCCGGCATCTTGGCCGACCAGTGCAGCAAGTGCAGCAGGGTCAGCGCGACCAGCATGATGAACAAGTTCTTGAACACCAGCAGCAAGAGCAGCACGCTGCCGACGAACAGGAGTTTGACGCGTGGGTCGGCCCGGTGGACCCAACTCTGACGGGGGGTGTACAGGTCAACGACGACTGGCATGGATCTGCAGCTCCATCAGCTCCACTGCCTGAGCTGGGAGTAGGCGTCGCAGAACTCAAGGACGGTCAGGACACCGTCGCGCATGCCGTGTACGACCATCCGCCGGCCCAATTCGCACACCTGGGGGATCTCGAGGCTGGTGGTCTTGAGCAAATCGTACTGGCCGAAGACTGCGCGGGTGTCGTCGTGAACCAGCACCTGGCCCTCGCGGACGACGATACAGCGCGGCACATACTCGGTCACAACCCGCATGTCATGCGTGATGAGGATAATGGTGCGACCCTGATGATTCAGTCGGATCAGGAGTTGCATCAGCTCGGTGGTGCTCTTGCGGTCCAGGCCGGTCGTCGGTTCGTCCAGGACCAGATAGGGCGTGTGCATGGCGTACACGGCGGCGATGCTGACCTTGCGGCGCAGCCCATAGCCCAGCAGCGCCGGCTGCTGGTCGGCGTAGGCCACCAGACCGAAGCATCGGAGGGCGTCCAGCGTGTTGTGCTCGACCTGCTCGGCGCTGAGTCCGAGATTGGCCGGGCCGAAGGCGATCTCCTCGCGCGTCGTCGGGCTGAAGATCTGGTGGTCCGGATTCTGGAAGACGTACCCTACCGACCGTGCCAGGGTGCCGACCGACTTGTCGCCGACGTCCTCGCTATCGAGCAAGACCTGGCCACCGGTGGGGCGCAGCAGACCATTGAAGTGCTTGACCAGGGTGGTCTTGCCGGACCCGTTCTGGCCGATGACGGCGACGAACTCGCCCGGCCGGATGGAGACCGACACGCCGCGCAGCGCGGCATCGCCGTCCTGGTAGGCGAACCACAGGTCCCTGGTTTCGAGCCCCGTCACGGCTGGCCCTCGCGGTTCGACCTGCGGTCTTGCGCCAAGGCCCGGTAGGCGTCGTCAAGCTGGGTGAAGGCGTAGCTGGACTGATAGCGCCGGTTCAGACAGTGGGCCACCTCACTCACCTGGGCAACCGCCAGGCCGATCTGCCGCATACGCTCCACCTGTGAGAAGACCTGCGCCGGTTTCCCTTGCAGCTCCACCTGGCCCTGGTTCAGGACCAAGATCCGGTCTGAGAACTCGGCGATGTGCTCGCTCTCGAACTCGACCATGATGATGGTCATCCCCCGCTGGCGGCGCAATTCTCGGACGACTGTGAAAACCTCGCTCTTGCCGAGCGGATCCAGGCTGGCGGTCGGTTCGTCGAGGACGAGAATCCTGGGGGTCATCGCCAGGATGGAGGCGATCGCCGTTCGCTGCTTCTGGCCGCCCGACAGGTGGAAGGGCGATCGGTCTCTGAGCCCGCTCATGCCTACTACGGCCAGCGCCCAATCCACCCGCTCGGCCATCTCCCCTGGATCCATGCCCAGGCTCTCCAGCCCGAAGGCGATCTCGGCCTCCACGGTCATGTTGAACAACTGGGTTTCGGGCTCCTGAAACACCAGCCCAACCCGCTGGGCCAACTCCGAAACAGGATGGCGTTTGGTGTTCAGCCCATCCACGAAGACCTCACCCCAGATCACGCCGCCGGTGGATTGGGGCACGATTCCGTTCAAGGCCAGGCACAAAGTCGTCTTCCCCACGCCGGTAGGCCCCATGATGGACAGGAACTCCCCCTCTTCCACGTCAAAACTCACCCCGCGCAACACCCAGTCCACCGGCGCCTCAGGGTGCGCGGTGCTGTAGGCGTAGTGCAGGTCCTGGACTCTCACAATGGCAGACACGCCTCTATCTTTCGCCGGTCAGCGTCGACACCCGGATGCTCCATCGAGTCGGCTGAGCGTATGGTCCAAAGCCGGCGCGAGGAGGCGGCTCAGGCGCCTCCTCACGCCGCTTGATTCAGGAACTAGGTTGGCCCGGTGGCTGCGCCTCCCGGAAACTCCCCCCGCCGGCCAGTTGCTCGATCGGGGGGTAGGCCCGCTTGACAAGCTGGAACAACAGGATGCCCAGGATCCCCAGCCCAACCTGGAAGAGGTTGATCGGCAACTCGGCTGCGGCGCCGGCAGCTCCAAAGCCATACACCGTCGCCTCGCCGATGAAGTAGACAGCCACCAGCGCTAGCCCGCCGACCACCCAGCCGACGAGCATGCCTCCCCAGCCCTTCTTCCAACCCAGCCAGCCGGCCAGCACGCCCAGCGCGCCATGTGCAATCAGGGTAAGGGGAGCAAAGCTGCCGTAGCCCAGCACCAGGTCGGCGATGGCAGCTCCAAGCCCGGCGGCCACGCCGCCCACAACCGGTCCGAAGGCCATGGCGACGAACAACTCAGCCACCGCGCCAGGGTGGGTGAAGCCGCCGGTTGCCGGAATGGGGACCGGCACGACGGCCACCAGCACCGCTACGATCGCAATACATACCGCCATTACTGCAATAGTTCTCGCGTTCATGGGAAGTCTTCTCCTTCCTGGTAATACCCACTGCCTGAGGTTGTGGTGGCGCTCCCTCAAAATCGGTGGCACAGGCGATGCCACCATGCTCCTGCACTCACGTTGGTGCAGCCGGAGTCGCCCCTATCCGGTTGAAGCCTTTGCCCCCTGCCACCTCCTTTCCCCCGGTGCCCCGCTACGAAGCGGCGCCCCCAGCCAGGATCTCCCTGCGGGCGCAATCGGCGAACTTGCGGAATAGCTGCCGGGAGACGGTTTGGATCATGCCTCCGCCCAGCTGTGCCAGCTTGCCGACCAGGGAGACCTCGGCCCTGATGCTGACCCGGGTGGCACTGGCCCCCTCGGATTCCAGGCCGAAGTTCACTGTGGCTTCGGCGCGGCCGGCAGCTCCCTTCTGCATGCCGCGGGCCGAGAGCGTCATGCTATGCCGCGCGGCATCCAGCTCTCGGATGTTCACGGTACCCGCAAACTGGGCCCGGATTGGGCCCACCTGCACGCTGACCCGGCCTTCATAGGTGTTGGCGTCCACCACCCCTGTCAGCTCCGCGCCCGGGATGCAAGGGACGACTCGGGGTGGATCGCTGAAATACTCCCAAACCCGTTCGATGGGTGCCCCCACCCCAAAGCTCTCCTCGATCGGAATCGCCACTGGCTCTATCTCCCCTAGGGGGTCTCCATCAGCGCTTTTTTGACCGCCAGCAGCAGCTTCATCCTGCGCTGCATCAGGGCCGGGATTTGATCGGACTCGTACTCGAACAAACCCCGGCCGGTCTTGATGCCCAGGTCGCCTCGCTCCACCCGCTCGGTGACGGCTGAGCTGACCCCGGCATCAGTGCTCAGATCGGCGTTGAGATAGCTGGCAACGCTGTGGTAGATATCCAGACCGGCCACGTCGAGCAATTGCAGCGGCGGGATGACCGCCAGCTTGTAGCCGATCCCCCACTGAACGATCTTGTCGATATCGGCCGGATCGGCAACGCCCGTTTCGACCAGGTGCAGCGCTTCCCGCATGATGGCGTACAGGATCCGATTCTCCACGAACCCGGGCACATCGCGCCGAACCAGGGAGGGGATCATGCCGATGCGCTCGGTCAGCTCCCAGGCGGTCTTGAAGGTGGCGTCGCTTGTCTCCGCCCCGCGAATGATCTCGATGACCGGGATGATGTGGGGCGGGTTGGACCAGTGCATGCCAATGACCCGGCCAGGGATCCGGCAGGCCTGGCCGATCTTGCTGATCGGGATGCCGGAGGTGTTGGAAGCCAGGATCGCTTCGTCGTCGACCCAGCCTTCCGCGGCTCGGAAGAAATCGTGCTTGAGCTCGATCTTCTCGGGGATGGTCTCGAGCACGAACTGGGAGCCGCTCACCGCCTGCTGGGGATCCGGCGCGAAGCTCAGGTTCGCCCCCCCGGCATTGACCTGATCGTCGGTCAGGAACCCGGCGCCGCTGAGCACCTTAAAGACCACCTGCGTGGTCCCCTTCGCCCGCTCTAAGGCCTCGGGCTTGATCTCGGCCAGGCGAGTTTCGTAGCCGTGGGCGGCAAACACGGCCGCGATTCCCGGCCCCATGGTGCCCCCGCCGATGACGGCGACGGTCTTGACTTGGTCAGTACTCACGGCCATGTTGGTTCATCCTCTTGTGGTGGCTCCGATCCGGGGTCAGAGGGATCGCGTTCATCGGGTCGCGCTGCATGGCTCGCCAAACGCGCTCGGGCGTAAACGGCATCTCCGTCAGATGGATGCCGAGGTCGGCCAGCGCGTTGGCAATCGCAGCCGGGACGGCCGCCAGCGCCCCCTCGCCCACGCCTTTGAGTCCGTAGGGCCCCGGCCCGTCCTCATTCTCCGCCAGGACGGAGTCGAAGGCATCCGGCATGTCCTCGGTGGTGGGGATGTGGTAGTCGAGCAGCGTGCCGTTGAGCAGCTGCCCATCGGAGAAGATCATCTCCTCAAATAGGGCATTCCCCAGGCCCTGCAGCGTGGCGCCCATCTCCTGGGCCTCGATCAGGCGCGGGTTCACTGCCTGCCCCACGTCGGCGACGCTCACCAAACGCCGGACATGCACCCGCCCGGTGTCCGCGTCCACCTCGACTTCTGCACCGCCCAGGCAGACCTCCCAGAAATACGGCCCGGCTGCATAGGACCCCTCCCCTAATTCGGGCTGCACCCGACCTGCTCCGACGACTTCTCCTCCGGCCAGACCGAAATAGCGCTTGAAAAGCTCCGGGTATGGCAAGGATTCCTCCCCCTTCCAGACTGCGGCCTCGCGCAGACTGAGGTGATTGGGTGAGACGTTCCAGACCTGGCCGGCCATGTCCAATAGCTGATCGCGCACATCCAGCGCTGCGCGATGGGCCGCCATACCGGCTATCGTGGTCGAACGGCTGGCCCCGGTCGACCGATCATAGGGCGTCATCCAGGTATCGCCCCCGGGCACGCGGATTCGGTCAATCGGCAGCGCGATTTCCTGCGAGACCAGCTGGCTGAGCACTGTCCTCACCCCCTGGCCCATTTCGGTCGAACTGACCAGCAGGGCGGCCGTGCCGTCCGCCTCCAGCCGGACCACGGCCGAAGAGACCGGATGAGCGCCGGCCGCCAGCAGGCCCACCGACACCCCCCGGCC
>Ga0209323_10001390_pt1 | contig 16011 bp, 21 predicted proteins | sample Rifsed19ft2_FD_184014 | JGI IMG/M metagenome (GOLD analysis project Ga0209323, IMG submission 184014) | Soil microbial communities from Rifle, Colorado, USA - sediment 19ft 2 (version 2) | ecosystem: Environmental > Terrestrial > Deep subsurface > Rock core/Sediment | place: Rifle, Colorado...
CATCTTCTGCTTTGTAGCTGTAAGGAGTTAAGACTTGGACAGTTAGAGTGTCACTTGGTTTAGTGTATTGTGCCCATGAAAGACTATATGGGAATATAGAAAAAGCTAGCAATATAGCAAAAATGATTGCTTTCATACAGATACTTTTCAAAAGTGATTAATCATGTACTGTATATCATAATCTAAACAACGTGGACTAGAAGGTTTTACCAACTTACGTTTGGAGATAAAATAAGAAAAGGAATGCAAAGATGTTAGTACATCTATTTTTTGCTCTTCATAGCGGTAATTGCTATCCAGTATACTAGGCCTGGTGCTAATCCCACTATCAAAGGAATGTAAACTGCTATTTCTTCTGACGGCATTTAATTTCCCTATACAGCAGAGAACCAAATGATATTTAAATCCATCTTTCACAGGCACGAATCTTTATATTTTAAAAGATGGACTGGTGGGGATTTGAACCCCAGACCCCCCGCGTGCAAGGCGGGTATTCTACCGCTGAACTACCAGCCCATCACAAGGAATTCAAGGCGTGTAGATTTTAATTGTTGCCTTTGTTTAAGCAAAGATTTTATTGATATGGTTGAAACAATTTTTTTATGGTATTGCTAAAATCGGAAGTTGTCTTAAAGATAGGTGACAAGGCGCCTGACTTTGAACTTTTTGGAACAGATGACATGAAGTATAGACTTTCAGATTACAAAGATTACCAGGGATTGCTAGTAGTTTTCATGTGTAATCACTGCCCCTATGTTCAAGCAAAAACTAAGGCATTGGTTGAACTTTATGATAAGTTCAAGGATAAAATTGCAATTATAGGAATTAATAGCAATGACCCTACAAACTATCCTGATGATAGTTTTGAGAACATGAAAAGATTTACTAAGGAAAAAGGGATCAAATTTACATATCTTGTTGATGAAACCCAGCAAATTGCAAAGAAGTATGGCGCTGTTTGTACTCCAGATCCGTTCCTTTTTGACCAAGACAGGAAACTTATCTTTCATGGCAGAATAGACAATGCGATGAGGCCAGAAGATATTGCAACAGAAAAAACAATGATTCTAAACATAGAAAAGTTTCTACTTGGAAAGAAGATAGAGAAGGACTTTGACCCATCCATGGGTTGTTCTATCAAATGGAAAAGCCAGCAAACTTAAATGACCGTTGACTCGAAAAATTTTTGGGCCGATAGCTCAGCTTGGCTGGAGCGTTCGACTGATAAACTTATTCAGATATCGAAAGGTCGTGGGTTCGAATCCCATTCGGCCCATTTTTTGATGGAAAAGACTTATCTTATTCAGAACCTACGGACGGGCAGTGGCTGATGAAAGAGAAATTCGTTCAAGTCGGTGCCAATAAGATTAGGTATCTTGAAGAAGGTGGATCCGATGGCAATGTTCTTCTTGTTCATGGTCTTGGAGCCTCTGCTGAAAGATGGGCACGTGTAATTCCACATCTTAGCAAAAAATACCATTTAATTATACCTGATCTCATAGGATATGGTTTTAGTGACAAGCCATCTGTGGATTATACACCTAACTTTTTTTCACAATTTATCTTTGATTTTCTAAATACGCTTGGGATTACTAATACAAGCATGATTGGTTCGTCACTTGGTGGCCAGATTGTTGCTGAATGCGCAATAACCCGAAGCAAAATGATTGAAAAGATAGTTCTTGTTTCTCCTTCTGGAATCATGAAGCAATCTACTCCTACCTTCGATGCATATACGCTAGCGGCACTATATCCAACACAGGAGGGTGCAAAGACTGCATTTCAGATGATGACAGGAGTTCACAAGGAAATAGACTCTGATACTATAGATGGTTTTATTCAGCGAATGACACTACCAAATGCAAAAATGGCTTTCATGTCTACAATTTTGGGCATTAGAAATGCCGTTCCACTCTCAGAAAGACTTGCAAGGATTCTGGTACCTACTTTGATAGTATGGGGAAGACAGGACACGCTTATTCCTATCATCTATTCAAAGGACTTTGTTTCTTCCATCAAAAATTGTCAATTTGTAGAAATGGAAAATTCAGGTCATACTCCATTTGTTGAAGAGCCAGAGAAATTCTCAGAGATTGTGCTCAGATTTTTGAACCAGCAAATGGTCACATCTACTAGGTAGTATCAATATGCATATATAGATAAACAGACAATCAAAACCTATGACAGGCAATAGTAACCAATATGATCCAACAACTATGTTCAAAGAATGGATACAAAAAAGTGGAAAAGCCCAGGCAGAATTTATGAAAACTTTTGGAGCAATGATGGGCCAGCAAAAACAAGAATTTGATCCTGTAGAGACATTAAAAGAGATGACAAGTAAAGGAGCAAAGGCTCAATCAGAAATTATGGAAAACTTTGGAAACATGCAATCCAAAGCAATGGATAGCGCTTTCAAACTTGCGCAATCAATGCCACAGTTTGTGTCATGGGGAGCATTTAAGACATCAGTTGGTAGCAATGGAAGAATTTCGATTCCCGAGGCAGAAAGAGATGCACTTGGACTAAAAGAAGGAGATCTGGTTCAAGTAGTAGTCATCCCTGTAGAAAAAAAATCAAAAAAAGTGACACGAAGTTAGTGTAAGCAAATTTACTTTTTATTTTTAAGATCTTTCTTTTAACCATTGTCCAAGCTCTGGAAGAACAACTTTTTGTGAAAATGAGCTTGCTATCATACCAACATGACCAGTTGGATAGATTCTAAGAGTTTTATCTTCGCTTCCCACTGCATAGTGTAAAGGCATACTACATTCAGGCGAGACCAGGTGATCACCTACTGCGACTTGTGTAAATATTGGCATAGTGATATTTCTAAGTGATACAAGTTTACCTCCTACATACATGTTATTTTGTATTAATACACTGTCTTGATATATATCTCGAATCCATTGTTTGAAAAGCTCACCAGGAATTGGCGGAGTTTCGTTTAACCACTTTTCAATACGCAGAAAATTATCGACATAGTTTTTGTCCTCAACATTTCTAAAAAAGTTAATGTACTTTTCTATCCCTTGTTCAAATGGTTTCAAGACAGAAAATACATAATACATGAATTCAGGAGGCATATTACCAATGGTTTCTACCATCTTATTCACATCCACGTGCTTTGCTAGGTTGCCAACAACAGTTGTATCTCGTTTGCCGTCAATTACAGGTGCAGTAGCTATCAAATTTTTGATTTTATTGGGATGTAATGCGGCATACACTGCAGCCAAAGTTCCACCAGTACAATAACCTTGTAATGATACCTTTTCAACAGAGGCCTCATTGCGCACAAAATCTACACAATTATCAATGTAACCATTTACGTAATCATCAAAGCTAAGATATTTGTCTATTTTAGTGGGTGTTCCCCAGTCAATCATATACACATCAAAGCCTTGAGTTAGGATATTACGGACCCAACTTTTTTGTGGATGTATATCTAAAATGTGATATCGATTTATTAGAGCGTATGCTATTACAATTGGAATTTTATGTTGTTTTTGTGTTGGAGAATTGAAATGTAATAAACGAACCTTATCTTCTGTATATGCAACGTCATATGGTGTCATTTCAAGATTGATTTCATCTGGAGCTGGCACCATTTTTGGTGCTTCAATGATATTTTTGTTAAATTTGAAAAATTCACTAACAATCTTTGGATCTATTTTTAATTCATTTTCCATCGTTAACACCTCTTTCACTTTTTTCTAGTTTACTTACTCTTTTTCGTAAAGAATGTAACTCTTTGTAAACATCGTCAAGATCATTTTTAGTTGGAACATTTGCAGTTTCAAGTAAGGTAGAAAGCATACTGTTCCAGTGTTTTGAAAGTTCAAGTTCACTGGATATCAGCTTCCCAAAGTTTTCTCCAAATTTTTGAGAATCAAAAAGCTGTGTGAAATCATTTTCAAACATGTCAATCCAAACACGTTTTGATGCTTCTAGGTTTTCCATGTCCTGAGGAATTTCAGGAATTTTTTTGTTAACTTTTTCCTGTGCTTCAATCCATGTATCTGAAAGCTGTTTGTAGTATTCAGCAAGTCTAGTGTTAAATTCTGTCAGATCTTCGTTTGCTTCTATCATTTCAGTGGCGAGTTTCTTTGCTTGCATAGCAAACTTTCTCATTGGTCCTGCAGAAGTTAGTGCAGCAGGTTTGCTTGCCATAAGATAGACTATGTCAGTCCAGAATAGTGAGAGGTGCTTGTAATATTCTAGTGATTTTTTGTAATCAGGTTCTACTGTCATATTTAGATAGTAGAAAGAGATCGCAATAAATAGATCGTGTATTATAATTACGCATTGATAATTAATTTTATGAGACAAAAAATAGCACGGAGGACGAAACGATATAGATTTTGAGGCAATATGCAAAAAGATCATGGATTTGGATTCAAGGATAAGATTTGCAGGCATGGTAAATAATCAAGGAAGACTTGTTGCGGGAGGCATGAAAGAGGACAAAAAGCCTCTTGAGGATACAAAGGATGATGAAATGTTGTTCATGGAACTTGTTTTGAGAACAAAAATGAGAAAGGAATTCGACAAACAGCTTGGGGCAGTAAAGTTTGCAATGTCATACAGAGAAAAGGCAGTAGTAATGAGTTTTCCAGTTGGTGAACATGTCATATTGGTATCTGCTGAAAAAGAAATAGATTTTGCAAAAATCCCATTTAAAATATTGAAGATTTTAGAAAGCTAAGATTGCGAACTTTCGTATACGGTCTGGCACCATTGTAGCATGGTGTCTAAACCTTCGCATACAAAGTCTGCTTTAATCTTTGTCTTTTTTACTAGTTTTGTACAAAGAACAAGATGTAATGCTTTACCAAATTTTGTCTTGCTTGAATTTACTGCTTCAGAAAAGAATTTGGAACCACTTTCTGTTGAAGAAAATATTACTATTATCATCAAATCCTGTCTTTTGGTCCAGATCTTGTTTAGAAATTTTTGTAAATCAATATCAAACATGACATCTATTGCGGATGACATGTCACCAAGTTGTGAAACTTTCCATCCATCAGCATGAAAGGCTGCAGAGGCAGTTTGCGCAAGAAGGGCACTGTCATGATCAGTAGAAAACACAATGGCATTCTTTTTTGGATTTATATCTACCTCTGTTAGATTAACAATTTGAATAGAATTTGAAATTATTTCGTCCAGAAAATTTTTCTCTGATTTACCAATTTTTCCTTTCTCATACAAGTCTCTGACTGAGTCTATTGCGGGGGAGATTACTTCAGTCAGTATCTTTATAGGATTTGCACTTGAATGAAGTGAGTTTCTAAGTAGACCATATGCTTCTTTATGTTCTCCTGATAGAAGATATTCTAAATATCTAGTTTGTACTTGAAAGAAATCAGCCGGGAAATTAAAATGAGTTACTCCTTCTTCTATAAACCACAGGTTTACACTTCCGATGTTTTTTTGCTTGACTAGACCTTCCGCAGAAAAGACACTAAGATACTTTGTCATAGTGATTCTGTTTATTCCAAGTTTTTTAGATATTTCAGTGCCAGAAAGACCTGTCTTTGAATTTCTTAAAAGGTCAATTAATTTTTCTTTGATCTTTTCAGATTGGTAGCCTCGTGTCACGAATTTTGAAAATATTCGGCCAGTATAAAGCATTACCAGATAATTTGACCAACAGTGGGCATAACATGTATGCCCAACTGATGGCCCGGGTACTTTGGTATGGTCTAGTTACGAGCGCACCTCCTTTAACAATCCAATTTCAATAAATAAAAAACGCGTAGTATTGATACTTAATACTTAAAAGATGCAATTCAAAGTTTTAAAAATCAAATCCATATTGAATTAGAGATAATTGAGTTTTCAGTCATATACTAATTTACAAATTATTTTTGTTAATCGATTAATGAATTTTCTTTGAATTAATTTATCCAATGGGGCATGATCATATTTTGACGGTGTCAAACACAGAAACATTAAATACTTGTGTACTTTAAAATACGGTAATAGGTTAGTAAAATGCCAAAAGCAGGATTCAAATCAATAACGGTTTCAGAGATAGTGTATAACAAGTTCCATGATGTTTACAAGAAGAATAAACAAGAACTTGCAATGAAAGGCATCAACAGTTTTGCAGGCTACATCACTTTCATGATGGAAGATCTGATGCAAAAAGATGAGACCTTTGCAAGATATGCGCCAAAACTAGAAAAAATTGCAGTAGATGACAACAGAGTGGTTCTTAAAGACAATATCAAAAACAGAATTGCCGAAGTAGCAATTCAAAATGGCGAGCTTTATTGCATGTTGTGCGAGGAAAAAGATTGTTTCCATGTAGGTTTTGTATTCTCACTTCCTGATGTTTACGAAGTTTTGAATGCACGAGGAATCAAGCACCAGAAATAAAAAAAGGTGCAGGAGGTGGGATTTGAACCCACGAACCCCTAAGAGACGGGATCACCCATTTTTATGATCTTAAGTCCCGCGCGTCCAAAGGCCTAAAACCTTCTTTGGCCAGGCTCGGCGACTCCTGCGTTTTATTAGCTAAAAGTTGTCAGAATTAAACGTTTTACAAAAAAATTTTTTCAAAATCAAGTAAGATTAATAAGGTTACAATAAAGCGAGTTTGTCATGCTTCGATAGCTCAGCCTGGTAGAGCGTTACCTTGGTAAGGTAAAGGTCGCGGGATCGAATCCCGCTCGGAGCTTCAATAATTTTTGATTAAGAGCTCAGAATGTCCAGTTCTCTTTTTTGAATCTGAATTTATGAAGCGATTGGCGCTTATTTCTATTGTTTTATCAGAATAATCTTCAAAAAGATCTAAGACTTCATCTGATTTTGAGTTTGAAAGTATTACTTTACAACCCTTAGAGTCTAGTATTTTAAATTCCAAAAATAATCTTTCTTGATCTTCAAAGCCAAAGCTATCGTTTGTATAGCTGGTAAAGTTTGAAGTTTGACTTACTGGTTGATATGGCGGATCAAGGTATACAAAATCGTTTTTTTGTGCTGTTTCAAGAGTTTTTGTAAAGTCTTGGCATTTTATTGAAATATGACTTGATTGTAAAGCATGGTTTACCGCAAGTAGATTTTCTCTATTTACTATGTTAGGATTTGTGTATTTGCCAAGAGGTACATTGAATTTGCCCTTACTGTTTACTCGGTATAACCCATTAAAGCAGGTCCTGTTTAGAAAAAGCAACCGTGAAACTTTATCGATCTGGTTTTTAGGATTGCTTTCTCGTATTTGATAATAGTATGCTTTTGGGTTTTTGAAATAGTTTTCAGAATGGATCTTTAATACAGAGATTAATTCTTCTACTCTATCGCGAATCGTAATATACGAAAGGATCAGGTTAGAATTCAAATCAGACACAAAACACTTAGTTTTTGGATTCTCAGAAATCAGATGGAATAGAACTGCCCCACCTCCAAGAAATGGTTCAAAGTAAGAATCAAACTTTTTTGGCATGTGTTGAGACAATATTGGTATGAGTTGTCTCTTTCCACCTGCCCACTTGACAAATGGTTTTGGCGTAAAAACTAGAAGTTGCTTGTATTGTTGTTTCAATAATGTCTAATCGCAAAATTTTATTTGCGATCAATTGCCAATAAAAGATCACATCTTGTGTAATACTTTTTAATCTAAAATGATGAGACAAAATTTTCAAAACTTAGTACAAACTAGCTGTCCAAAAAATAAAGTAAAAGGAAAGGGAAGTTTAGTCCCACTTAGACCAAGCTGCCATCCATCGATATGTCCACGTTGTCAGCTTACAACCTAATGCTGCCATCGTTGGAGCCAATACAGCACCAGCGCCAGCGCCAAGTGCTACGGGACTGTTATAGAACTTGCCTACTTGGGGTTCTATTGGAGTCATGTATGGAGGCAATGTTGGCCTTGGATATTTGAATGCAGTCTCTAGCGGGTCTGCTACCAGCATGAGATTTATCATGTTAAACAATGGCAGAGACATTCCAACTAACACACCGCCCATAAGAATGAGTGAGTGTTTGTTCTTCTTTGTTGCCCAGTAAACAAGGTCCAACAGCAATGCTGATGGTATCCAGACTGGTGTAACAATGAAGTCATATGGATATCCTAGTGAAAACCATGCTGCCTTTGCGACCCACGTATACACTGTCATTATCAGCGCATAGTAAGTTGCCGTTCCTGGAACTCCAGTGAACGTAAGGTAGTAGCAGGCACCGACTATAAGCATGAGTGTTTGTGATAATGAAAATATCACAAATGAGGTCCATGCCCAGTCTGTATAGAATATGTAGTCTCCAGCGTTAATTGTCAACAATGTAGAGTTGACTGCAACCACTACTATGAATAAGTAGTGAGTACATCGTCTTAGCCAGACCATATGCCAGTAGAGAAGGGGTGTGATATATAAAATTTTATGCGTAATTGCAGATCTGATTTCTATACTCTTGAGTAATTTGACAAAACAAGAAAAAGAATTGAGAATTGGATATTTCCTATCCGTTAACGAATATGACTATCAATACGGTTGCAACTGCAGTTCCACCTATTACGCCAGCTAATACGCCGTTGCTGTTGTTTGATGAGCCTTCTTGTCCCACCTTAACACAGAAGAGGTAACCAATTGCCTCAATGATAGTCAGCACGATAAACGCAAAGTGACCGCTTGGTGCTGGATAAGCCCATGGATAATAGAAGTATCCAACTGCAGTACCAGCAAATGTCGATAACCAGGCTGCGAGGTATCCAAGAGTATACAGGCCAATCATGTTTTCAACACGCTTGCCTATCATCTTGTTTACGTCTGAACTAGATGCGCCACCGCCAGAACCGAATCCTTTTGGTAAGGTCATTTGGCAATATAATAATCCGTATACTTTTAAGTCTTTCCGGTATTTGAGAGAAAAACTTCTGTTAGGTGATTTAAAATAAGAAAAAGAGTGCGCTTTTGCGCGTACTTTTCTATGGGATGGATCTGCTGTACAGTTTGCCTTCTAGGGCCATCTTGTACATTTCAGCAACATATGGATTCTCACCTGGGGTTTCTGCTCCAAGTTCGACCAGTCGTGCATATACTCTAACTACATAGGCAAGTGCACCTATGAATGCAACGACCACACCCATATTGAACATCCAGTGGTTTGGTACTGCAAAGATTTCCTCTACAAACCAGAAGTGCCACATCTCGTTGACACCAATTGTAAACATGGTTGCCAGATAACCTAGAATAGTCATCTTCAAACCAGTATTCATAGAGTTGTTTGGACCCCTTAGAATTGGTACCTTTCTATCATAGATTGAGACAGCACCCCAACCTAATGGCAGTGCTACAAAGTGGCTATAGAGCCACCAGTGTGCTGGTGTAAATGCACTATCTCTGATAGAAGTTTGATGTAGTGAACCATCGACAAAGTTGTCGACTTCCACGGATGCAGCTACAGATCCCATTGTGATGACGATCATCCAAATCTTTTTCAGTCTTTGGATCTCGACTTCTTTTGGAATCAATGCCGGCATTTGTGCCATATTGCATGTGATGTTTATTCCATATATAAAGTATGAATTGCTGAAACGATCTTTTTCGATTTATTTTATGTATTAATATGTTCTATTATTATAAAAATTTTTGTAAAATCTTTAGTAAACATATAAAAAATACAATATCAGAAAATACCCTGTTGATGTTAATCATTGGTGATGATCTTAATTTTTCCTCAAGATTTTATTCTGATACTGTCAACAAGGGTAAAACATATATCGTTGGTCTTTCTGTCATGGAATAGTTACGGATGACTATGATAAATAAAAAACTAATCGTAGCAGCACTTGGTGTGATTGTTGCATTGGGAGCAGTAGGACCAACAATAGGTCAAATGCTACAACAGGCAGAAGCACATGGTGTACAGGCACAGCTCCAGAGTCGTTTCGTTAGAATCGAAGACGAGACCTTTTCAAGACAATCTCTAAACACTGGAGAAACCATCACAGTAAAAGGTACTTTGATAAGCCTGATACAACGAGACCTAAGAGGTTGGCTTTCTGTGTTCAGTGAATCAACAAACGCCGGTAACAGATGGGAATTCATGTCACGAGATCCTCCGGGCAATGTCATTGATATTCCAGGAAACGGTGTGGTCGACTATACACTTGTAGTCAAAGCACTTGAGCCAGGAGTTTATCATATGCACACACAGCTTAACATTGCGTCAATTGGTCCAGGACTTGGTCCAGGACAAACAGTCGTGGTAGAAGGTGAAATGATAATAAAACCAATTCCATATGCAAACATTGCATACCAGTCTATAATCATAGCAGTTGGTTATGTAGTTACCTTTGCAACCAGACCGTGGCAAGTGATCTAAAACCCTCCCTCCTTTTCATTTTCTTAATTTTTCATTTGTCAATAGACTTAGCCTAGTCAAACACATTCAGATCAACCCTTTACTAAAAAGACAAAATCATTATAACTAAAGTCAATCAGAGTGGTCATATGATTTGGCCTGGAATGGGAGATCCTGCAAAACGCAGAAAAACCATCAAATTTCTTGGTATAAGTGCAGGGATAGCATTAGGTGCATATTTCATTAGCTTCGGAGTAATAGGTTTTCTAAGTGCAGATGATCCACTCAAACAGTGTATTAATAATAGAGATATAAGATACAAAATCTCTGCCACTTTTGAGCTTGTCGTGGATAAACAAAAAGTAGAGATACCAGCAAATGTTGGCATTTCTGAAGGATGTAACAAGTCACTTTATACACTTTCAAATGATGGCGTGATCTATGTAGAATGGGATAAAAAATACGATTTTGAAATAGGACATTTTCTGTGGATATACAAGTTTCCCTTACGGGATATGGATGAATCCAAATCAAGGATGTTAGTAAATGGTGTGGAATCGCCAGACTTTATTCATGCTAAACTCCAAGACGGATACCATTACAAAGGAGAGTTTGTAACCAAGAGCGCTGATACTGCAAAGGAACATGACTTTCTACCACCAGAAACCTAAATCAAAATTAAAGATAGAAATGAAAAATAAGGAAAAAGATTTTTGGAGGTTTACCAGTATTTACCGTTGTCTGGTATCAGACCAATACCTTCTTTTTCGAAGTGTTTGTCTAGTTCAGAAACCCATCTTTCTCGTGTATCGCCACCCAAACCATGTACTCTCATCCAGAATGCAATGATTCCAAGTATGAATACTGCAAACATGATAGTTCCAAATATGTAGACCATCACGTCATAGAAGAGTGGGTCATATGCTGGACCTATCTGGCCTGCAAAGTTGGATAGAAATCCTACGAGCAAACCGAATATAGCGCTCATCATGTATGAAAACATTTTATGTATGATATATACATTTCTGTCTCAATCAGATATGATATTTACAGTTAACACTATTAAAAATAATAAAAAGGAAAAAAGTTTATTTTGCTTTTGCGAATCTGCCGCTTCTGCCTTTTATGATAAAGGCGATTGCAATTCCGCCAAATACCGCGCCTACGATTACAGACCCACCAATGACACCACTTGCGTCAAGGTAGGGAGTACCAGAACCTGTTGCGGGGTTTTCTGCTGCGGCCTTAACTTTTGCTTTGGCAAGCGCTAACTGTTCCTCTAGGGTTGTCTGTCCTCCTCCGACTCCTGCATATTGAGCAGCTGCCATTGGAAGGAAGGTAGATGCTGCGAAGAGTGCCAGTATGGTTGCGCTAATTACTATAGATTTATTCATATTATGCATCTAGAAACAGAGTGACTTGCTTTGATATTTAACTTTTTTGTCAATTATCAAAAATTTTCCAGAATCGAAGTAACGTTTATGTTTTGCCCTTAGACCAAGCGACGTATGGGACGACTACACTCACACAGACATGGTCAATCTCATTCGATTAGACCCATTACTCCAAGTTCTGCAACATGGGTAAAACAAAATGCCCAAGAAATCGAGGAGATTATTATGAAATATGCAAAGGATGGCCTTACAACAAGCGAAATAGGAGTAAAACTTCGTGATCAATATGCAATCCCATTGGTAAGATCGATAACAAAAAAATCGATAACTGAGATCCTTGAACAGAAAGGAATCAAACAAGAGATGCCAGAAGACCTAAACAATATTGTTAGAAAAGCACTTGGATTACAAAAGCATCTTAAAACACATACATCTGATAGGAGAAATGTTCGTTCCCTTGAATTGCTAGAAGCCAAAGTGCACAGATTATCATCCTATTATAAAAAAATTGGTCGCATACCCAAAACTTGGAAATATAAGTCAGTCATTGCTCAACTTGAGTAATGACAAATAATTTGGATAGCGCGTTATCATATTTTCATGACAAAGTTTCTGACTGCATAAAAGCTGGCAAGAACATCTCTGTAATAACTCACTTAGATTGTGATGGAATTACATCTGGAAGCATTGTTACAAAGTCCCTCATAAGATCGGGAGCCAAGTGCACAGTACGTACAGTAAATGAGTGTAGCGAGAATTTGATTGAGAAGCTCAAAAATGATTCTCGTGATCTTCACATCATAACAGATCTGGGCGGTGGATTTGCAAAAGATCTTGATGCAACCTTAGATGACAACTGGATTGTTGTTGATCATCATCAAATCCCAAAAGAGGAATTTGATAATGAACGGGTGATCAATGCGTGGAAGTACAACATAGATGGAGGTCGTGAAGTTTCTGCAGGTGGAATGTGTTATTTAGTTTCAAAAGCTTTACATAAAGAAAATACAGATCTTGCTTGGATTGCTGTAGTTTCAGCATTAGGTGATAGACAAGATCAGGGAGAAAAAAAGTCATTTACAGGGATTAATTTAGAGATTGCTTCCACTGCCAAGAAAAATGGTCAGGTAGAAATTGACCTTGACATATTGCTGGTAGGTAGAGAAACTCGATCACTTCCTGACGCATTAGCGTTTACATCACACCCTTTTATTGAAGGCCTCACATGGAATCGTGATACTTGTCTTTCCTTGTTGAATTCTTCAGGAATTAAATTAAAAGATGGTAGCAGATGGCGTGTACCAGCTGAACTCACAGAAGATGAAAAAAGAAATTTGCTTGAAGTCATTTCAAAATTTACATCGACTAAAAATGCAACTGAGATAATGGATGAGCTTGTCGGATACACTTACACACTTTCTGGTGAAGACAAACGTAGCTTCTTGCGTGATGCAAGAGAATTTTCTACCATGCTAAACTCTTGTGGAAGAATTCGCAAGGCCGGCGTTGGGATTGCCATTTGTATGGGAGACAGGACAAAGATGCTTGAAGAAGGAGAGAGCATACTGCTAGAATATCGCACGTTGTTGAGAACATACATGAATACACTTGCAAGTGAACGCTGGAGAGTTGTAGACAATGGTCAATATGTCATGGTAAATGGAGAGGGATTGGTACCAGAAAACATGACTGGTGCAGTGTCTTCATTGCTAGGCGGCTCACAGAAAAACACTGGTAAAATAATCATACTTAGAACAAATGGTGACGAAGGAACAATCAAATTTTCATCTAGAAAATCTACTGGGTGCAAGTCTGAAGTCAATCTTGGTTTGTTAATGAGATCATGTGCTACTAAAGTTTCTGGAATTGGTGGAGGCCATGATGCTGCTGCTGGAGCCAGAATAACTAAAGACAAATTAGACGAGTTTTTAGATTGTTTGGAAGAAAATGTCACTACAGTGCAGGGTTCAAGTCATTCTAAATAATCTAACGCCACAAAAGGTTAATTCTATTAGAAAAGCATTAGAGCCAGATAATGTAGATTTCCCAGAGAATCTTTCACTTCAGATTGAAAATGTTGACAACTCACTTGTCTTTACTTTTCAAGGTAAGGGAAATATACGAAGTTTGATCTCTACTATTGATGAAGTCCTTGAACAAACCCAAGTTGTACTTAGAGTGACTAGCTGATGCTTGATCCAAAAATTCTTCGAGAAAATCCAGAAATAATAAGAAAGATGCTCAGAGAAAGAGATGTTAATTTTTCACTTGATGATTTAATAAAATTAGACAAGGAAAGAAGAGAATTAATTATCAAGACAGATGATTTACGCAAGAAAAAAAATGAGATTGCTTTAGAAATTGCACAGAAAAAAAAGTTAGGTCAAGATGCAACGCCACTCATAGAACAGATGAGACAAGTTTCTGAAACGCTCTCTGGACTAGAGGCCATTCAAACCAAGACAGAATCTGGGTATACTAAACTCGCACTTTCATTGCCAAATCTCATCCATGAGTCGGTTCCAATTGGAAAAGATGAAACTACAAATAAGGAATTAAGAAGATGGGGAAAAATACCTCAGTTTGATTTTAAAATAAAAGATCACATAGACATATCACAGAATCTTGATCTTATTGACTTGGAAAGAGCTGCAAAAGTAGCTGGTGCTAGATTTTATTACTTGAAAAATGATCTTGTGAAGCTAAATCAAGCACTGATACACTATGCCTTGGATTTTCTTTCCGAGAAAAATTACACTCCTATTCAAACACCTTATATGATAAATCGTAGATCGATGGAAGGAGCTATCATTGCTAATGATTTTGAGGATGTAATTTACAAAATTGAAGGAGATGATCTATATCTTATTGGAACGTCAGAGCACGCAGTAGCATCGATGCACTCTGATGAAATTTTGGAAGGAAAGAGTTTACCAATGAGATATGCAGGGGTGAGTCCTTGTTTTAGAAAGGAAGCTGGCGCACATGGAAGAGATCAGAAAGGAATTTTCCGTGTTCATCAGTTTGAAAAGGTTGAACAGTTCATTTTTTCAAGACCAGAAGAATCCTGGAAAGAACATGAACAAATGTTATCCATTGTAGAAGAATTTTATCAAAAGCTTGAGATCCCATATAGGATAATGGTCTTGTCAAGTGGCGATCTTGGAAAAATTTCTGCAAAGACTTATGATCTTGAGGCATGGATGGCAGGACAGAATAGCTATCGCGAGATTGTTTCATGCTCTAATTGCCTTGATTTTCAGGCAAGAAGACTCAAGATTAGATTTCGTGACAGGACAAATGATCAACCACAGTATCTTCACACAATGAACAGTACACTAGTAGCCACATCTAGAACTCTAGTCTCAATATTGGAAAATTTTCAGACAAAAGATGGACATGTTGTAGTTCCAAAGATTTTGCAGAAATATGTTGGTAAAGCAACTATCTAAAAGTCGTACAACTTATATTTTGGCTTCAAACGTCAATCATAGTTGGCACGCCAAAAGACTGCAAGGATAAAGGACAAGTGGAGAGAGAAAAAATGGGTGACAGTACTTGCTCCTTCTGCGTTTAACAATGTTCCAGTAGCTTACATTCCAATTACTAATGATGCAAGTGCCATAGGTCGTGTAATTGAAGTTACCTTATTTGACATCATAAAAGGTGATCCTTCACAACATCAATACAAACTATATTTCCAGGTAAACAAGATTGAAGGAGATACTGCCACAACCATTTTCAAGAGATATGAATATGCAAAAGAATTTCTGCGAAGTCTTGTAAGACGTGGTTCTTCTTTGATTAATTTCATAGGAGATTACAAGACAAAGGATGGCTATATTTTCAGAATTAAAATTATCGCACTTACACAAAAGAAACTCAACACATCTCGCAAACATGCACTTAGATTAATCGCACGAGATGTAATGTCAAAAACAATTCCAGAAATGACAATAGAACAATTCGTCCAAGCTACTGCTTTTGGAAAGATAAATTCTGACATAATGGCAGCAGTTAAGAAAATAATTCATGTGAGACACGTAGGTATTGAGAAAGCAAAGATAATTAGAACAGCTGAAGCTGAGATTGCTTTACTACAAGCCTAATAGATTTATCATTCATGTAGATTCTAAATGACATGGTAAATCGTCTAGAGATTACTGTAGAAGTCATCATACATACTACTGAAGATAGCAAAAAAATTCTGGATTCCATATTTGCGATGTTTGAAATAAAAGAAGATGAGTTTACTGAAGAAAGACTTGTAGGCCACTTTGGAAATCTAATTTTACTGTTAAAAACAAAA
>Ga0209323_10001395_pt1 | contig 15969 bp, 11 predicted proteins | sample Rifsed19ft2_FD_184014 | JGI IMG/M metagenome (GOLD analysis project Ga0209323, IMG submission 184014) | Soil microbial communities from Rifle, Colorado, USA - sediment 19ft 2 (version 2) | ecosystem: Environmental > Terrestrial > Deep subsurface > Rock core/Sediment | place: Rifle, Colorado...
CTGAGAAGGCTTGCTGAAGAGCCTGATTTATATGACAACCTCAATAATGTATCAAAACAACTATCCTCGCTCCTGGAGAAGATAGAAGCAGGCAAAGGAGTAGCCGGTGAACTTATCACAGACGAAAAATTGGCTGATGATCTGAAGGATACTATTGTAGAGCTAAGGGATTTGACAAAAGATATGAAACAAAACCCAAAGAAATATTTCAAATTCAGCCTCTTCTGATCAGCAATGCAGAAGAATCTCAGATGCTTTCAAAAATTTCTCCTGACTCTTTTTATGATTTTGATTTCAAATACCTCTTTTTCAGATGATACCTTAAAAATACTCACCATCTCTGAGGGGCTCAGACTTGCAACAGACAATAACCGTCTTATCAAGATCGCTTCTCTTAATAAGAATATTGCCTCTTCAGATATTTTAATTGCAAGGGCAAAGCTCCTGCCCAGTATTAATGCCTCTCTCAGGCAGACCTATTTAAGCCACCAGATAGGAGCGATTTTCGGTCAAGACAAGGTATTCATATCCCAGAAGGAATATCTTTTTTATGGAATAAATCTTTATCAAACTATATATGACTTTGGAGCAAACATATCCCGCTATGAAGCATCAAAAACCTTTCTTGATGTTACCAATCTTGATATTGCGAGGATTCGAAACCTTGTTGCCCTCGATTTTATCAACACCTATTTTGATCTCCTCGAGACAGAAAAGATGATGAAGGTAGCAGAGAAAGAAGTGGAAAGATTTGAATCACATCTCAAGGTCGCACAAAGTCTTTATGCAGAAGGTACCATAACAAAAAATGGCCTGCTTCAGGCTGAGGTAATGCTCTCTGATGCAAAACAGAGGCTCCTGACAATAAAAAACAGGAAAGCTATAGATATTTCCCGGATTAATACAATTCTTGCCAGACCAATAAATGAAGACCTCCACGTTGTTGATGTTCCAATGGATATTTCACAAGGTGTTGAACTCGAAAAGGCATGGGAGATGGCTGAAAAACAGAGGAGAGAAATCAAGATTATTGATCATGAATTGAAGATTATTGACCTTGAAAAAAAGGCTGCAAAATCTGAATACTATCCAAAGCTCTTTGCCCAGGGAGGATATAATTTTACTGAGAACCGCTACCAGTTTCCTGAGGGAAACTGGTCTGTAATTCTTGGAATCGACCTAAATCTCTTCAACGGAGGAAGCACAAAGGCTGAGGTATCGAAAGTGCTGCACAGGCGAGAGCAACTCCTTGAGGAAAAGAGGAAACTCATGGATGATATAAAACTCGAGGTTGAAAAGAGCTATCTCGATCTGAAAAATGCCCTGGAAAAGATCCTCGTTACAAAAGGGGCTGCGAATCAGGCAGAAGAAAATTTGAGAATTAACAGGATTAAATATGAAGAAGGCATCGGCACTTCAACGGATGTGATTGATGCAATCACACTCCTCACCCTGGCAGAGACAAACTATTGCAGGGCTCTGTATGAACTTAGACGTGCCCAGGCTGAACTCCGGTATGCAACAGGTTCAGACCTGGTTTCGGTTTATGCAAGTCAGTAGGGTATTATGGAAGAGATAAAGAAAGAGGATTCAGGAGGATCGGAAAACATAAGGAATAAGAGAAGGAAAAAAATTGCCCTCGTTATCCTTGTTTCACTTATCCTGATAGGCGCAGTCTCCATATTTTTTTATCTCAGATATAAAGCCACCCATATTTCAACAGACGATGCATATGTAGAGGGCCGCATTCATACCATCGCATCAAAAGTTCCAGGCACGGTGAAAAGCATCTCTGTGAGGGATAACCAGTTTGTAAAGATAGGAGACCTCCTCCTTGAAATAGACCCTGTTGATTATGATGTAAAGGTAAAAAAGGCGTCTTCAAAACTCAGAGCAGAAAAGTCGAAACTTAATGAAATTGAAGCAAAGATCGAGACATCAAAAAAGCAGCTTTCAGAGTTCCAGAGGAATATAGAAGTCGAAAGGGCAAATCTTGAGCTTCAAGAGGCAAACCTCAAGCAGGCTGATATTGATTTGAAAAGGGCAGAAAATCTCTATAAGAAAGATGCCATACCTAAAGAACGATATGAAAGAACAAGAACAGATTATGAAGTTGCTGTTGCACGGGTAAAGGCCGCATCCGAACAATTGGAGCATGCCAAAATAGCTGTCGAAACCCAGAAAGCAATTATAAAGCAGTCAGAGGCAGCAAAACCATCCCAGCTTTCTATAGCAAATGAGAGAGAGGCTGCACTTAGGGCTGAAGAGCTCAATTTTGAATATACAAAAATCCGTGCACCATCAGATGGCTATGTTACAAAAAAATCTGTTGAGACCGGAAACCAGATTCAAGTTGGCCAACCATTGATGGCAATTGTTCCTCTTGATGATATCTGGATAATTGCAAACTATAAGGAAACCCAGATCGAAAAGGTTAGGCCAGGGCAAAAGGTAAAAATAAGAGTAGACACCTACCCAGGGAAAGAATTCAAGGGAAAGGTTGACAGCATAATGGCCGGCACAGGTGCTGTATTCTCTCTCTTCCCTCCGGAAAATGCTACAGGGAGTTATGTAAAGGTTGTGCAGAGAATACCTGTAAAGATATTGCTTGATGAGGACACAGACCCTGAGCACATATTACGCATAGGAATGTCAATTGTACCAACGATAATAGTGGAGGAATAAAGGGTTCACCCTTGAATCCTCGAACCCTTAGCTATCATGAATAAATGGCTCATCACAGTTACCATCATGCTCCCTACCCTTATAGAGATAATGGATATGACTGCTGTAAATGTGGCTCTGGGTCATATCCGTGGAAGCCTCTCAGCAGGCATTGATGAATCCACATGGGCAATAACATCTTACCTCGTATCAAATGCCGTAATAATTCCTCTTTCCGGATGGCTGAGCAGGTTTTTTGGAAGGAAAAAATATCTCATCATTTCCATAACACTATTTACTGTCAGTTCTTTTTTATGCGGGTCAGCATGGAGCCTCAATAGCCTCATCTTCTTCAGGGTTTTGCAAGGAATAGGCGGAGGTGCCCTTCAGCCCATATCCCAGGCAATACTCTTCGAAACATTTCCACCTCAGCAGCGGGGTATGGCAATGGCAATCTTTGGGATTGGAATAATGTTCGGACCCATTATGGGACCTCTTCTTGGAGGTTTGATTACCGACAACTGGTCATGGCACTGGGTATTTTTCATAAACATTCCTATTGGTATTGTTTCAATATTAATGACCTCCCTCTTCATATCTGATCCACCATACATGAAGCGCATGAAGATGAAGATTGACTATTGGGGACTTGTATTCCTTACTGTTGGTGTTGGATGTCTTCAGATAGTCCTTGATAAAGGTCAACGAGAAGAATGGTTTTCATCGAGCTTCATTGTATGGCTTAGCATCATATCGGTAGTCTCCCTGATATTTTTTGTGATAAGGGAATTTTTTGCAGAGCAGCCTGTCGTGAATCTTAAGACCTTTAAGGACCTCTCGTTCAGCACAGGCTGTGTGGTGATGTTCATTACCTTTTTCAATCTCTTTGGAAGTATTGTTCTTCAGCCCATCTATGTTCAGACACTCATGGGATATACAGCAACCCTCGCAGGATTAGTCCTCGTACCTGGAGGTGTTGCCTCTATGCTCACAATGCCAATTGTTGGAAAACTTATAACAAAGATAAACCCTAAAGGTATTATGGTCACAGGCATCATCATTTGTGCCTATGCAACTCACCTAATGTCAAAATTCAACCTCTTTGCAGATTTTTACTCTATCGCATTACCACGGATGATTCTCGGCATAGGGATGGGTTTGACAGTCATACCCTTATTCACCCTTGCCTTTTCAACAATAAAGAAAGAAGACATGGCAAATGCAACAGCACTTTATAATTTCCTGAGAAACCTTGGCGGGAGCTTTGGTGTTGCCTTTGTAACCACAATGATTTCAAGGCGTGCACAATTCCACCAGGCCCATCTCATTGAGAATCTAACTCCCTTTGATCCCTCATATCAGATTGCTACACAGCAAAGTGCACGGATACTGGAGTTCAGGGGAGTCGAGAGTTTCCTGTCCCAATATGGAGGTCTCAATACAGTTTATAAAGAACTTATCAGGCAGGCATCAATGCTCTCATTCAATGACACTTTTCATTTTACCAGCATTATTTTGATATCCATCCTTCCCTTTGCCTTCCTTATGAAGAGGTCAAAGGAATTAATCCCGCCAGAAAAACATTAAGGCAACCACATTAAATGCCATTACATCGTCATTGCGCGCGACCAAAGGGAGCGTGGCAATCTTATGTCTCATGTCAAAATGAAAGGGCTTGTTTCGAGTAACTCGAAACAAGCCCATCAATAAGTTGTATCTTGATCTATCCCACGAAGTGAGGGAATTTCACCAGAGGCCGAACCAGTTTCTTTATGGCAGCGATCCTTGTAATTCCCACACCATTTTCTGCTGCATGCTTCCAATATTTCTGTGGGTCATCAATTACAAGGAAGATTGTACGAAGAATCTCTGCATTGAGTAGCTGCGCCTTTGGATAAACAGCCTTGAGCTCCTTTAGCCTCTTTTGTGCCATATCGAGCATCTTGTCACGGTCACCAAAGTTCATTGTGCCTGTAGGACAGGACTTTACACAGGCTGGCAACATTCCTTCCCGAATCCTGTTAATGCACATGTTGCACTTTGCCATTATCTGGGTCTTCTCATCCCATCGAGGGATATCCCACGGACAGGATTCCCTTATCTTCTTAAAATCTTCTGCCTTCACCTTTATCTTTGGGTCATAAATCACTGCACCTGTTTCATCGTCACGCGTGATGGCCTTTGAGCCTAAAGACTGTGCCGTATACATACATGGTGGTTCAAGGCAGTGCCTGCATTGGTCTGTAAAGAAATACCAGTTAGGTTTTCCATTCACTTCCACCTCACTGAACCTGACAACCTTCCATGTATTAAAGGACAGGTCTTCAGGGTTCTGATGGTTTCCGCGCTGTTGAGTTTTCGTTCCCTTCAGGCCCCACCATGCCTTGTCAGCGATCTGACATCCCCGACAGGCTGTGCATCTTGAAGTATCTATGAAAAAGGATTTCCCGGCCATTTATATCACCTCCCTTTCCCTTTTGCTGGCAGTTTTTCCACATTAACAAGAAATGCCTTATATTCTGGGATTGCAGTGTTAGCATCACCAATAGTGGGAGTAAGAAGATTCGCACTCTCCCCTCCATTCTTTGGGATAAGCCATCCATAATGAAATGTCATCCCTACCTCATGGATAGTCTGGCCAGCTACTTTAAAAGGTGCCCAGCGCTTGGTCACCATGGCTATAGCCTCCAGTTTTCCTCTCGGAGATGAGACGAGAACACGCTCTCCGTTTTTTATTCCCCTTAGTTCAGCAAGCTCTTCACTCAACTCCACAAACATTTGAGGTTCTGTCTCGACCAACAAGGACTGATATCTGGTCATTAAACCTGTCTGCCAGTGCTCTGTAACCCTGTAAGTCGTTGCAACAAACGGGAATCTTGGATCACATGTGGTGAATTTATAGTCTTTGAAGAGAGATATTGTTGGGTTGACCCTCTGAGAAGAAAGTGGATTCTTTTCGATCGGACATTCCAGAGGTTCATAGTGTTCTGGGAAAGGTCCGTCACTGAGGCCAGGACCGAAGATCGAGGCTACTCCATCGGGTTTCATAATGAAAGGTAATTTTCCACCTTCCATTCCCATAGGTGGAGCAGGTCCATCTGGCACATCTCCTACCCATTTCTTATTTTCTGCATCCCATTTTATGACTGCCCTCTTTGGATCTATGGGATTCCCCTGCATATCAACAGAGGCACGGTTATAAATAATCCTGCGGTTAACAGGCCATGCCCAGGCCCATTTCGGGAATATATTTGCTGTAGCAACAGGGGTCTTATCCCTTCGGGCCATCATATTGCCGGCTTCAGTGTAACTTCCAGAGTATATCCAGTTACCACATGATGTACGGCCATCAGCAAGGAGGAATACAAAAGAGGGAACCAATGTTCCTTTCTTATAAGCCTTCTTATCCACTGGATGTTCTGGAACATCCTCAAGAAAGTAACCATTGATATCCTTTGCTACCAGATGAGTATCAACCTTTCCAGCTTTTGCATAGTCCCATTTTAGTTTTAGAATTGGGTCAGGAAATACACCTTTATCTTTCTCATAAAGGGTTTTAAGTTTCATATAAATTTCATGGATAATCTGGCCATCGGCTTTTGACTCCCCAATTGGCTCTATAGCCTTGTAACGCCACTGGGCTGTCCGGGCGCTATCACTTAAGCTTCCTTCCCTCTCAACATAACTACAAGCTGGGAGCAGAAAGACTTCTGTTTTTACCTTATTCGGATCCATCCCCGGACCCTTCCAGAAATTTGAAGTCTCACTCTCAAAGATATCTACTGCAACCATCCAATCCAGTTTTGAAAGTGCTTCCCTTGACTGATTTGCATTAGGGAGGCTACAGGCCGGGTTCATACCAAGGCAGATGAAACCAGAAAATTTCCCTTTAAGCATTTCATCAAACATAAACAGAAATGAGGCGTTCTGACCATCATCTAACTTGGGCAACAATTGATAACCGAATTCGTTTTCTTTTGTGGCATTCTCCCCATACATGGACTTTAGAAAACTCGCAATATACTTTGGTCTGTTACCCCACCAGTTCACACTCGAAGGGTTTGCAGTCTTGGGAGTATTTTTCTCATTGTATTTCTCAAGACTAACATCAGAGGCCTTCGGTGATGGATTGTATCCAGGTATAATGTGAAAAAGCACTGCTTGATCTGTGATACCCTGAACATTGGATTCACCTCTCAGGGCATTCACACCTCCGCCTGCCATACCCATGTTGCCAAGGAGCAATTGAATAATGGAGGCTGCACGGATATTTTGCGTGCCTACTGTATGCTGTGTCCAGCCCATTGCATAAAGCATTGTCCCAACCTTGTCAGGTTTACCTGTTTCTGCATAGGCTTCGTAAACCTTTATTAGGTCTTCCTTTGGTGTTCCTGTAATATTAGAAACAGAATTTAAATCATAGCGTGCATAATGTTTCTTCATAAGCTGATAAACACAGCGCTCGTTCTGGAGAGATTGATCCCTCTTTGGAATACCCTTTTCATCTTTTTCAATGGCCCATAGAGACTTGTCATAAGCCCTCTTCTCCAGATTGTAACCAGAGAAAAGTCCGTCTTTAAAATCATATTTCGGATTAACAATAAAGGCAGCATTGGTGTTACTAACAACATAATCATTCTGGATGAGATCCTTCTCCAGGATATAATTGATCATTCCACCAAGAAATGCTATATCCGTGCCTGAGCGAAGAGGTGCATAGATATCAGCCTTGGCTGATGTCCGAGTAAACCTCGGATCAACATGTATGATTTTTCCTCCCCTGTCTTTTGCCCTGAGAATCCATTTCATTGCTACAGGATGGTTTTCAGCAGCATTGCTACCCATTATCAATACACAATCGCTGACCCCGATATCTGTCCAGCTGTTGGTCATTGCCCCGCGTCCAAACGACTCTGCCAGAGCCGCAACAGTGGAGCTGTGTCAGAGACGGGCCTCGAATTCTAAATAAACTACACCGAGAGAACGAAGAAACTTTTGATAGAGCCAGCCTTCCTCATTGTTGATATGGGCACTACCTATTGCTGCTATCCCGTTGCAACGATTAACGATTTCTTCTTTAGCATTTTTCTCAGCAAAACTTTTGTCACGGCTCTTTTTAATTCTCTTTGCAATTTCCTTCAGGGCCCAGTCCCAGGACTTTACCTCCCAATTAGAACTATTTGGTGCTCTGTACATAACATTCTTCAGCCTCTTTTCATTGGTGACCAATCCATAGGTAGAAGCACCTTTGGCACAGAGAGAACCCTCGCTCGTAGGCTGATCAGGGTCGCCTTCGATATTGATAACCTTTCCTTCACTTGTATGTACAATCTGACCGCAACCTACTGAACAGTAGCAACAAACAGAGGTCGTCTCTTTGGCACCCTTGATCCGGAGCTCAGCAGCATAAGCCTGCACAGGGGCAAGGTCAAATCCCAATTGGCTCAAAGCTGCCCCGGCTACAGTTGCTCCGGAAATCTTCATAAAATCCCTTCTCGTAACCTTCATAAGCTTCAACCTCCTTTCTTTAAAGATAAATTAAAGAACTTCCTCCTTTCTTTAAGGGTTTTTAATTGAATACAAAAAATAGCAAATAAGGATTGAATTTTTGATGGTCTGATTGGAATTTATAGACCATTTTTCAAAATTTATACTATACCCATGTAATAAAGTCAAGATAAAAAGTTTATTGCAGGACATTCTTCATTGAACAGGTTTATAATATAAATGCCTAACCTTTAGAAATAATGTGATTCAAAAAACATAATTTTGATCTTAGGGGGGATTATGAAATTTTTCATTGACACAGCAAATGTCGAGGAGATTAAAAAGGCATGGGGCCTCGGCGTTATAGATGGCGTAACAACAAATCCATCCCTGATTTCTAAAGAGGGTAAAGACCCTATTGAACTATTGAAAGAAATCTGCAGTATTGTAAATGGGCCAGTGAGTGCAGAAGCAGTAAGCATGACTGCAGATGAGATGATAAAAGAGGCTGAGTTTCTATCAAAGATCCATGAAAATATTGTAGTAAAAATTCCTATGATTGAGGAAGGGCTTAAAGCTGTAAGGAGACTTTCAGCAATGGGTATTAAGACAAATGTGACTCTCATTTTTTCCTCAATCCAGGCCCTGCTTGCTGCAAAGGCTGGTGCAACATATGTGAGTCCCTTTGTCGGAAGACTCGATGATATCAGTCATAGCGGAATGGGAATTGTCAGCGAGATCATAGATATATTTACAAACTATATGTTTAATACAGAAGTAATAGTAGCCAGCATAAGGAACCCCTTGCATGTCCTTGAGGCTGCAAAGATGGGCGCACACACCGCAACGATTCCTTATTCTGTTATAATACAATTAATAAAGCATCCCCTTACGGATATAGGTATTGAGAGGTTTTTAAAGGACTGGGAGAAAGTCCCCCAAAAAAATAGATGAACACAGATATTAAGAATACAGATTCGCACAGATATCTGTGATAATCTCTATTAAATCTGCGCTCATCTGCGATAAGAAAAATGCCAATATATGAATATAAATGCAGTAACTGCGGCGAAGACTTTGAGAAGCTTGTCTTTGGAAATCAGGAAGTCAGATGTCCAAAATGTGACTCTGAGGAAATAAAAAAGAAATTCTCTGTTTTTTCTGCCGCAGGCACGCAAAAACCACTTGCTGGAACATCAGGCTGTACATCCTGCACAAAAAGCACCTGCAGCTCTTGTCAGTAAGAAGCTATCAGTAATCAGCTTTCAGCAATTAGAAAATACAAAATAATTAGGTGACCAGAATAGAATTTTAAAATTAGCTGATTGCTACCTGCTGATCGCTGAGTGCTTTTTTACTCAGGTTGTATGAATGGATTTGATCTTAATATACGGCTAAGCTTCAGGGGCCTGCCTTCCATCACAAATATTGCCATGCCCCTGTCTTCTGTCCTTTTGCCACCGATCGTCCATGTGCCATTCCAGGTGAGATTAAGATAAACAGTAGAGTCCTCTATCTCGACTTTCCGAGGAGTTAAGAAGAGCTCGGCATCGTCAAAGCTCTTCATGGCTCCGATAAGCTCTTGATATCTCTCTGTTGTAGAGTTTCTCTGAATGGTTACACGGTCATTCTTGATATAGGCATTTTTGATAACCTCGGCAAGTTTAAATGCTTCCTGTGCAATCTTTGAATCTTCGGAAACTGGTTTCACCTCTTGTTTCCCACAGGATGAAAGGAGCAAGAGTACGATTAAACCGCATAACGCACTACGCATAACGCATAACGATTTAAATATCAATATTCCTTGCCTCAAGGGCGTAAGTAATGATGAACTCCCTTCTTGGATCAACCTGATCTCCCATGAGAATAGTGAATATCTCATCTGCCTTCACCGAGTCCTGGGTATTCACATGAAGGAGAGTCCTTCTTTCGGGATCCATCGTCGTCTCCCAGAGCTGCCCAGGATTCATTTCTCCGAGACCTTTGTAACGCTGGATGGTAAGACCTTTCTTGGCTGTTACGAATACAGTCTCCAAGAGTGCAGAACTTGTAAATAATTCTTTTGGCCCCTCCTTCGTCTGTATGCTGTAAGGGGGGTCACCGAGATCTCTTATGATGGTGTAGAGGTTCTCCAGCTCTCTGAATTCAGGAGATGTCAGGAAATTCGTATCCAGGTTTAGTTTATAGTTACCTCTTCTGATTTCAACTCCATATGTCTGATGTTCTTCATCAAGCTGGATCTCTCCTATATGAATGCCCTTTTCTTTTTCCCTTATCAGCCTCAAGAGTTCTTCAAACTTCATCCTGTCTTTCAATGTATTTTTGTTTATTCCTGATGAAAGTAGAAACTGTAAAAGCTCTGGATCTTTCCTTCTCCTTTCAAGCCATTCTGCCAGCCGCTGGAATCTGTAGAGCCTCTTGAGATGTGGAATAAGTGCCTTTCCCTTCACAGACTGCCCTTTTATAGGAATCTCAAGATCCTCTGATGCGAGCTCAAAAAGCATACTCTGCATCTCTGTCTCGTTCTGGATATATTTCTCGGTTTTGCCCTTTTTCACCTTAAACAGAGGTGGCTGGGCAATATAGAGATAACCTTGCTCTATCACCTGAGGCATCTGTCTGTAAAAGAAGGTCAGAAGCAAAGTTCTTATATGTGCGCCATCAACATCAGCGTCTGTCATAAGGATAACCTTGTGATATCGTATCTTTGATATGTCAAAATCCTCAGGGCCTATGCCTGTGCCTAAGGCTGTTATAAGTACCCTGATCTCTTCTGAGGTGAGCATCTTGTCAAATCTTGCCTTCTCAACATTCAGGATCTTTCCACGGAGAGGCAGTATTGCCTGAGAGCGCCTGTCCCTGCCCTGTTTTGCAGAACCTCCAGCAGAGTCTCCTTCGACAATAAATATTTCGCTTAATGCCGGGTCTTTTTCTGAACAGTCTGCAAGTTTTCCTGGCAGGCCAGAGTCTTCAAAGGCGCCTTTCCTTCTCGTCAGTTCTCGTGCCTTCCTTGCTGCCTCTCTTGCTCGAGCTGCCTGAAGCGCCTTTTCAACAATCTTTCTTGCAACGGATGGGTTTTCCTCGAAATACGTACCCAGCCCTTCATTCACTATAGATTCTACTATTCCCTTGACTTCACTGTTCCCGAGTTTCATCTTTGTCTGTCCCTCAAACTGAGGTGACATAAGTTTGACGTTTATAACTGCTGTTAGTCCCTCTCTTATGTCCTCACCTGAAAAAGACTCTTTGCCATTTTTCAGGAGTCCTGATGAAATCACATAGCTGTTCACTGTCCTTGTAAGGGCTGATTTTAATCCAATGAGATGAGTCCCTCCTTCTTTTGTATTGATATTGTTGGCAAAAGTGAAGATCGTCTCTGTATAACCATCATTGTACTGGAGGGCTATCTCAACGATAATATCTTCTTTTTCACCAGATATGTAAATAGGTTTGTGGTGAAGGGTCGTCTTGTTCTTGTTCAGGTGTTCAACAAAAGACACAATCCCACCACTATAATGGAATACCTGCTCCTTTTCTGTCCTTTCATCGGAAAGGGTTATCTTGAGGCCCATGTTTAGAAAAGCCAGCTCCCTTAACCTCTGAGTTAAGATATCGTAACTGAAATCCAGGACCTCGAATATCTCAGGATCAGCCTTGAATGTAACCTTTGTGCCCCTTCCTTTTGTCTTACCAACCACATTGAGGGGTCCCATCGGGGTGCCCCTTTCATAATGCTGCTGATAAACATTCCCATTCTGCTTTATCTCTACGTCGAACCATTCTGAAAGGGCATTTACAACAGATACTCCAACTCCGTGCAATCCACCTGATATCCTGTATGCCTTTGATTCAAACTTCCCGCCAGCATGCAATTCTGTTAGAGCAACCTCTGCGGCTGTCCTGCCCTCAGGGTCATCCGGATGTGGCCCTGTGGGTATCCCTCTGCCATCATCTATTACGGTACAGCTTCCATCGTGGTGGATAATAACCTCTATATTCATACAATAGCCTGCCAGGGACTCATCAACGCTGTTGTCAACAACCTCGTAAACAAGGTGGTGCAGACCTTCTATCCCTGTGGAGCCAATGAACATTGCAGGCCTCTTCCTGACAGCCTCGAGGCCTTTCAGTATCTTTATATCTTCAGCTGTGTAAGATTCTTTTTCGTTCTGTTTTTCTTCCATCTTCTCTATAAAATATATATTATACGCTAAACTTATATTATTCCTCTCATGATCAGATACGTCGCTATATCCTCATCGGCATAACCACACACTTATATTCTCCCTCTCCCTCTTCTCTAAGGAGTACCGGGCTCAAAGGATCCTGAAGCTCAAGCACAATGTTCTCTGACATAATCACACCAAGGGCATCTATCAGATATCTCGCATTAAACCCAACAGAAAGCTTATCGCCCTTATAGTCTATTGCAACTTCCTCCCTTGCCTCACCGAGGTCAGGGTTGGAGGATGAAATCGTAAGATTATTGTCTCCAAAGTCAGCCCTGACGGCATTTGCCCTTTCCCTGGACATCACCGATACCCTGCGGAGCGCCCTGGTAAATGCCTCTCTCTTTATGGATATTTTCTTTTCATTGGATTGAGGGATAACATGTTCATAATTCGGGTAAGTTCCCTCTATGAGCCTTGTCAGGAATTGTACCCCTGCTACGCTGAAAAGCAGGTGATTTTTCCCAATAGAGATCTTAACATCTTCCTCTTCTCTGCTTAAGAATCGTCTCAGTTCAGAAACTGCCTTCCGGGGGACAATCATCTTTTTCTCGTCCTTTAGCTCCCCGCCCATCTGTTTCATTATGAGTGCAAGTCTGTGCCCGTCTGTTCCCACAACCGTAAGGGACTTGTTCTGTGGCTGGGCATGAAAGAGAAGGCCGTTCAGTGTATATCTGGTATCACTCTCCCCAGCAGAATAAATTGTCTTCTCTATCATCTCCATCAATAAAGTATTACCTATCTTCATCTCTTCCAGATCTTCCTCACCCAATGCAGGCCATGCTGGAAATTCACTTGATGGAAGACATGCGAGCCTGAAGTCACTTGTGCCTGCCCTGACTTTGAGCCATTGCTCATCAACAGACTCGAATGATAAATCCCCGTCGATCTCCCTCACGATCTCAAGGAGTTTTCTCGCAGGTATGCAAAGCCTTCCTTCGTCCTCAACTTTCATCTCAACAGGCTCCTTGAGTGCTGTCTCAAGATCAGTAGCAATCATGTAAGAGCCTTCCTTCTTGCCTGCATCAAGAAGAAAGTGGCTTAGGATAGGCATTGTGTTCCTCTTCTCAACGATATTCTGGATATTTGATAGCTTCTCCTGCATCTCATCTTTTGAAACATTGAGTTTCATATTTCCTCCTCTATGCCCCGATTACCAATAATCAAAACAATATTGTTTGGTTGCTGCCTGTTGAAGTTTCACGGCTTCGCCTTACGTAAAAGGTTTTCTATCATCCTGTTGAATGCCTCGTCCTTTGCCCGTTTTTCTTCAATCTGCTTGCATGCATAAATAACGGTTGCATGGTCTTTCCCGCCAAAGCCTTTTCCGATATCGCTCAGAGACATATCTGTAAGTTGTTTTATGATATACATTGCTATCTGCCTTGGTAAGGTGACCTCCTTTGTCCTCTTTTTTGCCTTTATATCTGTCAACTTGAGTCCAAAATAATCACAAACAATTTTCTGGATATTTTCTCCTGTTATGGGTTTTTCATCTTCCTCTATAAGGTCTCGGAGGATAGTTTTTGCCATCTCTCTATCAATAGGTCTCCCCGTAAGGGATGCCTGGGCACCAAGGCGAATAAGGCAACCTTCAAGCTCCCTTATGTTTGATCTTATTTTGGATGCTAGGTAATAAGCTACTTCATCCGGTATGGTTATCCTTTCCCTGTCGGCTTTTTTGAGGAGAATGGCTATCTTTGTTTCTATTTCTGGTGGTTGTATATCAGCTATAAGCCCCATGCTGAATCTCGACCTCAGCCTGTCAGTAACAGCTGTTATTTCCTTCGGTGGTCTATCACTCGAAACAACTATCTGCCTCTGTCTTTCATAAAGGGCATTGAAGGTGTGAAAGAATTCTTCCTGTGTTGCTGTCTTGTTCGCTATGAACTGAATATCATCCAAGAGAAGGACGTCCAGGTTTCTGTATTTTTCTTTAAACTCTCCCATCCTGTCATGTCTTATTGCTGACACAACTTCATTGGTAAATTGCTCTGAGGACACATAAAGGACTGTCAGGTTTGGATTTCTGTCAATAACCGCATGTCCTACAGCACTGATAAGATGGGTCTTTCCCAAGCCTACACCCCCGTATATAAAGAGTGGATTGTATGTCTTGCCTATTGCTTCTGAAACAGACCTGGCTGCTGCCTGAGCAAACTGATTGCTGGGGCCCACAACAAAGCTTTCAAAGGTATACTTAGGATTAAGGTATATGCCCCTGCTTGCCAGCCTCTGCCTGCGACTTTCTAACTTCATATCCATCTTTTTAGCAACAGGATCTGCCTTTTCTTCCGTTCTGTAACTGACGGTTACCGGAAGACCCAAGATACCGCCGATGGATTCAGATATAAGGTCTGGATAGTTGTCCTCAATCCAGTCTCTGAAAAATCTGTTCGGGAGGTCTATAGTTGCCTGTTGATCCTTCAATTGTAAAAGTCTGATAGGTCTGAACCAGAGTTCTGCTGAACTATTGCCGACCTTTTCTTCTATTTTGGAGAGGCTACTTTTCCATATTTCTTCTAAATTCATGGCAATTACAAACTTATTAACAATTTATTAACAATTGTTGATAACTTATGGGTGGAAGGCATCTAATTATACCCGATGTCAACAGTTATGACAAGAAAAACTGTTATCATTGTGTTCAATATATTGTTACTTTTTGAAGTACCCGAATATGTAAAAAATCAGAAGCACTTTTGCACGCTCTATTAACATTTGGAACCCTTCTTCCCCTTTAGCAAAAACCTATTTTTAAACACACAAACACAGACTAATACTACTACTAAAGATATTTATTATTTAAAGAAGTAGTTAGAGAACCTTCTCTTTTACACTTTTTTCGAGATATGCCTTTATAAAAACATCTATGCCCCCGTCAAGAACTGCATCAACGTTCCCTATCTCAATACCAGTTCTATGATCTTTTACAATCCTATAAGGCTGAAGAATATATGACCTTATCTGACTCCCCCATGCAATACCTTTTTTATCCCCTACTATATTTTCCATCTTTTTTTCCTGCTCTCTGAGCTTCATGTCATATAAGCGCGCCCTTAGTATCTTCATTGCAATCGTCTTATTTTTATGCTGAGAGCGCTCATTCTGGCAGCTTACAATAATGCCTGTAGGACCATGAGTGAGCCTCACAGCAGAAGATGTCTTATTTACATGTTGCCCTCCTGCACCTGATGCCCTGAAAGTCTCCATTTTGATATCATCGTCTTTAATTTCTACACCGATATCATCTTCAACCTCTGGATATATCAGCACGGCAACAAAAGATGTGTGTCTTCTCTTTCCAGCATCAAAAGGTGAAATCCTGACAAGTCGATGAACTCCTACCTCTGCTTTCATATACCCATATGCAAACGGTCCCGTTATAGTAATAGTCGCACTCTTTATACCAGCTTCTTCACCGGGCTGCAACTCAATAATCTGTGCATTGAACTTGTGTCTCTCTGCCCACCGCAGGTACATTCTCATCAACATCTGAGCCCAATCCTGACTCTCTGTTCCACCTGCACCCGGATGTATGGTAAGAATGGCATTATTCTTATCCAGTCCCCCTGAGAGGAGATTTTGA
>Ga0209323_10001401_pt1 | contig 15940 bp, 18 predicted proteins | sample Rifsed19ft2_FD_184014 | JGI IMG/M metagenome (GOLD analysis project Ga0209323, IMG submission 184014) | Soil microbial communities from Rifle, Colorado, USA - sediment 19ft 2 (version 2) | ecosystem: Environmental > Terrestrial > Deep subsurface > Rock core/Sediment | place: Rifle, Colorado...
CTGACTTGCTACATAATAAAGATCTTCATAATTTGTGAAATGCCCAGTCTCGTATAAATAGTAGTGATCTATCTCAATTTTTAACCTATTTAGGAAAACCACCACCCGCGGTACATATTCGTCCGGGATTCCGTATAGAGGTTTGTCAAAATAATAGTTCCCATCCTAGTGGCGCATAACGCCTTCACCAGAAAGAATCTGTTTTGTAATTACCTGAGTTGACGGCATTCCTGCGGGAATTGAAGTTCCAGAACCGAGCAAAAATGCAATTCTCGTCTGAGTTAAAGATGACATTTTTTTCTCTCTTTAAGCGAAAAGTATTCTAAATCATTGTTGGTGATAGTCACCAACTAAAATAATATTTGTCGTCTGAAAAACAAGGGGTTTAGTTGACCAAATTATTGTTTAAATTCCTTATATTGTCAAAGAGTTTTTGGAATAACTATCTTTCCCAAAAATCTGAATTTATAAAAGCTATAAAATTTGTAAAATCCAATAGATAAGAGAATAAAGAAGTAGAAAGGAGAAATTTCTTTGGGTATAATTATGTCGAGGCCTGTTTGCAGGTCACTATTTGCAAAAACTTTTATCAATACGGACATAAACTCAAGGAGGGAAAAATGACAGAAGGAATCATTATTAGTGACCCTGATATTCTTAATGGAAAACCCATTGTTAAGGGTACTCGAATATCTGTGGGGTTGATATTGCAATGCCTTGCTTCTGGTATGTCAAAAGAGGATATTCTTAGGGGCTATCCAACATTGACAAGGGAAGGTTTAGAAGCCGCCCTGGACTTTGCGGCAAGGCAATTTGAAGGTGAAGAGGTTAGAGTATTCACAGGTAGGAAATAATGCGAATCCTAGCGGATGAAAATCTTCACTTTGACATTGTTTTAAGGCTTCGGCAAGCAAATCACGAAGTTATATCGGTCTCTGACGTTGGTTTGGCTGGACATAAAGACTTAAAAATTCTCGAATACGCAGAGAAAGATAATTTGATCTTAATATCGGGTGATAAGGATTTTGGAGGACTTGTTGAATTCGGAACTTTATGGGGAAGAGGAAAAGTAATATTGCTTCGCTACCGTATCATTAACATAAACCGAATAGTATCGCACATTCTTGAAGTTCTTGATCGTGAGGCAGAAGTTTTTAAAACTGAAAAATCTGTTATCATTGTGCTGTCAGAAGGTAGATATCGTATCCACAAAGCAGGAAAGTTGACAAAATGACAATTCAACAATTCGTATAAGTTTTACACCTTATGGAATTGCTTAGGGATTTAATAATTGAAGAGATAAATAGAAAAGGCAAAATTACCTTTGCCGAGTTTATGCAGATGGCGCTGTATCATCCGAAATACGGCTATTATAATTCAGATAAAGAGCGGGTTGGGAGATTTGGGGATTACTATACAAGTCCTGCCGTACACAGGATTTTCGGGGAACTCATTGTAAGACAACTGGAAGAGATGTGGAGGATTATGGGAAAAGCGCCATTCACCATCGTGGAGATGGGTGCAAATAGGGGATGGTTATGTCATGACATTATTCAAAGTACAATGAAAGAATACCCGGAATTTTATGCTAATTTTCATTATATCATTGTCGAATCGAACCCATACGCAAAGGAAAAACAAAGGTTGCTCCTGGAATCTGCGGACGTAACAGATAAGAAGGTGTCGTGGCATACTTACTCTGAAGAAGGATTTCCCTTTGACGGAATTCAGGGATGTTTTTTGTCGAATGAGTTTGTTGATGCCCTGCCGGTACATCGTTTAAGGGTAAAAAATAAGGTTTTAAAAGAAATATACGTGAGTTATAATGATTCAGGTTTTTTTGAAATCGACGATGAGGTGTCTCCAGATGTTTCAAAACAGTATATTGAGACATTTCAAATGCATCTAAACGAAGGGCAGGGGTGTGAAGTAAATCTAAGTGCCGCAGAATGGTTAAGGCACGTTTCAGAAAAATTACTGAAGGGGTTTGTATTAACCATTGATTACGGCGATACAACCGATGGAATATATAGAGAAAATGGCAGCAACGGAACGTTGAGGTGTTTTTATAAACATACGGTTAATCAGAATTATTATGAACGGCTGGGTGAACAGGACATTACAGCCCATGTGGATTTTACAAACTTGATGAATACTGGGAAGTCACTGGGGTTAGAGGTAACGGGTTTTACAAAACAATCTCATTTTCTGATTGCACTGGGTATATTGGAAAATTTAAACAATACGAAAAAAGATATTGAAACGATACTTAAGGTAAAGAATCTCTTTCATCCCGAGGGAATGGGTGATATTTTCAAGGTATTAATTCAGCACAAGAATATTGAGCTTCCACAACTAATCGGCTTACGATCACTGCATTCGTTAACAATGTAGAATTATAACAATACAACTTACCACAGAGAACACTGCGAACGCAGAGAATTCTGATGTTTTCTTTGTGTTCTTCGTGTACTTTGTGGTGAACTATTCGTAAAATGTTTATTTGGAAAGGGGGGCTGTATGAAAACGAGTCATACATCAGAACCTAACTCTATGATGGACGTGCTCATGGAAGCCATCAAGAGGGAACAGGAGTCGTACGATTATTACTATCGTGCGGCATTGCAAGCGGCAAAACCTGCTACCCGTAAAATGCTGTTGTGTCTGGCTGAGTGGGAAAAGGGACACATCGAAGAACTAACTAACCATGTGATGGAACTCAAAGCCCAGACGGAAATTGATCGGGCTATTACCGGCGGTTTGTAAGCATTAATTTAATTTTGGACACGGATGAACGCAGATTATAAAGATATTATGTGTTTGCTGGTTCAATCGTCCTCGATTGAACCAAAATGTTTCGGTTCAGGCTAGGTTCAGGCTACAAGCCTGAACCAGCACAGTGTAATCTGTGTTGATCTGTAAATATCTGTGTCCTAATTTCAGGTGGATAAAACAATGGATGCTAAACGAGAAGATTTACTACAGTTATACTATTATTTGAAATTAACGCGCAGGTTGGAAGACCGCGTCACATCGCTCTATCATCAGGGAAAGATATTGGGAGGCGCATGGACGAGTAACGGTACAGAGGCGGTTTCTGTGGGGTTCGGCTACGCCCTTGAGAAGAATGACATTGCAGCCCCATATTTTAGAGATATGGGAGTCTTCCTGATTCGTGGCATTACTGCGAAGCGTATTATGGCGCAATATTTTGGTAAAAAGACCGGGGTTACTGGCGGTAAGGAAGGGAATGTCCACATCGGTGATTTGAATTTCGGTGTCATTGGTTTTCCCAGCCATCTGGCAGATAATTATCCTGTAGGGACGGGTGCCGCACTTGCCTTTAAAATACGCGGCGAAAAGAGAATTGCAGTTGCATGTACCGGCGATGGCGGAACGAGCCGCGGCGATTTCCATGAGGGAATGAATTTCGCCGCTGTTAGAAAATTGCCCATCGTGTTCATCTGCAACAACAACCAATATGCCTATTCTACACCATTACAATTGCAGATGAGCATTAAAAATATTGCAGAACGTGCCCTGGCCTACGGCATGTCAAGTAAGATTGTTGACGGTAACAATGTGATAGAAGTATATATGGCCGCAAAAGAGGCATACGAAATTGCAAGAAATGGCGGTGGTCCTACTTTTATAGAATGCAAGACCATGAGGATGCACGGTCACTCCGAGCATGACAGCGCCAAATACGTCCCGCGGGAATTACTGGATGAATGGAAGAAAAAAGACCCCATTTTAAATATGGAAAAATATCTGCTGGAAAACAATATATCTCAAAAGGCGGAATTGGAGAGTATTGACTCACGGGTAAAGAAAGAGATAGAAGAAGCTGAGGCATTTGCAGAGCAAAGTCCTTATCCTGAACCAGAAGACGGCATGAAGGGTCTTTATGCAACCCCCATAGAAGAGGAGTAGACGAATATGAGAGAGATTACCTATCTTGAAGCAATAAAAGAGGCATTGGATGAAGAATTGGCGCGGGATCCAAGCGTTTTTATTTTGGGTGAGGATGTTGGGATTTATGGTGGTGCGTTTCGTGTGACGGAAGGGTTTTATGAGAAGTACGGAGAGTGGCGTATCCTGGATACGCCATTATCCGAATCCGGATTTACCGGCGCTGCCATCGGCGCTGCGCTGGTTGGTATGAGACCTGTCGTGGAGATGCAGTTTGCCGATTTTATCTCCTGCGCCTTCGATCAACTGGTAAATGTTGCCGCAAAAAACCATTACCGTTGGGGGGGTGCTACGCCCATCGTTGTCCGGGCGCCGTACGGTGGGAATATCCACGGTGGGGCATTCCACTCCCAGTGTATCGAGGGATTCTTTTTTAATGTAGCCGGGTTAAAAATTGTAGCGCCTTCCACAGCATACGACGCAAAAGGCTTATTGAAGGCGGCAATCCGGGATAACGACCCCGTCATTTATTGCGAACACAAATATCTCTACAGAAGAATTAAAGATTCCATTCCTGAAGAGGATTATGTTGTGCCCATAGGAAAGGCAAGAATTGCCCTGGAAGGAAATGATGTATCAATTATTACCTACGGAGCAATGGTGCATACCGCACTGGAGGCTGCACAGGCCCTTAATGAAAAGGGAATTTCTTGTGAAATTATTGATTTGAGAACTATACTTCCGTTAGATAAAAAATCGATTTTTACTACCGTAAAAAAGACAAACAAGGTTGTCGTATTACATGAGCAGACCAAGACGGGCGGCGTTGGCGCTGAAGTGTCATCTCTCATTACCGAATATTGTTTTGATTATCTGGATGGCCCCATCATTCGCATTGCAGCCCAGGATACACCCGTGCCGTACAGTGCGCAGATGGAAGAGGCTTTTATTCCGCAGGTAAAGGATGTTCTTTCTGCGGTAGAGAAATTAATACGCTATTGATGCGGAGGTTTCAGATATGTCAATTGACGTAATTATGCCACAGATGGGTGAAAGTGTTGTTGAGGGGACCATTCTCAAATGGCTTGTGCACGAGGGGGACCGTGTTGAAAAGGAACAGCCCATTGTGGAAATCAGTACGGATAAAATTGATACCGAAGTGCCGTCACCTGTCAATGGTATCATAAAAAAGATTCTCTATCCTGAAGGACAGACATTGCGAGTGCTTACGGTGATTGCTCAAATTGAGGCTGTTGAGTCAAAAGAAGCTGTTCGTGGTATTGTAGGGGCGTACGGCCGTACGCCCACGCTTGAAAACGCAAGAAAGGTTGAAACGATGAAAGCCGTAACGGAAGCCGAGAAGATTGAAGAGGTAGAAAAGCGGTATTCGCCGTTAGTAAGAAGACTGGCTAAAGAATACAACATTAATCTGGAAGAGGTAAAGGGCACTGGCGAAGGAGGACGGGTTACCAAAAAGGATATTATGGATTATGTAGCTTCGAAACCCGGTATTTCTGCGCCTCCTCCGGCAGAGGAAGAAAAGAAGGTTTTAGAAAGAGAGACACTGATTCCGGTTAGCCCGAAAAGAAAGATTACTGCCGACAGGATGGTGCTGAGCAAACGGACGGCTGCTCATGTAACGACGGTGTTTGAGGTCGATATGACGAAGGTCGTCCGGTATCGGGAACTCAATAAAGATGCTATGAAGAGGGAAGGTATTCATCTCACTTACCTTCCGTTTATAACCCTGGCTGCAGCTCGTGCGCTTAAGGAACATCCCCTGCTGAATGCCTCATGGACGGACAAAGGCATCGTGCAGAAAAATTATATCAATATTGGAATCGCCGTATCTCTTGAGGATGGATTAATCGTTCCCGTGATAAAGGATGCAGATAAAAAAGACCTGTTGCAATTGTCCAAAGATATTCAGGATATTGCAACGCGTGCGCGTAACAAAAAATTGAACCTGGAAGACGTCCAGGGTGGAACGTTTACCATAACGAATTACGGCCTTAACGGCAGCCTGTTTGGAACGCCTGTGATATTATTGCCTCAGGTGGCAATATTGGGAGTCGGCGCTGTTGTTAAAAGACCTGTGGTGATAGACGATGCTATTGCAATTCGATCCATGATGTATCTTAGCCTTTCATTTGATCATCGGGTTATGGACGGAGCCAATGCTGATGAGTTTCTTCGAAAAATACAGGAAACTTTAGAAAGATGGGAGGTCTCTGCTTATGAAAGGAAAGTGTCTTCTACTCCAACTAGATATGGCGGAGTATGGTAAGGCGTGGGAACTCCAAAAGGCTTTGCTGGATGCAAGAATTTCTGGCAAGATAGCGGACTGTCTTATCCTGCTTCAACACCCCCCAACCTTTACCTATGGTCGCAGATACAAAGAAGATAATTTGATAGCAAATAAGGAATATTACGAAGGTAATGGTTTTGCTATTTATAAGACAAATCGGGGGGGATTGGCTACCTATCACGGTCCTGGCCAAATAGTTGGTTATCCCATCATAAAGATATCGGCCTATACAAAAGATTACTACCAATATCTGCATATGCTGGAAGAGGTAATGATAAGAACACTGATCGACTTTGGTATTGTGGCTGAACGGAATGAGGGATATACGGGTGTCTGGGTAAACAATGCAAAGATTGGGTTTATCGGTGTCAGGATGGTCTTTGGTTATGCCATGCATGGGTTTTCTCTTAATGTGAACAACGATTTATCTCCCTTTCATTATATAACTCCTTGCGGGATTCAAGGGGTGAGGATTACTTCTGCCGAGGAAGTATTAAACACAAACGTAGATATTAAAAAATCCTATGATACGCTTGCAAACCGTTATTCAGATGTGTTTCAGATACAAATGATACCTATCGAAATAGGAATAATGACTCAGAGAATAGGTTTTGAAAATATATGCGAGAAGATATAAACAGGGATTTGAAAGGAATTTTTAATAAATATAGAAGTAATAAAAATAGCACTCTTCTTTATGACCTTTATCATTGAAAATCTCAGGGAATCAGACGTCGTCGCGGTTGTAAACCTCTATCATCTCATTATTGATGAGTTACACGCCAGGAGCCTGGAGGTGGAACGGTTGCACTTCAAGGATATTTACCCCGTAGAAGAAGTTAAAAAACGACTGGATAACAAAGATTGTGTTTATCTCGTTGGTAAGGAAGACGACAAGATTGTGGGTTTTGTGTTTGCATGGGTCTCAGAGGGCGTAGGAAATTTACACTGGATGGGTTTAGCGCCCGGGTACAGAAAAAAGGGATATGGCGATAAACTCCTGGAAGAGACAATAAAGACCTTCATGGAAAAAGGTTGCCATGAGGCTAAGTTGTTTACCTATCCTTCAGAAAAAGTTGCATATCACCTCTTTCAAAAGCATGGATTTAAAGAGGTTGCATTCATCGATCACCGATTTTTTGGGGTAAGCATTATCCTCATGGTACGGAAGATTACCCCAATACCTGAGGAACACCGAGCAAAGAAGATTGTGCTTGCTGGCGAGGCAGGTCAGGGTATCAAACTCATGGCACATGCGCTGGCTAATATCCTCGCCAAATTGGGGAAAGAGGTGTCTCTGAATCTTGTCTATGATGCTACCGTACGTGGAGGGAACATTCGGGCAGAGATTGTATATTCCGATGAGCCGATCGAAGTGCCCTTTTTTGAAGAGGCGGACATTGGACTTCAGCTTTCAAAGACCCCGGACCCCTCGGTTAGGGCTAAACTTGTGCTTATCGAGTCATCCGCTTGTGATGCTGAATGCAAAAAGTGCGAGATCCGCTGTCCCGCAAGCGACCGCATCCCTTTCGAGCAACTTGCCATAGAACAGTTTAACAGTCCTATCTTTGTTAATATGATTGCCCTGGGCAGGTTATTAAGCAAGGTCGGTATTAATATCGAAACGGTAAACTTTGCCTCTGAATTTCCCTCGCAATTTCTTGACGAGAACATAAAGGCGGTACGCTATGGCTACACGTACCAGGATTAGTGCATCTGAAATAACGGAGAAGGTATCACATCTCTGCATGGATGCCAACTTCAATTTAAATGAAGACATTCTCGACGCCCTGAGAGACTCTTATGAGGCGGAAGTCTCTCCGGTTGCCAAGGAGGTATTTGCAGAGTTATTAGAAAACGCTAAAATTGCTCGTGAATGCCAGATGCCTATATGCCAGGATACAGGAGTTGCAGTTGTTTTTGTCGAGATAGGGGAGGATGTAGAGATTGTTGGCGGTCGTCTTTATGATGCTATTCATGAAGGTGTCCGTGAGGGATATAAAAAGGGTTTTCTGAGAAAGTCCATGCTTAAAGACCCGCTTAACCGTATCAACACGGGCGATAACACTCCTGCTATCATTCATATAGAATTTACCCCTAAAAGTCATTTAAAGATTACCTTCATGGCCAAGGGAGGCGGATGTGAAAATATGAGCCGGCTTGCGATGCTGACCCCGGCTGACGGCAGAGAAGGTGTTATTAACTTCGTAGTAGAAACAGTGAAGATAGCAAAGGCCAATCCCTGTCCGCCCATTATCGCAGGTGTTGGGATAGGTGGAACATTTGATTATGCAGCCCTTTTGGCCAAGAAGTCCCTCTTAAGACCTTTGGGGACTAAACACGTTGATCCTGATACCGCCAATTTAGAAAACGAGATATTGGAAAGGATCAACAATTTAGGCATTGGCGCACAGGGGCTGGGTGGCTGGATTACGGCTATGGCCGTCCATGTGGAACGCTATCCTTGCCACATAGCAAGTTTGCCTGTTGCCGTTAATATTGAGTGCCATGCGCATCGGGTTAAAACGGTTACTTTGGTTCCATGTTAAAGAGTCGTTTAATTTTGTAAAAAGTATACTAATTGTGTGGCTAAATAGCTAAATGGCTAAATGGCTAAATGGTTGATGGTTTATTATGGAGAAAGAATTTTTACAATTAAACGATGTCCAGCCATATAAAACCGCACTTAAATTAAGTAACTATGTTTGGGAAATTGTCATAAGATGGGATTACTTTGCCAAAGATACCGTTGGAAAACAATTTGTAAAAGCAGTTGATTCTATTTCGGCAAACATTGCTGAAGGCTTTGGCAGGTATTTTAAAAAGGATAAAATAAATTTTTATCGATATAGTAACGGTTCAGTGAAAGAATCGTTTGATTGGAATGAAAAAGCTAAAATCAGAAATCTGATAAATAAAGATGCCTATCAACATATTCTTGGTGAGTTGCAAAAATTACCAAAAGAAATCAACCAATTAATCAAAATAACGAATAACAAATTAGCAAAATAACTATCTAACCATTTAACCACGCAGCCATTTTTTTATTTTGTATGTCAAATGTAATACATTTAAAAACGCCATTAACAGACGATGATGTTGTAAATCTCAGGATTGGAGATAGGGTCAGTATCAGTGGAGTTATTTACACAGCCAGGGATGCTGCGCATAAACGGCTGGCGGAACTTATCGACGATGGCAAGGAATTACCCTTTGATATTCGGGATCAAATTATCTATTATGTAGGCCCTAGTCCTGCACGACCAGGCAGATCCATTGGTTCTTGTGGGCCTACCACGAGCTATCGCATGGACGTGTATACACCGAAGTTATTAGCAAAAGGGTTGAAGGCAACCATTGGGAAGGGTAATCGCTCTGAAACCGTTATCGAAGCCCTGAAGCAGTATAAGGCGGTCTATTTCGCCGCCACTGGCGGCGCTGCCGCGTTGCTTGCAATGGCCGTAAAAAAGGCGGAAATCGTGGCGTACGAAGACCTGGGTGCGGAGGCTATTATGCGGCTTGAAGTAGAAAATTTTCCCGTGGTGGTTGCCAATGATATCTATGGGAACGATTTGTTCAAAGAAGGGGTTGCAAAATATGAAAGGAAATGAGAATACTTATGGATTATGGAACGTTTTGGTTCAGGCTGCAAGTCAAAACTTGTGTGTCTAAATTGAAAACGGATACAGAATTTAACTGGGTAACATGAATATAGAATCGATTCGGACAAAGGTTCGGGCGGGGAAGTATATTATTTCATTTACCCACACTGAGAAAGTGAGGTTAAGAAGAATTGAAGCAGAAGAGATTGAAGACGCTATATGTATTGGAACAATCATCGAACCATATCCGAATGATCCAAGAGGTGCAAGTTGTTTAATTTTAGGCTTTACAAGTCAAGGCAGACCTTTACACATTGTTTGTGGTAGATTGGAAGGAGATGAGATACTTATAATAACTGCCTATGAACCCAATCCTCAAGAATGGGAGGCGGATTGGAAAACAAGAAAGAAGGGAGTTAGACATGATTGATAAATGTTATTTTTGCAAGGGTGACGTAGTCCAGCAACACGTTAGTATTGACTATCGTTGGGGGGATACTTTGGTGATTATTAAAGACGTTCCAGCAGCGGTTTGCCAACAATGCGGGGAAAAATACCTGTCAAGTAGTGTTTATAAGGAGTTGGAAAGGTTGGCGAAAAGCAAAAACCATATAATGGATAAGATGACAGTTGATATTTTGGTTTTTGAGGGAAGTTCTGCTGTTTAATGGTTTACACAAAAATTCTTAGATCTTTTTATATTATAAAGTGATTAAAAATTAAGATAGAAAAGGTATGAGACATGAAAAAAATTTTATATATTGTGTTGGACGGATTGGGGGATGGGCGCTATTCGTGCAAGGAATTCGGCAATCGTACGCCTCTTGAGGCGGCAGCTACACCTACTATGGATATGTTAGCACGGGAAGGGCAAACAGGTCTGATGTACACCGTCGGAAAGGGGATTGCGCCTGAATCTGACATTGCGGTCATTAGCATCCTGGGTTATGATGCAATGAAGTATTATACGGGACGCGGCCCACTCGAAGCGCTTGCCGTGGGATTGAAAATCAAAGACGGCGACCTCGCTTTCCGTGCAAACCTTGCCACACGAGGAACGGGAAGGCAAATAAAAGACCGCCGTGTCGGGAGGCATCTTTCTACCGAAGAGGCCACGCAACTCTGTGAAGAAATTAACAAGAAAGTAAAGTTGGATTCCATACCCGCTACATTTACGTTTAAAAATACCCTCGAATACAGAGGCGTATTTGTTGTCCGTGGTGTTAAAAACAAACTTTCCGGATATGTAACAAATACCGACCCGGCTTATACAAAACACGGTCTTTTAGGCGTTGCAAAGGAAACAGGCACTTTTGAGAATATTGTTGAATATTGTATGCCTGTACACGATTGCCAGGACATTGATGCGGCCTATCGTTCTGCACTCCTTGTGAATGAGTTTACCTTGAAAAGTTGTGAGGTGCTGGATCAATCTGAAGTTAATAAAAAACGTATCAAGAAGGGATTTCTCCCAGCAAACCTTGTATTATTGAGGGATGCGGGTGATCATCTTCCCAAGCTTCCCGCGATAAAAAATAAATTCAAGAAAAATTTCGGGTGTTTTGTAGAAATGCCGACAGAAGAGGGCATTGCCTTGCTGACCGGTATGAAGATAGTTCCCATACCACCGCCCACGAAAGACCTGAAAAAGGATTATACCCTGCGCGCCAACATGACCATCAACCGTTTGAAAAAATACGACGGGCTTTATATCCATATTAAAGGGCCGGACGTGCCGGGTCATGACGGTGATGCGGTCAGGAAAAAGACCATTATTGAAGCGATTGACCGGTATTATCTTACGCCTTTAATAGACAGTATAGACCTTGATAAAACCATTGTTGCGGTTACAGCCGATCATTCAACTCCATGCCGGTTAAAATCTCATTCCGATGACCCTGTTCCGTTACTGATTAGCGGTGGAAACATTAAGCCGGACACGACAAAATCCTTTTCGGAAAAGGCCTGTTTAGCCGGTAAAATCGGGAAAATCAATGGCACTCAGCTTATGCCGCTCCTGGTCAAATATGCAAATGCAAACAAATAAAGGGACGTGGTTGAAATGGGGAATAATTTCTTGCAGCATAATTTTCTGTGTTGGTTTAGCTGTAATTTTAGTCATCCCGGCATTTATTTCGGGAAATTTTATAAGACAAAAGGTTACCCGGATATTAGATGATAGATTCAAATCAGTCCATCAGGTTGGGGCATTTTCTTTTCACTGGCCCAGTCGGATTAATATTTCTTATATCATCATCCAGAAGCAGGAAGAAAACGGAGAGGAGCCGATAAAACTCGAGGAGATTCAAGGTACGTTAAAATTACTCCCTCTGCTCTTTAAAAAAATTGTTGTTAAAAAAATTTCCATACGAGAGATTAATTATGAAAATCGATTATTGTTGAAAAATCTCGTTACTGACAAATTTTCATTTAACAATGGCGTTGTTTCCACCCGTGCACGGTTGAGCGTGAATGAAGGGCCTACGGCCATTAAAGGAATGATCGATCTCCGTCAGAAGAAACTAACGGTTGATCTTTCCATAGAAGCAAAAGATATTCATATTACCCAGGATATTCCATTCCTCAGCATATTACCGGTATTTTCAACAAAGGAGGGGGAAGTGGGTGGCATTTTGAGTTTCAAAGGATATTTACGTGGAAAGGGATTGGGCAGGGAAATCCTCGACAAAAAGCTTGTTGCCGATATGAAACTGGAAGTAAGAAATGGGTACATTCGAGGCAATAAATTATTATCTTCCATATTGGAAATTATAGGGGTAAAGGGTGCATATTCATTTGATTTGATGGAAGCCGTAATCCAGATCAAAGACGGCAGGATTTCTACACCCAAAATGGATATTCAGAGCCCACTCTTGAGCCTGAATGCGTCCGGTGTGACCAAGTTGGACGGTTCAATTTCTTATGATGCTACAGTTAGATTTAGTAAAGAACACATGGACAAGCATGTGGAAAAGATTGCGGGATTACTTTTAAAGGAAAATGCGTTGCCGATAGAAATACGAGGCACGACCAGGGAGCCGAAGGTTTCTGTAAAATTGTCCAAGGACAATCTGGAGCATCTCGTCAAGGGATTGGTAAATGATTTTTTGTCGAATCCAAAAGAGAAACACAAGAAGGAAAAGAAATGAATTGGATTGATTATACAATCTTTGCCGTCCTGTTCTTCGCTGCGGCCTTTGGGCTTGCCAGCGGTCCGGTACTCCAACTCCTGAGAATTGGTTGTTTATTGGTCTCCTTCTTCGCCGCAATTTTCTTCCATGTCATTTTAGTCGGCATTTTGAAAGGCATCTTCACGCCCTCTACTGCAAGCTTATTAAGTTACTTTATCGTCTTTGGGGTTACGTTCATTGCCACGTACATCTTCACAGACATTCTCAAGAGGATCATGGGCAGGTGGGAGATGGGGTTTGGTCTCAGGCTATTTGGCGCATTATTAGGGATTCTGAAGGGACTTGTCTTTTGCGGCGTAATAATCTTTGGCATCCTGTTATTTTGCATCAAGCCGACGTGTGACAAGGTCAATGCCTCAAAGATTGCAAGCCAGATTGCGAAAGGGATGCAGACCATAGTCTCTATCGTTCCGGAAAGCGTATCGAACAAGGTCAGGGGCTATGCTGAGGAAATCAGGAAAAAGAAATTATCAAAAGATGCAAAGCCGGAGCAGCCGAACAAGGACGAAGAGTTTAAGCCGTCTCTGTAAAGAAAAGACGAATAAAGACACGTCTAGCCACAGAGCAGATGGAGTTTACTGTTAGTTTTATGAGTAGGTAAATTAAAATCAATAAAAATTATGTAAGGGTAATGAGTCGGCATTGTTTCTTCCTTTTGATATCCGCAGTTAGGGCAAGTGATGATGGATTTTAAAATAATCGGCTTTTTCACCTGAAAATCCTTTTTTCACACAAAGGCACGAAGATCACAAAGAAGATGATAGAAAGTAGAAAAATTCCTTCTACCTTCTATCTTTGTGGTCTTTGTGTCTTTGTGTGAATATTTTCATTCCCCTTTGTGAGCCACCAGATCATGGATGTTTCATTTTCATTTTATCTTAACAGCATTTTGGCCCGCATGATGTTTTCACGTCTTTATTTTGCATATCGGATATGATAAACATCCCTTTATATGGAGGGTTTGAAAGTTTCCAAGCTGTATCGGTACATATTTCTACGGATATTCCCACTGGATATGTGTGACCATCATCATCTGAAATACTGCTAAATGGCCCTTTATAGATTGCATATTGCCCTGTGTACTTGCATTCACGAGATTTCATATATTTGTATCCCCGTGCAGTCACGGAGTAAAATTTAAAACCATCCACTTCCTTATAGAGATAACGATTCGCCACTTCCAGTCCATAAAAACCTAACTTCTTCGTGATATGGAAAAATTCTTCTTCCGTAACAGCCCCCGATATGCACTCACTCCATAATATTTTGTCCCGTTTCATGGATACAGGAACTTCCCTGTCAGAGACAATGTCAGATATCACGAATCTGCCACCCGTCCTTAGTACCCTGAATATCTCTTGAAAAACCTTCTCCTTTTGGGCTGATAAATTGATGACGCAATTGGACGTTACCAGATCGACACATTCATCCGCAAGAGGTATTTCTTCCAGAAACCCTTTCATAAAACGAACGTTATCAAAACCAAGGTTTCTCGCCACAATCTCTCTTGAGGCATTGGCATTTCTCAGCATTTCATCGGTCATGTCTATTCCGATAACTTGTCCCTGTTCACCGGCCATTTTTGCCGCAATAAAACAGTCTATCCCTCCGCCGGAGCCTAAATCCAGCACACTTTCTCCTGGCTCGATGTTGGCTTGTGTCACGGGACTGCCGCATCCATACGATATATCCAGGACTTCCGGGGGAATATGCGATAGATCTGCTGGAGTATAATTGCTTGGGCAACATAATTCCTTTTGAGGTCGAATTGCCGCAGTGGCATAAAATTCATTAACCAATTCCCTGTCGGTATTTCTTACAATAAGTTTCGGTTCTTCATTTTTACAGGTCAATCCCGAAGTTCTACAGGTATAACAGGCAGGCGATTCCATTGTATACGACCCAAGGGACTCTCCCAAAGTCCAGCCCATCCAGGCTTTTGGAGCGGCAATAAGTATGGGACAAACAAAGACCCCTTTACTGGTCACAATACGGCTGGTGGTACATTGGAGATTGTCCATCGGGTAGTTATCAAAGCACTTCTCTGTAACCCGTTCGCTTTCATCGTAAGGTCTGACGAATTCGGCGCATCGTCCCAGGAGAACTAAAGGTAGTTTTTTAAGTCTTAACTGTGGGATATCCAAAGAACGTTCTAACGAATGAAATCCTTCTGCCATTTCTTTAGTAAACTTTCCATATTTCGACCAATCAGCTACCGTAATAATAGAATCAAAACCAGCATGTACCAGAGACTGAATACCCCTGATTGCTCTCTTAAATGAGCCCATTCCACGAATTTGGTCATTTTCTTCCTCTATAAAACTTTCCAGGCTTATCCTGAATTCTAATTTATGTTTGGATATGCGAGATACCTGGGCTAGAGTTTGTGAAAGACCTTCTGTTATTAAGGTGCCATTTGAAAGGACTGTGGTCGGACCATATTTTAGGGCTTCTTGTAAAATATCGGCAATCTCAGGGTGTAAAAACGGTTCACCTCCGGTAAAATAGAATTCTTTTACACCTAGTGTTAACGCCTCGTTCAAATATCGCCGGATCACGTCCAATCCGAGGATGTCATGAGCATTACTTTTCGGGCCGCAAGAGATAAAGCAATGGGCACACTGTAAGTTACAATGAGTTCCTGTTACCTGAAACCACAACGTTTCGAGCTGTTTTAAATAAACCTTTGGCGTATTAATGGTTCTAACCTCCAAAAATTAGGCTGCCTTTGGCAGCGACTTTTTAGATATACGGTAAATGCCGGTTAAAAACAACCCCCTGGCCCCCTTTATTAAGGGGGATTTCTTCAAGTCCCCCTTAGAAAAGAGGGATTCAGGGGGTTGTCTGGTATGCTATGATACAAACTTTGAATTTCCTATGCATTAAATTACTTAAAGGAATCTAATTCGATATTTTAATATTGTGTA
>Ga0209323_10001403_pt1 | contig 15933 bp, 10 predicted proteins | sample Rifsed19ft2_FD_184014 | JGI IMG/M metagenome (GOLD analysis project Ga0209323, IMG submission 184014) | Soil microbial communities from Rifle, Colorado, USA - sediment 19ft 2 (version 2) | ecosystem: Environmental > Terrestrial > Deep subsurface > Rock core/Sediment | place: Rifle, Colorado...
CAGCTCCGGAATACCACGCGGGGTGGATGCACCTATATAGGGAACTCCATATCCCATGGTGTCACATGCCCTTATCTTTACCGGAATACCGCTCTGCTCAGATAATAGCATCAGCTTCTGAACGAACGGGATTACAAAACCATAAAAATCGGCCCGGGTTATGTCTTCAAGATGACATCTGGGGATGATCCCTGATTCCAGCGCCTTGCTGACGATGTCAAGATACTTATCAGCGGCCTCTCTTCTTGTCATACCAAGTTTAAGGAAAATATGATAATCAGAGCATGAGGTAAGGATACCGGTCTCTTTAAGGCCGGCCTCTTTAACAATCTGAAAGTCCTCCTTAACCGCCCTTATCCAGCCTGTTATCTCAGGGAATCTGTATCCCCTCTCCTGACACTTCTCAACCGCTTCCCTGTCCTTTTTATTGTAAAGGAAAAATTCGCACTGCCTTAATACCCCGTTAGGTCCGCTAAGCTTGTGAAACATATCATATATATCTACTATCTGCTTAACGGTGTATGGTGGTCGAGACTGCTGTCCGTCACGAAATGTCGTATCACTTATCCAGAACTCCTCCGGTGTATATTGAGGGACAATACGGTGGTTGAATGGGATTTTAGGCACCTCACTGTAAGGGAAAAATTCCCTGAACAGATTAGGCACTTTTACATCCTGAATCTCATAGTGATAGGCTGACCTTGCGAGGAGATTTTTTTCTTTAACCAGACCGGACATATCGTTGAGATATTAACACAGGGAAATATTTTATTGCAAGGGATTTTGTATATCTACTGTCACCGCCCTGCCGCCGGTAAACCTTACGGATACCTTATCGCCAACCTGTATCATCCCAAACGGAACAAACTGTCCCTCTTTCAGTACAGGCACCCCCTTATAGATAACCACTGATACCCTGCCTTTTTTTATATCATCTACAGTCATCACATCAAGCGCCGGGTTTAGTTCTTTAACATTGCCTGAGATATCCCCGTGTCCATATTCATCCCCGTGATAAATCTTTGTAAGGTCTATATTACGTACCGGATTACCATCATCCGGCGTGGTGCCTGAGGTTTTAAAGACTACTTCACCGCCTATCCCGGCGCATGACTGAGGTTTGCCATCGTTTATTGTTAAGTATAAGTAAGTCCATAGTCTGTACTGAGTCCCGGGCTCTAACGGAGCTTCCGGAGTAATTGTCTCAACGTTATCCTTCCATGAAACAGTCCCTCCTATGCCCCACTCAGTAGTGAGGAGAGTTCCCATTCCATACCTCCCGCCTGCAATATTTACAGATTCAAGTACCGGCTTCAGATCTCTCAGTCCCTCTGACAGGTTCTCTAATGCCGCCTTGTCCCACGTAATAATAATTGTCCCATCTGTTGAAGCCCCTTCGGAAAGATGCCGGGGGCTGGATGACACCATTTTGAGCGGGGGTGGACAGGCAACCTCAGCAAATACTCCGTGCACCGGGAATAAGGCTATGTGGGACACGCATAAGATAATAATGACTGTATTAAAAAAACGATGCCTCACCTGAAAATATCCATTCAAATCCCCCCTTGACACAGTGCAGTAAAACCACGCTGATCAGCCATAATGTCCAGATTCAGGGTAGCTACATCCTCAATGTCCATGTCAAGTTCATCCGGTCTCTTCCTGTCACTGCGGCATCCTGTAAATACGGTCTTTATGTATGTATGACACTCCTCACAACTCACGGCACGCACACACTGGTCACGAACAGAGTCGCCAACAATAAGGCCAAAACGCTCCGGTCTTGTATTTCCGCAGGAAGGACAACCTGTCAAATGATATTGCCACCTGTATGTGCAAAAGCAGCAGGAAAGCAGACGCTGCTCGGATGTCCCGTTCTCCGGGGTAAAGACTATGGCCATAGACGGAGGTGATGCACATAAGGGGCATCTTTCATTTCCAAACCTGGTTTCAATATTGAGCTTTCTCAGTGTATATTCAAAAGATGGCTTGAGTATCCATTTAAGCAGTGCATTTTTGAATTTATCATCCTTTGAGAGTCCATGTTTTATGAACTCCAGAACGGCATCCGATGACGAACCTGCACACCCCATTATGTTATCCCCCTGCCTGTTCTTCTCAAACAACTTGAAGACCTTCTGCGCAATATCTATGCTATTGGTAAAATCCGGATCTTTTGCAGGAACATTGAACAAGGCCGACAGGTCATCCGGGGAAGAAGCGCTCCAGATATCAAGCAGCCCCTTGTAGAAGATTACCATATCATTGAGAAAGGGATAATGCCTCACCCTGTCGTCGAGGTATGACTTGAATTTTGTGTAGTCTTTTACCATTTGCATTTTTCGGGTTTAGTAATAAACCGATTTATTGTATAGTATGGATTCATTATGGTAAAGATATTAGACAGATATATCCTCCGGGAACTTACGATTTCCTTTATCCTGAGCATCGCAGTCCTGTTATCAGCATTCCTTATGCAGCAGGTAATTAAATTCTCAAGGATATCGTCTGAGACCGGTATAAGTTTTCTTCTCCTCGTAAAATTTTCGATCTTCATTATACCCCTTTTTTTAGTGCTTGCAATACCGCTTTCAGTCCTGATTTCATCCATACTGACCTTCAGCCGGCTCTCAACAGATCACGAGGTAACGGCAATAAGGTCAGGCGGGATAAGCCTGTACCGCATGCTTTTACCTGTATTTGTCTTTTCTTTAACTGCCTTTCTTCTGGCGCTTATTTCATCATCTGTTCTACAGCCTATGGGACACAGGTACATTCGCATACAATCATATGAGACACTGAACGAACAAAAGAACCTCGGCCTGCAGGAGGGTGTATTTAATAATCTGTTTAATCTGTTAGTATATGTGAAGAAAATCACTTCAGGGGACACACTGAACAGCGTCCTGATTTCCGACCGTTCATCGAAGGATTCAAAGATCATTACTGCGAGGCAGGGTAATATCCTCAATGACCCTGCCACATCAAACCTGTTTTTGAGGCTTCAGGATGGTCATATCTACTTTGAGTCTGATGACAGGAGTAAATATCAGATGGTCTCGTTTTCAACATACTTCTTAAGACTGGAGTCAGTGCAGTCCATTGAGAGTGTTCGGCTCATTAAGGAGAAATGGGGTTTGAGTCTCACCGAATTGAGGATGAAAATAAAAGAGAAGAAGGATCAGGGGAGGGAGAGGGAATACAGGCGGCTGTTAATGGAGTATTACAAAAAGTTTTCATTGCCTGCTGCTGCCCTGGTCCTCGGACTTCTCGGCTCGCCTATAGGCATTATGACCAGGTTTTCAAGCAGATTTGCAGGTTTCATATTAAGTATTGTTATTGTTTTCGGCTACTACATATTCGACAGCGGTTTTGAGATACTGGCAGTTGAAGGATTCATCCCGCCTGTGCTTGCAGCCTGGGCAACGGTATTTATTTCACTGATGCTCGCAGTAGTTACAATTGCTTTTGTGTCTGCAGAAAGAGGGCTATCGCTGTTTAATCCGGTATCAAAAGGCAAATGAAGATAATCTCAAGATATGTCTCATCAGAATTCATAAAATTATTCTTTCTCATTGCAGGGGCGTTCACAGTACTGTATATTCTCATTGATGTATTTGAAAACCTTGGTGACTTTACAAGAGTTCATGCAGACTTTTTAACTATATCAGGTTTTTTTCTCTGCCGTCTGCCTCAGGCAATATATTTCACAGTACCTCTTTCTCTCCTCTTTGCATCGTTTCTGAATCTGGGACTTTTTACAAAATATAATGAACTTACCGCCCTGCGTTCCGGCGGGTTGAGTATACATAATATTACACTGCCTGTATTAGGTATAGCCCTGCTTGTTTCTGCCGGCACATTCGTACTGAACAACTCAATCATGCCTGTGAGCAATAAAAAGGCAGAGGAGATACGAATGATGACCGAGTCAAAACCAAGAGAGATGTTCTTTAAAGAAGACAGCCTCTGGCTGAAGGCCGGGGACTATACAATATACAATGTAAGGTTTATAGACCCTGACAAGAAGATTATGGGACGCATAAATATCTATTATCTGACACCTGAATTTAATATCAGGGAAAGTATTTCTGCTGAAGGCGCGGTATCAGAAGATGGTCAGTGGTTTCTTAAATCAGGGGTAAAGAGGCAGTTTGGCGCTGATAACAGAATAATAAATCTCCTGGAGTTTGATACCCTTCCTGCAGATTTTCCTATCAGGATGAATGATTTCAGGCGTGTGATTGTTCAGGCAGCTGAAACAAGTTTTGCAACATTGAAAAATTATATTGATACGATAAAAAGAGAGGGCTATGAGGTAAAAAGGCTGACAGTTGACTTATATGCAAAGACATCGTTCCCCTTTTCAGGGTTTATTTTATCCATCTTCGGGATTGGTTTTGGTTCCCGCATCAAAAGGTATGGCGGTCTTGCCAAAGGAATAGGTCTCTGTATCCTAACAGGCGTCCTGTACTGGACAGTGTACTCGATGTCAGTAAATATCGGATACTCCGGACGTATTAATCCCATTCTGTCAGCCTGGCTGGCAAATATTGTGTTCGGAGTGATTGGCGGATTCATATATTTCAGGGCTATGAAGCTATAACGCCGGTCTGAAGTCTTTTCCCTGAACTGAGCAGCTCTGTAAATGCATTTAACGGCACCGGCCTGCTGAAATAAAACCCCTGCATCTCCTCGCACCCATGTTCGGCAAGAAACATAAGCTCCTCTAATTTCTCAACACCTTCTGCTACTGACCTCAGCTTCAGTGTATGGGTCATTGCCAATATGGTCTCCACAATGGCTGCGCCGTCAGGATTAGTAGTAATGTCCATAACAAATGAGCGGTCTATTTTCAATACATCAATCGGAAACCTTTTCAGGTAGCTTAGAGAGGAATAACCTGTACCAAAATCATCAATTGAGAGCCTGATACCTCTGTCTTTTATCGCAAAAAGCTTCCTGATCAGCCTTTCCTCATCCTTCATCAGGATGCTCTCTGTAAGTTCCAGCTCTAAACACGCGGGGTCGAGACCGGTCTCATCGAGTATACTCCCGATCAATTCAATAAGACTATCATTCGCAAATTGCCGGGAAGAGAGATTTGAAGAAATAATAAGACTGGTATACCCTGCGTCTATTAATTGTTTCATGTCTCTGCATGCGGTTCGGAGCACCCATTCACCTATTGGGATGATAACGCCTGTCTCCTCTGCAAGGGGGATAAATTCTGCCGGTGATATCATTTTCCCGTCTCTCTGCCATCTGATCAATGCCTCCATCCCGCAGATCTCTCCTGTAGACAAGCTGACCTTGGGCTGGTAATAGAGAACAAATTCCTGCTGTTCCAATGCCTTTCTCAGATTTGTTTCCATACTCAGCCTGTCTTTAACCTTCAGGTTCATTTCTTCGGCAAAGAACTGATAGTTATTTCCACCCTGCGCCTTACAATGATACATTGCCGTATCAGCCTTCATCAACAGATGGTCAGCGCTGTCGCCATCTGATGGGAACATTGATATCCCGATACTCGCTGCAACAAAAAGTTCATTGTCACTTATTTTTACCGAAGCATTAAACAAATTCAGTATATTCTTTGCCACTGTTATAATATCATTAGTATCAGTCACATCATTTACCAGTATAACAAACTCATCCCCGCTCAGCCTCGCAACAGTATCATAATTTCTTACACCATTCGCAAGCCGCTCGGCAATCTGCTTCAGCAGGATATCTCCTGCGCTGTGTCCCAGTGTGTCATTTACGACCTTAAACCTGTCAAGATCAAGCAGCATCACTGCAAACAGCATCTTTTTCCTTTTCTGGTATGCCGTGGCCTGAGTAAGCCGGTCATTAAGGAGATTTCTGTTGGCCAGGCCGGTCAGGGAATCGTGAGTTGCCTGATCCATCAACTGCTCTTCAAAAAGTTTTCTCTCGGTTATATCATGAACCACAACACACATAGTCTGACTGTCACTGTGTTCAAGTGGAGTCGCAGATAATTCGGCATACAATAACGAACCATCTTTATGTCTGAGCCTTAGATCCCTCTTCTCGTTTACAATACGTTCAACCTCAAGGAATGCAGTCTCAGCATCCTCTGAAAGTATGTCATATAATGACATTTGCAATATTTCATTATTGTCGTAGCCAAGCAGGTTTTTTAATGCCTTATTAACTTCAACTATCTTCTTATTATCACGATCTACAAAAAGTATGCCTTCAGTCGCGTGCTCTATAACAGCCCTGTACTTAGCCTCAGACTCCTTCCCTACCCGTCGCGACAGGACAAGTTTCTCAAAAAGCCAGTAACTTACAAGTGCAAAAATGGCTGCTGCAAAAACAAACCAGAGGATAAAATATGTTATTGTCTGAACGCCCTGTATGTATATTTTCCTTCGACTATCAATTTTTAATACAAATGCCCTGTCACCATAAATATCTTTAACAATAGTGTAGCCTGCCACAGAATCCCTGCTTAAAGAAGATACCAGGACAGGGGCTGCATCATTAATCTTATCCATTGCAAGTCTGAACTCATCAGATATCACATTGTCGTCAACCCGTAAGACATTAATGCTTTGCTTTGTTTGCTCAGCGAGCAGGCTGACTATTTTTGAGTCAAAATAACGTCCCATAATAAGCGCCCCGTGGATAGGCCCTTTGGATTCATTGGTTAAAACCGGTCTTGAGGAAAGCAGTAAAATACCTTCCGGGAGAAGTAGAGAACCTTTTACTATACTCTCAGTGCCAGGATGTCTTACGAGCGGACTTTCAGGGGTGAGGTGTTTAATAAAGCTCTCTGGAAAAGGCACTGGCGCCCCTTTATCAAGATCATAGGCCCTTTTATAGACAATATCTCCATTATTTCTTATATAAACTAACAGATTAAGCCTTATTGTAGGTAAGACATTATCGGAAATGTTTTCATCTATATATTCCCTGTTGCCGTTCTTTATAAACTGATAACTGTCATCCCAGCCGGCATAATCGCGATTCAGTGTATCCAGGTGTGTAAGCTCGCCATTGAGTGCATTGAACACCCGCTCTACATTCCTCCGCACATTATCTTCTTCGATTTCTACAAAACTGCCGAGGATTATATACCTGGAGGCTATAAACAGCGCCAGAAACAGGACAGACATAGACGCCGCTATCATCAGTAAAACCTTAACCTGCCGTTTTAAGAGAATTTTTCCCATAGATAATAGTAAAAACTTATCGTCAGTAAAGACTCCCAATATTAGCCCAATATAGTCAAATAATAAGTCGCCTCCCCTTAAAATCATGACTTTGACTGTTGACTTTAGATTATCAGATTGCTAATATAAGCCAAAAATCAAAGGGACCAAAGCTTATGGGTCAATACATACTTGTCCTTGATCAGGGTTCTTTAAATTCCAGCGCTATTCTCATTGACAGTCACGCCAGAATAATTGCCCGGGCAGAGTACCCGCTAAAACCCCGGTATCTCCGCTCAGGCTGGATTGAGTACAAACCAGACGACATCTTAAAAAGCCAGTTAAATGCCCTCAAGGGTCTTTTCAGGAAAATCGGGTCTAAAAAACAGCAGATAGCAGCGCTTGGCATCTCCGGACAACATTCAACCATCCTGCTGTGGGATAAAGAGACCGGAAAACCTGTTTACAATGCAATAGGTTACAGCGACCCAAGGGGGACAGACATATGCAGGCAGAGGACAGAGCGGAGGGACATGGTTCGCGAACGTACAGGACTGCATCTTTCTCCTTACTATTCTGCATCTAAAATAAAATGGATACTCGAAAATGTTAAGGCCGTCAATAAACTAGCGGAGAAGGGGCGTTTACTCCTCGGAACCGTAAACACTTATCTCCTGTGGCATTTATCAAACAGGTCTGTCTATGTTATGGACCATGCAAGTGCGGCTCAAACCCTTTTGTGCAACATATTTACCAGGACATGGGACAGGGAATTACTTGATCTGTTTAATCTCCCATACGAAATCTTTCCTGCTACCGTCCCCACGTCTGCTTATTTAGGAGACGCTGTTATTGAACGTCAGGCAATACCGGTACATGCCTCTGTTACGGAAAAACAGGCCTCCCTGCTTGGACACGGACTCTTTCAGGAGGGAGATGTAAGTGTTAACTACGGTGATAACGGAATTATACTTGCAAATACAGGGAAAAAGATATTCCTCCTGCCGGGACTGCTGACAACTATTGCCTGGTCAAATCATGAGAATACTTCATATCTACTTGAGGGCGTAATTAATTCGGCTGGTTCAGTCTTATCCTGGTTTAAAGACGATCTCGGTCTTATCGGCCCCAAAGAGGACATTGAAAAACTCTGCAGGAAATCTGTAAACCGCATCTTTATGCTCCCATCCGTGAACGGTCTTGGTTCGCCGCATTGGGAAAGTAATAGTACGACATGCATTTACGGACTTAAAAATAGCTCTAAAAGAGAAGATATAGTTCGGGCAGCAGTTGAGGCAATAGCATTCCTGGTAAAGGACAACGTTAATGTAATACAGACAGACGGACGCTTACAATTAAAAAAGATAATAGGCAGCGGAACTGTCTCAGAAATATCTTATCTTATGCAGTTTCAGGCAGACATCCTTAAGATGCCGGTATACAAGGCAAAGGAAAATGATTATACGGCCATTGGAACTGCATTCTTAGCAGGATTGAGCGGAAAGATCTGGCAGGGTATTGCATCTATTGAGAAGATAACATCTTCTGCCGGTACAAAGGTTTTTAATCCTAAGCTGAGCGATCAGGATGCAGCCAAGCTGTATGACCGCTGGCGGCTTACCTGCTACTACTCAAGAGAATGGTCAAGAAATTACTCTTAGTTTTTATTACCATCCTTGCAGCGCTTACCGGTTCAGGCTGTATATCACTATTTAACTCATACCGCTCCAATCTACACCTCGAAAAATGGGAGGATCTCTCCCATAAACGTCAGTACGATAAGGCAGAGAAGGCCATTGAAAGCGCACTTGAATACAACCCGGAAAATGTCAAGGCATGGATTGCTTTGGGGGATATCTATCTGATAACGGAAGGATACAGAGAGGCCAGGTATGCTTACGAGGAGGCTTTACGGCTGGACCGTGATGCATTCGACGCATACTCAGGACTCCTTGCCGTTGATCTTGAAGAATCCGGTTACTCAGACACAATTAAAGACAGGGTCAGCAAAGAAATTGAGACGTTCAGGAGTGAAGGTGAAAAAAGCGCTGAAAGACTGATGGCTGTATTTTATGTACAGAATTTTCTGCATGAATATGACAAGGCCGCAACAACAGCAGAAGAGATCATGAAACTTTCTCCAGGTGAAAAGATTTCAAAGTCCCTGTCCAACTATCTCTTTGAAGAACTGATCACAGAGAAAGATGTGGAAAAACGTCTTTTGAAGAGCGAACGATTTCTCAGTACATTCCCATCAGCCAAAGAGGCTTTCATGGTAAATAATCTCAGGCTTGGCAGCGTACAAAAGGACGTGAAAGACAGTGATTTACTATTCAGGCTCGGTGAGGAATGGATCCGGAAAGAACCGGACAGCAGGAGGACAAATTATTCAGTGGGCTACTGGTATACGGAAGAAGGCTTTGCACTGGAACGTGCTGTCACATATATAAAAAAGGCATTAGACCTTATTGTAAATCCTGACCCTGCTGATAAACCTGAGTACTACCCTGAAAGCGAGTGGCTCAAGGACCTTAATAAGACAACCGGTACATACTATTCTACATTAGGGTTGGCATACTATAAGCTCGGACAGAAGGAAATGGCAGAAGAGGCATACAGGAAGGGTACTCAATATCTCGAGTATGACGATAACCTCTACTTCCGGCTGGGCAATATTCTGGAAGAAAAAGGAGATACGGAAGGCGCTGTAAATGCCTACATCCAGGCGCTTAAGTCAGGAGAACATAACGAGGTGGAAGAAAGACTTAAACTCCTCATTCCCCCTTTAGAAAAGGGGGGTAAGGGGGGATTTGAAAGGGAGGGAATCACATCATTTACGGATGTAACAGAAGAAGCAGGATTGACAGGAGCAGGATCGGGCAGAATTGCATGGGGAGACTTAAATAATGACAGTTATGAGGACATTCTGCTGAACGGCCATATTCTCTTCAGAAATAACAAGGATGGAACCTTTACAAATATAACGAATGCGGCACGCATAACTTACCATTCAGGTGCGAATGGGGGTATATGGGGAGACATTGATAACGATGGATTCATTGACTTCTACACATTCGCGACAGGTAAAAACAACATTGACAGGCTATGGAAAAATAACGGGGATGAGTCGTTCACTGACATAACGATGACAGCATTTACAGAACCTGATCACTACCCTACTGAAGCTGCGGCGTGGGGTGATTATAATAACGATGGCTTTATTGATCTCTACCTGGCAAATTATGAAAAGCCGCTTAACGAGACTATCGCAAGAGGAATGGGAAATCCGGACCGTTTATTCCGCAACAATGGAGATGGAACATTTGAAGAAGTAAGTATAAAAACAGGTTTAACATTGCGGGAGAATATGTGCGCAAAGGGTGTCAACTGGGGTGACTATGACAATGATGGTGACCAGGACATATATGTCTCAAACTACAGACTTGATCCGAATTTATTGTGGAATAATAACGGAGACGGGACATTTTCCAATAAAGCGGAAGAAAAAGGTGCAGAAGGAAATGAAACGGAAGGTTCCTATGGACATACCATAGGGTCAGAATGGGGTGATTATGACAGTGACGGTGATTTAGACCTCTTTGTCTCCAATCTTGCCCACCCAAGGTACATAGGTTATTCAGACAAGAGTATGCTGCTTGAGAATCAGGGACCACCCTATTATAACTTTATAAACCGTTTTGGTGATTCGGGAATAAAGTTTGAAGAGACATCCGCTGATCCCTCCCTTATTGACTATGATAATGACGGATTTCTTGATATATATTTTACATCTACCTATAAAAATAAAAAGAGTTTCTTATACAAAGGCAACGGCAACGGGACATTTACTGATGTAACATGGCTTGCAGGTGTAAGGGTAGACAATGGATGGGGAAATGCATTTGCAGACTATGACAATGATGGTGACTTAGACCTGGCAGTAGGCGGAGGAGAAGGTTTAAGGCTTTTCAGAAATGACGGAAACAATAACCACTGGCTGCATGTGAAAGTAATTGGGTATGAGTCAAACCCTTCCGCCATAGGGGCAAGAGTTACTTTGACACCGTGGCAATCTTCTAATTCCCTCCCCCACAGCGGGGGAGGGTTAGGGTGGGGGGGAATTCAGATACGCGAAGTCCAGGGAGGCAAAGGCAGCGGCTCGCAGCACTCCCTCCCTGTAGAATTCGGACTTGGAAATTACAGCGGACTGCTTGTTGTAGAAGTGCGGTTCCCGTCCGGCAAGACTGCAAGATTAAACGGCATAACTCCGGACCAGATGCTTGTCGTGGATGAAAATAATCCCCCTTAATCCCCCTTTTTCAAAGGGGGGTAAGGGGGGATTTGAAGTAAATTGACACGGCCCTACGGCTATGTTATTTTAGGCTTGTATTAATATGCGGGTGTAGCTCAGTGGTAGAGTCCCAGCTTCCCAAGCTGGTTGTCGCGGGTTCAAATCCCGTCGCCCGCTCCAAATTAAACTTAAAGAAACCCGTTTAAACCTTCACGAATGGTTAGGGGTTATGATCTTCCCCCGATGAAACAAGCTCAGACCTGGGCCTCGTGAAAATCCTGAACAGGGTTATCCAGTACCTCTCTGATTTTTCTCAAAAGCTCTGTTGGAACATAAGGTTTTGAAACGAAATTGCTCCCTTCATCAAGTATCCCATTCTTATGAATAATATCTTCATTATAACCACTCATAAAGATGGCTTTGAGGCCGGGACACATACTGGCCATCTCTCTATAGACCTGTTTTCCATTTCTTTTTGGCATAATGACATCAAGTAGAACCAGTTTGATGCGGTCTTTATTGACCATAAACATGGAAATAGCCTCTTCCGTATCTGCCGTATCAATAACAGTGTATCCGGAATCTTCAAGTAGTCTTTTTGTAAGCACCCTGACCTTATCATCATCTTCTGTAAGAAGTATAGTCTCAGTTCCCTTCATATGAACCATATATTTACCGAACTCAAAGTCGCTACTGACATATGATGCAATAAAAGGGAAATATAATTTGAATGTCGTTCCTATCCCATGCTCACTATAAACATTGATATAACCCCTGTGTTGTTTGACTATCCCGTACACTATTGAAAGCCCGAGTCCGGTACCCTTTCCAACTTCTTTGGTTGTAAAGAACGGCTCAAACATCCTTATTTTTGTACCCTCATCCATACCTGCACCAGTATCAGTAACAGTCAGAAGGGCATATTTGCCCGGATTGCCATAAGAATGTATCTCTGTAAATTTGCTGTCAAGATTTACAATCTCTGTGCTTATGGATACTGATCCTCCCTTCGGCATAGCATCTCTTGCATTGGCAGTAAGATTTACTAATATCTGCTCTATCTGTCCTTTGTCTGCAAGGATTGTAATCTCTGTTTCCGTTAGTTTCACATCAAGATTTATATCCTCTCCGATAATTCGCCTCAGGAGGTTATTGACATCACTTACGATATGATTCAATGATGCCGGTCTGATATCTATTACCTGCCTTCTGCTGAATGTGAGTAGTCTGCGGGTCAGGTGTGCGGCTGTTTCAGATGCATATATTATATCCTCAACACACTGCATCAGCTCAGGTTCCATTCTCAATTTACGCTGCAAAATAAAGGCATTGCCGCTGATTGCGGTCAGCATATTATTAAAGTCATGGGCTATACCGCTTGTTAACTGGGTAATCGCCTCCATCTTCTGCAGATGCCTTAACTGATTCTCTATTTCTTCTTTCTCCCTTTCTCTTTGAGGGAGATTATCCATCAGTGTTTTGTACTTCAGCTCACCCTCTCTCGCTTCTTTCTCCTGATGTTTTAGTTTATTAAGTGTTGCTTCCAATCTTATCAACATATAGTTAAAGGCATGACAAAGCTGAGAAATTTCATCTCCTTCATTATCAATTTTGATACGCTCGTCTAAATTGCCTTCTGCAATACGTTCAGTAGCCCTCGAAATCTCCATAACAGGTCTTGCAATATGCTTATTTAGTATTGAAGATAACGAAAACACGGATATTATCCCTATTAAAACAGAAAATAGAGACCAGTAAGTAAATCTGTCCAGGGGTATAAAAACCTTCTCTTTTGGAACAGTAACTATGATTGTCCATTTATTGTTTGCTATTTTCGTTACAAAACCAACCAGCGTATCCCCCGAAATATCCTTAATTTCCCTTATTAATTCATTGTCAGGGTAAAGAGAATTCTCCTGCAGGATTTTTACTATATTCTTATACAGGAATTCAGGCTTCTTCGAAACAATCACGGTTCCATCTTTATCTATAATATATATATCAGTGACAGCGTCCAATTCATTATGATTAGTTTGAGCCATATATAGATTTAAGAAGTTATCCTGCAGAAGATCGTCAATAACAGATGCAGTAAACCTGATACTTAAATATCCGAGGACTTTTTCAGAATTGGAAGCAAGGATTGGGGTGTTTATACTGAACAACCTTTCTCCATGATCATTCTCGACATCCCCGATTTCAATATCACTGATTTTCTCAAAGAAAACCGGAGGATGATACTTGCCGGCATTTAAAGCCCTTTTGGCAGCAGATGTAATGAGTCTTCCTTCTTCATTATATACAGCTATGTTAACAATATCCGGGTCTATTGGGATCTTGCTGGTTATCAGGTGATTTTCGAGTGCACTGATAATCTCATGGCTTTGCGGCTGTTGACTTAACTTACTGAGGCTTAACCGAAGAAAACCGTCCGAGGAGAAATCCCGCAACCTGATAATCTTGTGAGAAATAATGGTAGAAAGTGACAGCTCAATCCGGCGGGCATTTATTTCAAGTGACGAGTAAATCTGGTCCTTAACAATATCCCTGCCGTTAAAATAAAGTCCAAGGGTTGAGATACTGAGCGGGATGATGATTATAATGAGAATCCATAAAAATATCTTTTTCCCTATTTTGCTCATTATAGTTTATTTATAAGATCTCTGTGTTTCATGCCTTCAATCTCAACGAAATTAAATGGTGGAAGTGGTCCCCTGAGTGTATAATTCAAGTTTCCAGGGGCGATCCTGAATAAATCAAATGCCTCTTTGAATTCCTTCTGTCTTTTTTTATCAATAAGGTACAAGGCCTTTAAGAGGAGGTTTTTACTTTTCAGCTTTTCGAACCTCTTTTCAGATGCGTATTTGCCGAGATAATTGTCTACTATAGAAATAAATATGTCCGCCATATCCTTGAATTCCTTCTCAATCACATATTTGTCAAAAACGTCTTCGATAAACTTAATTCCCCTCGGATCATACGCCTTCAGCTTGCCATAGGCGCCTCTTTTGTATTCTCTTGTAATCCAGTCTTTTACCTCATCTTCTTTCCAGACTACCCTAAGCCCAAACTCAACCTTATGGCGAAGCCTGTTTAAGTTATCCTTAAAATCATAATAATTATTTTCCATAATAGAAAGAATATCCTTTTTACTGACAGGTGTACGGAATCTGACCGGTAATACAGTAAATTTCTGCATAAGGTGTTCAACGACAAGCTTATAGTCAGGGGTATTGTCATTATTATTTACTTTCATGGAAGACCTGTCTGAGCCGCTTATAACCATTCCGATATCCCTGTATGGAATATTGTAAATACGGATACCTATAGTCCCGGTGATAAGGCTGTCTATCGTCTCACTTGAATCTATTACGCCATAGCTAACAATTTTCATTTGATATAACTGTGACCTTTCTGACAAGAGCGATCGCTGTTTCTTTATTGCCTTCATTTTCATACCCTTTTGCAATAAGAAAGACGGCCAGTCTTGCTGCCACAGCCTCCATTGTGTCCGGATATTGATCTAATATCTTTATATATAGTTCGACGGCATAAGTGAGAACACCGGCCCTGTCAAACTCATTAGCCATGTTCAACAGTTTAAAAGGGTCTGATGTTGATGTTATGTCACCCACGCTGTTCCAGAAATGCCAACCATGTGATGCCGATTGCATAATCTTCTCCTTATATATCAGTGTTGTTTATTGATTGATTCCTGCAAATGATGATTCTTAAAAAGCAAAAGGAATGCCATTACTTTATTAACAATAGTATGTTTTTGTATTACTTGAAATATCAATGAGTTACAGACAATACATAATGATAACTATTAAGATATGTGGATTAAGATATAATCCAGATCAGGGAAGCAATTCCTGATTTTCGGGAATGAATACCCCTTTTCCGGTATTACTTAATGCATTGAATCCAATCCGAATTTCTTCAATTTAGTACGGAGGGTCTTTGGATCTATTTTCAGGATCTGGGCCAGGCGTCCCTTGGTAAGAAATGGGTTATTTTTCATAATGTTTAGAATAACCTCACGTTCTGCATCTTCCGCTGCAACACTCTTCAGGGACTTGATATCCAGAAAATCATCACTGTATATAACATTACTCTCAATTCCCGGTTTCACCCTGGCGTCTATAATCTTTGGGAGATGAGAGGGGAGTATTTGTTCATCTGATATGAGATAGGCGCTCTTGATGACGTTCTCCAACTCACGTATATTCCCGGGCCACTGATAATCATTCAGCAGATTCATGGCCTCATCCGTGATTCCTGTGGTTCTGTGAAATTCCTGATTACATTTAGCCAGGAAATAATTTGCCAGTAACGGTATATCACCATGCCGGTCTCTCAATGGAGGCAGGGTTATTGTGGCTACATTCAAGCGATAATAGAGGTCTAACCGGAACCCGCCTTTTTCCGATTCCTCTTTCAGATCCGCATTCGTGGCAG
>Ga0209323_10001411_pt1 | contig 15889 bp, 15 predicted proteins | sample Rifsed19ft2_FD_184014 | JGI IMG/M metagenome (GOLD analysis project Ga0209323, IMG submission 184014) | Soil microbial communities from Rifle, Colorado, USA - sediment 19ft 2 (version 2) | ecosystem: Environmental > Terrestrial > Deep subsurface > Rock core/Sediment | place: Rifle, Colorado...
AAGAAGTAAATTCTATAGCCAGACTTCCCAATCCCAACAATTAATCTCATCCCTAACAAATCCCTCCAGAAGCGGATTGTGTTGTCCATATCTCCTGTTACCATTGCCAAATGATTGAGCCCTGTAAATTTTATCATTATCCTCTCCTAAACTCTGAAATCTAAATCATTAAATAAAATATTGTTGATTACTGGTTATGTTCTTTAAATATATCAGATTTTTATTTTTAGGAGGAAGGAACTTGCACAAAGGTGGTACCGACTGTAAGTATAGATTTGAAGCAGTAATAAATAGGACAAGAAACTTCTGAAAGTGTTGACTATTTATGTGCTATACGTAACAAAAATGATTGATTGTTAGGGCCGCTTGGGGTCATGATCAACCTACTTTTTCAAAGAGAAAGAGGAGGAACAATGATCCAGGCAAGACCGATTATCAGCAGACCACACAGCAGTAAGATCGAAGCAGTAAATTATCTGACGGTAGCAGACTCTCCCATTGATCGCATTCTTCAGAAGATATCTAAGATCGAACTGCCTGAGAGGGAGCACTTCGAGAGCTACATGCGTCACAAGTGGAGAATGAATCACAAGCCAAGCACTCTATTGAACAGTTTCCACGCTGTGAGTTCCTTTCTCACTTTCTACAGCGGCTTAGGAAAGAGTCAACTCCGGGATATAATGCGTGACGATATAGAAGCATTTATCGAGCATGAGCAGGATCGAGGACTCAAAGTCACCACGGCCCGGACACGGCTAAATTCTCTCTGGGCTTTTTTGAGGTTTCTGATCGAACAGGATATCATTAACGAGCACATACTTAAACGTAAGATCAAACTCAAAGTGCCTGATTTTCTGCCGAGAGCCATTGCACCGGGTGATGTCAGAAAGCTTCTTGGTGCTATTAAAGAGACACGTGCCCGTGCCCTGATACTCGTGCTCTTACGAACGGGCATGAGAATCGGCGAAGTTCTTCGCCTGAATGTAAGAGACCTGGATATCAGGGAAAGAAAGATACACATCTATGAAGGGGAAAAGAACTGCCTTGGGCGAGTGGTCTATCTCAGCGACGATGCTCTGATGGCCTTAAAGCTCTGGCTTGGCAAGAGAAATCCGGAAACAGAGTATCTATTCCCTGGTCTGCAACATAAACATTTAGGGTACACTCAAGCCCGCAATATTTTCGTGAAGTATATATGTGCTGCAGGGCTGCAGCATAAAGGCTACATGATCCACAGTCTCCGGCATACCTTTGCAAGTGAACTGCTCAATGCCGGTATGCGCCTGGAATGTCTCCAACTGCTGATGGGCCATCGCGAGATAGAGATGACCCGGCGATATGCTCGCCTCACAGATAAAAGCCGCGAGGAGGAGTACTTCCGTGCCATGGCGATTATCGAACAGGGAGGCATTCATGGAGCCTACTGAGCCGATTGCGAGATACCGGAGATTTCTGAAGCGAAGGAACTATTCGGTGCACACCGTAAAAAACTACGTCAATATCCTCGGTCATTTCAGTGCCTGGCTACAGATTCCTATAGAGCGGGTAACCTCCAAAGAAACCGACGCTTATATGGACCATTTATTGAGAAGGAGAAAGAAACCAAAGACTATCAACTGTCATTTCGGCTGCATCCATGCTTTTTACGATTACCTGATCGAAGATGAGGGAATGCCTCTTGCCAATCCAGTCAAAAAGAATTACAGGCTTCGTCTGCCCCGGCCACTGCCCAAACATCTCAGAGACGAACAGGTTGAAGCACTCTTTAAGGAAATTAATGATGCCAGAGATCGGGCCATGTTCATGCTCATGCTCAGATGTGGTCTGCGGGTTGAAGAGGTTACACGACTGACAGCAGATGCGATAGAGTATCGCAGCAGGCAACTTTATGTCTTCAATGGAAAAGGCAGCAAGGACAGGGTTGTCTATCTGAGTGAGGACGCTCTGAGTGCCTTAGAGGTGTATATGCAGAAACGGAGATGGTCTAAGGAGAAAAGAGTGTTCTTAGTGCAAAAGGGACCGCTGAGAGGAAAGCCGATATCAGTTCGTGGCATTCAAAAGAGGATCGAACACTATGCACAGAGGGCCGGGATAGAGGTATCCTGTCATCACTTGAGACACACCATGGCAACCCAGCTGTTAAATGCGGATGCCGATCTCGTTACCATTCAGGATCTACTGGGCCACAGCCGGATTACTACAACCCAGTGCTATTGTAGAGTCTCCAATCTCAAAGTGCAGAGGGACTACTATAAGGCCATTAACGTTGTACTGCAGAGGACCCAGCCGATAAGAGATGACGGCTTTAAATGGGACAAAAAAGGGATAATGGTAAATAGGATTTAACTAACTGATAACATTAGAAAAAGTAGGTTTTGTTACGTATAGGCAGGTGGAGAAAACGGCCTTTAATGGATAACCCTTTTACCTTTTACTTCCCGAAAGAGTGATTTTTTATATATTGCCCTGCAATATAATATTTCATATGGAAGGTCTCATGAGGGCTGCTGCCTCCGGGGGGGGGGGGGGGGAGGGAATTGGGGTATGGGGTCAACCGGAGGCAGCATTTCCACCTCTGAATTTTCATCCCATAGGATTATCATTTCTGATGCTGTATATACATCAATAAATCATAATAGTCAAGAAAAATGTTAAAATATCTTTGTGAAAAAAATGTTTACAACAAGGATAGACAAGGAACTTTTACGGAAGTTAAAGATACTTGCTGTTAATAAAGAAAAGCCTGCTAATGAACTGATTGAGGAAGCTCTTAAATACCTGTTTAAAAAATACGAAAAGAAGAAATAAATGTTATACTTTCTACGGCATGACAAATCTACCTGGATGTCTGAAAAGTCCTACCAGAATTCTTGGTCTTCTGGCTGCTGTCAAATTAATGATTAGCAAGGGTTAAAAACAACCTAAATGAAAAGTCCATTCACCTCTTCCTTATAGTAAGCTGAAATCTGCATTTTTTATACTTGTCGCTGTTATGCTGATTACAACCGAAAATAGATATAGACAATCGCATTCTGACACATTTTTTAGTTTAGAAAATATATGTCTCGTACTGGATAACTTTTTTAGTAAATTATATAGCTTCATATAATGTACTATGAGACAAACCTTTTTTGAAAAGCCTAATGTTCTTTAAAGTATTCGAAGTTAAAAAATATTGACAGTTCTTGACTTGGCGTCTTATATTCAATAGCATATAAAATAAATATAAAAAAGAATGTTCGGCGTATAATAATCAGAGAAATGAAGAAGGTGCATCGGCATGCATGAGTTGAATCAGAAAATCGCAGAACTGGAGAAAGAAATTCTGGCACTCAAGAAAGTGAATTCTGAGCTTGAGTCAAGAATTCTTCGCCTTGAGCAGAATAGTCGGGATGCGGAGTCGAAACCCAGTGGCCTTAAGCCTCAGATTGGCATCCTGAATTGTTGGGAATTCAAGAAGTGCGGCCGAGAACCAGGAGGCAAAACCATATCTGAACTTGGAATATGTCCAGCCGCGGAATTGAAGAAATATGATGGCATTAACAGAGGTAAGAACAGCGGGAGAATCTGTTGGGCACTGGTAGGAACACTGTGCGGAGGCAGGGTACAAGGCATATACGCCCAGAAAATAGACACTTGCTTAAATTGCGAGTTCTACCAGTATGTATGCCTCCAAGAGGGAAAGGGAATGCAATATGCTTTGTTATCGAGGCAGTAATAGAAAATCAAAACAAAAGACGGATATGAACGCCGAACCAACCATCGGATGCGATTCGTAAACCCAGCGGTTCACGAATCGCATCCGATGGAATCGTTAAGCATATTTCTCCTGTAAATTATAAGTAGTTTCAATTCCCAACGCACGTATAGGCAGGTGGAAGTCGCACCCCTTTAAAATCATCTGCCATGCATATTTGATGAAGAAGTCAACAATACTTCTATTTGCTTCTACTATTCAAATAGTCTCTTTGGTTTTTATGTCATGCATATGTGAAGTAATCAATCCTTTAAGGGTTTCTTTTGATAGGATATCATTGATAGAATTTTCCATCTCACTCATGATTTTCTCTATCCCGGGAAGGGCCACAAAATCTTTTAGAGGCGAGTATGCAACCTGAAACTCACCTCTGACACTATGGACAATTTCACTGAGTCTTATAGCCTCAATGTCCCGGGCCGGTACAAAGGTCTTGTCAGTGTCAACCCTGAGTATGAGCCCTTTCTTCTCCAAACCTTCAAGTATATCCTGCACCGCGGCCTTGGGAATCTGCAGACGTTCAATGAGGGCCGGCAAAGTCCATCGGGGCTTATCATGAAAATAGTTATACCCGATGAGATACATGAGTATAATTGCCAACCGCTGCATGTACCATTCGCTATATAGTATCCGCTCATCTCGTATATTGAGGAGCACAGGGAACTGATGATAAAAGGATACCTTTGAGCCTATGAGAAGTATCAGCCAGTTATAATAAAGCCAGATCATAAACAGCAGGATAATTGCAAAACCGGAATATATTGCTGAGTACTTCATCGATGTTACTATGAAGCTGGCAAATGCCCAGCTTCCTGCTTCCCACAGAATACCTGAAGAGACACCTCCGACGAATGCTGATTTCCATTTAACTTTGGTATAGGGTAGCAAGTAATACATCAAGGTAAATGCAGCACTTATTAAAAAGTAGGGAAGAATCTTTCCAAAGAGAAAAAGGGCAGTGCCGAACGGCTCTACAGATGTTATTTTCTGGACTATTGCATTACTCATAATTGAAGTGGTGATACCGAGCGCCGAGACAATAAGGACCGGCCCCACTAAAAGCACGCTCATGTAATCCCTGAACCTCTCCAGAAGACTCCTCTTTTCCCTTATTTGCCAAAGGTAGTTAAAGGCACTCTCAACCTGTTGTACGGTACTCGTCACAGTGTAAACAAGACTGGCGAGCCCAATCGTCCCGAGAAGACCAACGTTTATTCTATTGACGTACCTGATGATAGCAAAAGCTAACCTATCTCCTTTCTCTCCCAGAGGTTCAAGGAAATTACTTAAGACAGGTCCAAGCATGTTGTGAACACCAAACGCTTTGAGAACAGAGAATGCGATAGCCAGGACCGGGACAATTGTAAGAAGTGTCGTAAAAACAAGGCTGGATGCCCGTCGAGTTATCTCACCATTGAGAAATTCCTGCCCTATTTTATAAAGAAGTCGCAGAACAACAAGAAGATTTCTAAGTTTTGCTGTAGAGTTCTCTCTGATTTCCCAGAGGGTTTTCTTTAAAAAATCATCAAGGCTACTGAAAATTGATGACATGTTATATTATAGCGCTGAGTTAACTCCCTATTTTCTTAAGAACCTTATCATAATCTTCTTTCGTATCCATATCGAGAATAACTCCTTCATCCTGAACATTCAGAAATTTTAATCTGCTCCTGTTTTTATCTATGATATCCCTTAATGTGCCGGCCTCAAAGATTTCTTCAATAACATTTCTTGGAAAGAGGGTAGGGTGGCCTCTTTTCCCTTTATAGAGAGGGATGATGATTTTATCAGGAGTTTCGAGAAAGCATTGCATAAGGCTTTTTAACGTATCAACTGATACTAAAGGATGATCAGAGAGACATACTAAGACTCCTGATGATTTCTCAGCAATAGCACGAAGACCGATTCTTACAGACTCTGCCATTTCACTTTCCTGATTTTCATTAAATACAATCTGAACAGGCATTTCCTGAATAGCAGCGAGAACTTCATCTCCATGGTAACCAAGGACTGCAACAATGTTTTCAATACCTGATGCTATGAGATTATCAAGACAATGTCTGATAATTGGTTTATCATGAAGAGGAAGGAGTTGTTTTGGCTGTCCCATCCTCCTCGATGAACCTGCTGCAAGGAGGATTGCTGAGATCTGGATGGACATTTTCCCTCCTGTGTTTGATTATCTGAGCCATAATGCTTATGGCTATCTCCTCAGGAGTAACAGAACCAATAGAAAGTCCTACAGGAGTTATTACCCTGTCAACGTCTTTCTGAGCGAAACCATCTTCTTTAAGGGTCTTGAAGAGAAGTGCTTTTTTCCTCTTGCTCCCGAGGAGGCCGATATATTTTGCCTCTGTGCTTAATGCTACCTTCAATGCATCAAAGTCATGATTATGACCGCGTGTAGCAATAACAATATATGTATTTTGATCGACAGGAACTTTTGAAAAGACGTTTTCAAAATCAATCACAACAATATCATTTGCATCAGGCACATTGTCCCTGTTTGCATATTCTTCCCTGTCATCGACCACCGTAACCCTGAATCCTGAAAACCTTGCTACCTTTGACAATGCCTTCCCTACATGACCGGCACCAAGAATAATAAGGTGTGGCTCAGGAAGAATGGGTTCTATGTAGACAAGGATTTTTCCACCGCACACAAGACCGCCATGTTTTTCTGTAAGTTCAAAAGGAATAGTTAGAGGACAGTCATCCTTAATTGCCTGCAACGATGTCTGAATTACTTCTGCTTCAATACATCCGCCACCGAGGCTCCCAACAGTAGAGCCATCATCCCTGATGAGCATCTTTGCCCCTTCCTTCTGCGGGGACGAGCCAGAGCACTGGACAATCGTTGCAATAGCAGATGCCCTACCTGCCTGTTTCAACCTCAATATTTCTTCATAAATATCCATAGCAATTTATCCAAAGAAAGGGAGGGCATAATATTTTCGCTCATTCTCGTCCCGATAAGATCGGGACTCCGAGGCTTTTGCCTCTTTATATTAGAATATACACATTGGAATATCAGCAAAAAATCCGCTCAAATACTATGCCCTCCCTTTCTTATTTTAATTTATGAATAATGTACATTTCCGACTCATTGGATTCGCAGAGGCGAAAGCAATGTCTGTATTATTCGGGTTTACCTGAATATTTCCTTTAAAAAGAGTTTCATCATCTCCCATGAGCGCTTGTCTGCCTTTTCATTGTACGCCATGCCCTTTGAAGGATCATTGCCAGCCTCGGGAACAGTAAAACTATGCACTGCTCCTCCAAAGATCACCATCTGCCAGTCAACACCTGCTTTTCTCATCTCATTCTGAAAGGCAAGTACAGCTTCCTGAGGAACAAAGGTATCTTCTGAACCATGAAAGACAAGTACCTTTGCCTTAATATTTCTCGCATCATCAGGATTTGGTGTGGCAATGGCACCATGAAAGCTTGCTACACCTGCAATATCTGCTCCGCTCCGTGCAAGCTCAAGCACTGTCGTTCCTCCAAAACAGTAACCCATAGCAGCAAGATGACTTTTATCAGTGAGTTCATGGTTTTTAAGCACCTGCATGCCTGCTTTAGCACGTGCCCTCATGAGACTTCGGTCCTTAAAATATATACCGGAGACCTTGGCTGCCTCTTCATGATCCTTTGGTCTCACACCTTTCCCGTAGATGTCTGCTGCGAAGGCGATGTACCCGAGTTTTGCAAGTTGATTGGCGCGTTTTTTTACATAAGGTCCAAGACCAGTCCATTCATGGACGACCATCACACCAGGTCGTTTTCCCTTGATTGCATCGTCATATGCCAGATAGCCTTCCAGGACTGTATCCCCTTCTTTATACTCAATGGTTTCCGTATGAAGTTTGGCATGAACATTTGTTGCCAAAAAGAGGATAAAAATTATGGAAAGTAAGTATTTCATAATGGCCTCCTTATTGATAAATTAATCAATATTATCATTACTATGTTTAATCCATTCTATTTAAATATTTTTCTTCATCTATGCAGGATATGGTATTTGAGCGGATTTTTTTGCCTCTTTAACAGTTTCAGGTGTCATGGGAAGTTTACGCAAACGGATTCCTGCAGCAGCAAATACGGCATTTGCCACTGCTGGTGCAATAGGTGGTACACCAGGCTCACCAACTCCTCCTGGTGGCTCATGGCTTGGTACTATGTAAACTTCCACCTTGGGCATCTCGTTAATCCGGAGAATCGGGTAATCATCAAAATTGCTCTGCTCAACCCGTCCATCTTTAAAGGTGATAGCGCCGTGGAGGGCGGCTGAAAGCCCGAAGACAATTCCTGATTCCATCTGTGCCTTAATCGTGTCAGGATTGACCACTTTTCCGCAGTCAATTGCACAAACCACTTTATGGATATGTATCTCGCCTGCCTGGTTTACGGATGCCTCTGCTACCTGTGCGATATAGCTGCCGAATGATTTGTGCACAGCTATTCCAAGGCCGTGGCCCTGAGGTAATTGTTTGCCCCAGTTAGCTTTCTGTGCAGCAAGATCGAGTACTCCGAGATGGCGTTTTTGCTTGGTAAGTAATTTCCGACGGAACTCGTACGGGTTTTTCCCGGCAGTGTGTGCTACTTCATCAATAAAACTTTCGACAACAAAGGCAGTGTGAGAATGGCCAACTGAACGCCACCACTGTACTGGTATACCGATTTTCGGGCTATGCAAGTCAACAAGAATGTTTGGTATCTCATAGGGAATGTCGTTCGCTCCTTCAACAGATGTTTCATCGAAACCGTGAATCATGAGAGATTGTTCAAATGGTGTTCCTTCTATAATTGATTGGCCTACAATGGTATGATGCCAGGCAATCAGATTGCCCTTCTTATCAAGTCCTGCAGAGATACGATCGAACCACATCGGCCGGTAGTAACCTCCCCTAATGTCGTTCTCGCGAGTCCAGATTACTTTCACAGGCTTTTTCACTGCTTTTGCAACATGTACTGCCTCAACAACAAAATCCGAATGGGGATTAGCACGACGGCCAAACCCGCCACCCAACAGGGTTGTATTAAGCTTGACCTGTTCTGGTTTGAGTCCTGCAATGCGTGCTGCTGCATTCCTGTCTGCAGTCTGGAACTGGGTTCCTGTCCAGATTTCGCAGCTATCATCTCGAAGATCAACAAGACAATTTAAAGGCTCCATGGTTGCATGAGCAAGGTAAGGAACTTCATACTCAGCCATAATTTGCTTTGCTGCCTTTTCCATGATTTCGTATGGAGATATTCCTTCCTTACGAGCAACAGCACCCTGTTTTTTCGCAAGTGCTGCGTATTGTTTTTGCATTTCCTCTGTTGAAAGATTTGCAAGGGCACCTTCATCCCAGACAATTTCTAATGCATCAGTCCCGACCTTTGCCGGCCAGAAACCTTCAGCTACAACAGCAACTCCGGATTCAATCTGCACAACAGCCTTGACACCAGGAACTGATTTTGCCTTTTCATCATTGTAACTTTTTACTTTCCCGCCAAAGACAGGGGGATGAGTAACTACTGCGGTAAGCATACCGGGAATCCTGACATCAATACCAAAGATTGCCTTACCATTTATTTTTTCAGGAGTGTCAAGACGCTTCATTGACTTACCAATAATTTTGTAATCTTTTTCTGCTTTTAAAGGAACATTCAGCGGTGGCTTCATTTGAGCTGCCTTTTCTGCCAACTGACCATAATACAGTTTCCATTTTGTCTTATCATGAACCACATAACCCTTTTCTGCCCTGCAGGTTGCAGGGTTAACCTTCCAGGTATCTGCTGCAGCTTCTATCAGCATTATCCGGGCTGCGGCTCCCACCTTGCGCAAACGCTGCCATTCGGTTCTGACACTTGTACTTCCTCCTGTTCCCTGGATTCCCCATTCAGTATGATTGTAAGCCGGGTCTACCGGCGCTGATTCAATTTTTATCTTGCTCCAGTCAGCCTGGAGTTCTTCGTTGATAAGCATGGGCAGAGATGTGTAAACCCCCTGACCCATTTCAGAATGATTAACGATGATTGTAACCGTGTCATCAGTGCCAATGCGAATAAAGGCATTTGGCACAAATGTCGCTGATGCAGCATCACAGGATGAATTGCTAAGGGAGAAACCAAGTACAAGTCCACCTCCAATCACCGCGGTGTTTTTTAGAAAGTCACGGCGACTCAAGCTTATATTAATGATTTCGCTCATTTCTTTCCTCCTTCCTTTATCATCTTTGCAGCCTTGTGAATGGCTATGCGGATACGCTGATATGTTCCGCAGCGGCAAAGGTTACCTGACATTACTCTGTCAATGTCTTCATCACTTGGATCTTGATTATTTTTCAGCAGGGCTGCTGCTTGCATGAGCTGTCCTGAATGACAATAGCCGCACTGTGGTACATCTTCATTTATCCATGCCTTCCGCAAAGGATGCTCCAGATTGGCTGAGAGTCCCTCTATGGTAGTAATCTTTTTTTCAGCAACTGATGACACAGGAGTAACACAGGAACGAATTGCTTCTCCGTCCACATGTACGGTGCAGGCACCACATAGTGCTTTGCCACACCCGTATTTCGTACCTGTCAGCCCAATAGTATCGCGAATAACCCAGAGTAATGGAGTTTCAGGGTTAACATCCATCTGATATTTTTTCTGGTTAATTTCAAGAGTAATCATACATCTCTCCTTTCAAAAAACTTGCTTTATTTTTATTTCCCAAAAGGACAAAGAGGGTAATGGCATTCCTTGCAATTCAGACATAAACCGCCGTGGCCCATCTCTGAAAGCTCTTTTCTTCCAACATATTCTCCTGAAAGAATTCGTGGGAGGAGAAGGTCAAAGACTGTGACTTCATGAAATATTCCGCAGGCTGGAATTCCAATAAGCGGGATTGTTTTATTTAGATGATCAATATAGGCAATGAGGACCATAGAACCTGGAAGTACTGCTGCGCCATAATGAATTTCCTGTGCGCCAAGTCTCTTTATAGCGAATCGTGTTACATCATCAGGGTCAACAGACATACCGCCCGTGACAAGAAGAAGATCTACTCCCTTTAATATTAACTCCTGGAGCCTCCTTTCAATTGAAAGAATATTGTCAGGCTCGTAATGAATACCTAAGATCTCGCCATTGAAGTCCGATATCTTTTTTCTCAGTACTGGTGCAAAGGCATCTTGTATCCTTCCACAATAAATTTCGTTGCCAGTTATGAGTACCCCTACTTTAGGTTTTTTGAGTTCTTTTACTTTAAGTATGCCATTGCCAATTATTGCTGCTTCCTCAATGAGTCTCTTCTTCACAACAAGAGGTATTGCCCGCGTACCTGCAACTTTCTGCCCTTTCCGTACCATGGTGTTTGTATGAATTGTGGCACACATAACATCATCAAGCATGTTAAACATCAAAAGTGCTTCTTTATCTACTTTGAATAATCCATTTCTTTCTGCAATAAGGTTAATCCTTCCCTCTTTAGGCGGCCCGTCTGATTTAACTCCAGGCCCAGAAAGTGCATTTGCAATTGTAGTTGCAGCATCATCCTCATGGACATCGTCTTCTGAGAGGTCTAATACAAAAATCCTCTCTTTTCCCAAACGCTTGAGGTGTTCTATGTCTTCATCTGTTATTACGTGTCCCTTCATGAACGCCCTCCCTTTAAATTCACCAGGCCTAATCTCAGTAATGTCATGAGCAAGAGAGATTCCGATGGCTTCATTCAAAGATACTTCTGTTGTTTTTTCATTGTTCTTTTTTATATCTGGTTTTTGCATTTTCTCTTTCACCTCCTATGATTACCACCTGTTTTGAGTGTATCTTGTAAAACATGACTGTTTTCTGTTTGAAGGTTATTTTATCGTGAGCTTCAATAGTACAATATCAGTCGAATTCTGATTTTTTTGTAGGAATTTGGCTGTTTCTTCTGTAAGAGTATATCTTACAAATATTGTTTTAAGGTTTTTTCCCCCTCTTGTAACCTGATTATACTCAATAACATTGACAGGAAAAATTGCAAATTGTTAGAATTAACTTCAATAAAAATTACAAAACAGAGGGGAGGGGTATATGGATGCCCGTTGTAAAGGTTACAGAGAGTGACTCCTTTGAAAATGCACTGAAAAGGTTCAAAAAGCAGTGTGAAAGAGAGGGAATCCTCTCCGAGATAAAGAAGAGAGAGCACTATGAGAAGCCAAGTGTAAAGCGCAAGAAAAAGGCTATCGCTGCCCGGAAAAAGGCATTTAAAAGAACCAGAATGAGTTCACGGTAATGTCTCTTCAGCAGAGAATTGATGATGATTTAAAGGCAGCGATGAAGAGTTCTGATAGTCTTAAAACATCTGTTTTAAGGATGGTAAAGGCAGCCATAAAGAATAAGCAGGTTGAGAAGAGAAAAGATTTGTCTGATGAGGAGATAATATCTATGATCTCTACACTCACAAAACAGAGGCGGGAATCAATAGATCTGTTTTCGAAAGGAGGAAGAGAAGATCTCGCTGAAAAGGAAAGGCAGGAGCTGGCGATGCTGCAGTTATACCTGCCAGGCCAGCTATCGCCAGAAGATTTAGACAGGATTATCATGGAGGCGATAAATGAATCATCTGCAGAGGGTGTAAAGGATATAGGGAAGGTCATGCGTCTAATTATGCCCCGTGTACAGGGTGCTGCAGATGGAAAAGTTGTGAATCAGCGGGTAAGGGAACTCTTGGAAAAGTGATGAAACTAAAAGATATTTACAAAAAGGCTGTAGAGATCGGGTTTGAAAATGACCCCCGGGGCAAAGATGTTGTGATGAGGGATATAGAACGAAGGAAAAAAGATTTTGATGAACTTAAATCCGAAGAAAAGGAGTATTTTGACCAGGAGTCTCTACAGAACCCTTATTCTGATTCAAGAATCCTATACGGAACGGGTGATGAAGAGATTAGAGCTGTCCTGATAGGTATTGATATAGAGGTTGGTGAAGTGCTTCTTGCTGATAGTCTGCGGACAAAAGGAAGGCAGGTTGACCTTCTTCTCTCTCACCATCCTGAGGGAAGGGCGTATGCAAATCTTTATGCTGTGATGAGGATGCAGTCAGACATCTTGAACAGATTCGGTGTCCCCATAAATATTGCAGAAGGGCTCATGGATGGAAGGATCAAAGAGGTGGAGAGAAAGCTTATGCCGGTTAACCATACAAGGGCAGTTGATGCAGCAAGACTTCTCGATATCCCCTTCTTGTGCCTCCATACGCCTGCTGACAATATGGTAACTACATATCTTCAAAGGTTATTCGATGAAAAAAAGCCTTACTATGTAAGAGATGCTTTTGATATTCTAAAAGGCATCCCTGAATACAGAGAGGCAGGGCTAAGCAGTGTGGGTCCAAAAGTAATCCTTGGCACAAACGAGAGGAAGGCAGGGAAAATCTTTGTTGATATGACAGGTGGCACAGAGGGTTCAAAAGAAATATTCGAAAGCCTCACAACAGGCGGGGTGAGCACAATAGTAGCGATGCACCTCAGTGAGGACCACAGGAAAGAGGCAGAAAAGAACCATCTTAATGTAATCATTGCAGGACATATTTCAAGCGACAACCTTGGCTTGAATTTACTTTTAGATGGGATTACAAAAGGCAATTCAATAGAGATTTTAGAATGCTCTGGCTTTAAAAGAATCACTCGAAGACCCGCAGAGCAGGCCTGATGAAGTTTGAAAGACTGCTTGAAGAAATAAAGACAAGAATAGACATTGTTGATTTCATATCTGAATATGTCCAGTTAAAAAAATCAGGTCAGAATTTTAAGGCCCTCTGTCCCTTCCATTCAGAAAAAACCCCCTCTTTTATGGTAAATCCATCAAAACAGATATTTCATTGTTTCGGATGCGGGGTAGGCGGTGATGTCGTGAGTTTTCTGATGAAACATGAGAATATTCCCTTCAATGAAGCACTCCGTAATGTTGCTAAAAAGGCCGGTATTGATTTACGTGAATTCAAATTTGACAAAGAACATACTGAGAAGCGCGAAAGGATACTTCAGATAAACAGGGAAGCAATGGATTTTTTTATAAAGAACCTTAAAGGCTCAGAGGTGGCAAAGACATATCTCAGAAAGAGGGGCATTGAGGAAGACTCCCTTAAGGGTTTCTCCATAGGCTATGCTACGGCCGAAAGGGACGGTCTTATTAAACATTTGAAGAAGATGGGTTACAGCGATTCCGTTATAAAAGAAGCCGGTCTTGCTGTATCTTACGAAAAAGACTCAAGGGACATCTTCAGGGAACGGATTATTTTTCCTATATTTAACAATCAGAGTGATATAGTTGCTTTCGGTGGAAGGGTTCTTGATGACTCCCTCCCGAAATATCTTAATTCTCCTGAGACAGGGGTATTTAAAAAAAGTGAGACCCTCTTTGGTCTTAACCTTGCAAAGGAAGAAATAAGGAGAAAAGAATATTCTCTCATTGTTGAAGGATACCTTGATACGATAGTATGCCATCAATACGGATTTAAGAATACCGTTGCTCCATTAGGTACAGCGCTTACATCAAAGCAGTTACAGAGACTTAAACCGTTGACAGGGAGGATAGTGCTTGTCTTCGACAACGATGATGCCGGGGTAGCTGCTGCAAAGAGGTCTCTGACAATCCTTTTTGAAAATAACTTCAGAGCAAAAGTCTTGTTATTACCCGAAGGTGAAGACCCTGACAGTTTTTTAAGAAAGAAAGGCAGCCAGCCCTTTAAGGAGATGCTTTCAAATGAAATGTCTGCAATAGAATTTATCGTGGTTACATCAAAAAGGGACAAGATAGATACTGTAAGAGAAGCCCTCGAGATGATTTCAAATATTAATGACCTGATAATAGCAGATGAACTCTTAATTGAACTATCTGACAGAACGAGAGTTAACGAAACGGCTTTGAGGGGAGAACTCAAGAAGATTAAAAAAAAGATAAGGACTTCTATATCTGGAATAGCAAATCAAGACAAAATAATCGAGAACAAGGAAGAATATCTTCTTCTGAGTGCAATCATTTCTTTTCCTGAAAAAGCTGACTATGTACTTTCAAGGCTTGATGTAGATGAGCTTAAAGTTGAAAGTGTAAGGTCCTTATTCAAAAAGATTAAAGGCCTCGGAGATAAGTTTAGTACAGGATCTATCCTTGATAAGGCTGATGATGAAGAGAAGTCAATGATTACGGAACTCTCTCTTAAGCCGGGTTTTGACCTGGAGCATGTTGAAAGAAACATCGATGATTGTTTACAGACAATAGCACAGAAGAGGTTTGACGAAAAAAGGAAACAGGCAGAAGAATCAGGCGATGTCACTCTTCTGAATGTGTTGCTTAAGGAAAAGCGTAAATTATTAAAGGGGCAGTATGAGAGAATACTTTGATTATTTCGAAGAAGATATGGAAGAGAAAAAAGCAAGGCGTTTCAGGGATGATAATTATGAAGAATCCGGGGAGGAAGAAGAAAAGGTTCCTGTTTTTGTAGAAGGTGCAAGTGATCCCTTCCGCATTTATCTTAAAGACATGGGTAATGTGCCTGTACTTAAAAGAGAAGAAGAAGTTGAGATTGCAAAGGGTATAGAGGCTGGAAGGGAAAAGGTGAGCAGGGCAATATTCTCGATTCCCTTTTTTATAGAAAAAATCATTGATCTGGGAAAACTGATAAAAAGCGGTGATGCCCCACTTGAGGAGATTATTCAGCACTTCGAAGGCGAGACAGAAGAAGAATTTTCAAAGGAAAGGGAAAGATTTTTTAATATAACTGAGGAAATAGGAGCCCTATATCAGAAAAGAAAATCCTATCTCATAAGGCTTGAGAATAACAGGGCGGTTAAATCAATCATCAGGTCACTTGGGAAAAACAGGGAAAATATACTCAGAAAAATAAAAGATTTAAAATTAAAGGATGATCTGATAACAGCACTCTCTGAGGAGTTCAAGCGTTCAGTTTCAGAGATAGAGGATGTCCAGAGGAAGCTCACAAAGTTAAGGAAAGAACAAAGGTCCTGTAAGGGAAAAGAAGACAAGCTATACGGGAAGGAGATAGAGAAAAGAGAATCTATTTTTGGGATGAGACATGCAGAGATGAAGAATGTGCTGAAGTTTCTTGTTGAAGGAGAAAGGGAGATTGATGAGGCTAAAGAGGCTATGATAGGAG
>Ga0209323_10001416_pt1 | contig 15866 bp, 17 predicted proteins | sample Rifsed19ft2_FD_184014 | JGI IMG/M metagenome (GOLD analysis project Ga0209323, IMG submission 184014) | Soil microbial communities from Rifle, Colorado, USA - sediment 19ft 2 (version 2) | ecosystem: Environmental > Terrestrial > Deep subsurface > Rock core/Sediment | place: Rifle, Colorado...
TTCAGAGATAAGCTCTTGGGCAAAAATCTCTTTTTCGTCAATTTCCCGCAGGATGCGAATGCATTCATAGCGGACGTCTGTCTTACTTGAGGAATTTTTCAATCGCCTCTTTTACCTCGTCCAGATATACATCCGTATCCTTGCAATATCCGTGAGGCCTCAGATTCGGCACTGCAAATATAGCCTTGGACATGGCGGCCATCAAACCAGTCCTGAGTTCCTTTTCGCAGGCGATAGCCACCACACCGTGTATTTCTTCGGACATTACCTTTTGAAGTGCAACGCGTCCGCCCGTGGCAAGGATAATATGAACCCCATATTTTTCAGAAAATTCTAATAAATCCTTAATTTTGCATTTCCCGCAACGTTTACACTCGTTCAAGTCATTCTTAACATTTTGCTTACACTGCGAATTCTGGATGCAATGGGGAAAGAGGATCAATAAATTTTTGGGAGTACACTTTTTTTTACGAAACTTCATCATAAGGTTATTTATAGAAACAACTTTTTTATCAATAAATTCCATAGTACCTGCCTTTAAATAAATGATAAAAGTTCAATATCAACACACAAATGACACCGAGATTGCGGTAGTTTTCATGAAAAAACAATGTAATCTATCAGTGTACACTTTGCCTTTTGAACAAATATTATAACACTTACAATATAAATTTCACGATAGAAACACGTTATGTGTTATCATTTTATAACCCCGTATGTATTCCTGCGCATCCATCGCGCGCTTGCCTTCGGGTTGTAATCGTGTAATACAAAGAAAACCGTCCAAGGTGGCCACATGGATTCCACAGGGAGCAATCTCAACCACAGTACCCGGATTAAGAGACGTTTTTGTGTTCGCTGCTTCGTGAATCTGTGTCTTGAGTATGATAAGCCTTTTCTTTTCTTCAGTGTCTTTTGTACAGTAATAGGTATAAGCTCCGGGCGATGGGGTGACTCCACGGATGAGATTGTGAATTTTTTGAGTATCCTGAGACCACGGAATCAATCCAATTTCCTTTTTCAATTTGGGTGCAAAGGTTACTTCTTTTTCGTCCTGTTTCGTGTACGTGGCGCTTCCTGTTTCAATGCGGTTTAGCGTATCAATCAACAGTGTTGCACCCATAGAAGCCAATCGTTCTTCAAGCTCTCGTGCGTTTTCCCCGGGAAATATAGGTGTTGTTTTGTGGGCAATAATGTCACCGGCATCCATTTTGGCGGTCATAACCACTGAGGTAACGCCTGTTATCCTTTCACCACGTATAATTGCCCAGTTAATCGGGGCTGCCCCGCGAAGCTTAGGTAATAAAGATGCGTGAATATTCATACACCGGTATCTGGGAAGATTAATAATGGGAGTGGATAAGAACTGTCCAAAGGCAACAACAACGATACAATCAGGTGAAAAAAGCTGAAGTTGTTTCACAAATGCAGCCTCATTAATATTAACCGGTTGCATAATTTCCAATCCCAATTCTCGTGCTGCCTCTTTTACCGGCGAAGGACACAGTACTTTACTTCTTCCCTTCGGTCTGTCCGGTTGTGTAACAGCAGCAATAATTTTATGTGTTGATGTTGCCAAGGAGCATAAACTGGGGACTGCAAACTCTGGCGTTCCCATAAAGACCACATTCATTGTTTGATAAGCCAACCTGTGTTTATGATATGTTTTTTCACGATTATCGCAAGCATTAATTACACAGGAATTCTGGCACCTTTATAGGACCGTTCAAATTCTTTTAGCTGATGGGATATGGCCAAGCGGTTGGCCGGGCTCATTTTATCAATAAAAAGACACCCGTTGAGATGGTCAAGCTCATGCTGCCAGGCACGCGCAGCCAGACCCTCTGCCTCTATTTCTATTTTTTGCCCTTTGAGATTATATGCCTGACCCTTGATCCGTTGAGCCCGGACAATCTTGCTCATAATGCCCGGGAAACTTAAACAGCCTTCTTCCTTATTCAATTCCCCCACTTCTTCTGTAATTACGGGGTTGATAAATACCGTTTCCCCATGACTGTCGCCATCAGCATCAATAATAAACAGACGAACAGACCACCCCACCTGGGGAGCTGCCAACCCAATGCCCTGGGCTTGATACATCAATTCCATCATTTCCTCCACCTTCAGGTATACCTCTTTATTAATCTCTGTGAGGGGTTTTGCCTTTTGACGGAGCACGGGGTCTGGATAGTTAACGATATTCATTAGCAGTATTAGCAGTAAAGATAAGACAAGTGGCGTGTGGCGGGTGACGTTTTACCCGTCACTCGTCATTCGACACACGTCACTATTTCGTTCGACTGAGCTCACGACGAAGTCTAAAAACTTACACAAACTTGTCCTCATAAAAATGGGGAAAAGACGTTTTTACAGGAATACTATAAAAGTCACATAATTTTGATTTACTATAATAAAAAAGCACACAGAATGCAAGCTTCTTTCGTTTTCCTGTTGACTTTGGGTGACAAATTACATAAATTATGAGCTGTTGTTTTTTGAATTTATAACTAAATATTATTTTATATGTAAATTTTGGTTAAAGGAGTGATATACCATGCCTATAATGAAATCAGCCAAAAAAAGGCTCAGGCAAAACATAAAACATAATTTGAGAAACCGTACTTATAGAAGTGCGTTAAAAACCCAGATGAAGAAGTTTTTGAGTGTGGTAAAAGAAGGAAATGCACAAGTGGCACAAGAAGAACTCCGACTAACGGTAAAAAAAATAGATAAGGGGGTTGTGAAAGGAATCTTACACAAAAATACCGCAAGCAGAAAAAAGTCGCGACTCACAAAAAAGCTTAATCAGATGAAAGTCTCTGCGCAACAAAAAAGTTAATTATACCTGAAACAATGCCTTGAGGTGGGCTTCTATACACAAAGGAAGGTCTGATAGATGGTAGCCACCCTCAAGGCATGATACAATCCTGCCCTCACAATGCCTTTCGGCAGATTTCCTGACAATCTCCGTTAATATCCCAAAATCATTAATATTCAAATTCAAACCACCAATCGGGTCTTTTTTGTAAATATCAAAGCCTGCAGAAATGATGATAAATTCGGGAACAAATTGATTTACCCTCTCTTCCATAACATCCGTAAATTTTTCAATATATCTTTCAGGCATCGTATCAAACGAGAGGGGCACATTAATGTTGAATCCCTTGCCTTTGCCCTGTCCGTCTTCCTCTTTCCTCCCAGAACCTGGATAAAATGGGTATCGGTGCATTGAGAAGTACAACACTGCTGGGTCATTGTAAAAGGCATCCTGTGTGCCATTCCCGTGGTGGACATCCCAATCAACAATAAGGATTTTTTCCAGCCGGTACTTCGACTCCAGATATTTTGCCGCAATTGCTACATTATTGAAGAGGCAAAAACCCATCCCCCTGGCGGGTGTGGCGTGGTGTCCCGGCGGACGTACCAGACAAAAACCATTTTTCTCTTCCCCTTTCATGATTAAATCTATGGCCGTCAGCGGCGCGCCTGCTGCATGAATAGCCGCATCGTATGATGCGCAGGAAACTACCGTATCGCCGTCCAGCCAACCACCGCCGGTATCTGCGATCTGCTTGACGGTCTCGATGTAAGATTGTGGATGAACCAGCATGACTTCCTCCACAGATGCGGCACGCGGTCTCTCAACTCTCAATTCATCCCAAAGTCCGCTCGCCTGAAGGTGTTTTACCGTATTTTCAAGCCTTTTAGCATTTTCAGGATGGCCATACCCGGTGGCATGCTGTAAGAAGATGTCGTCATAAATAAGGAGTGCCATAGCGCAGCGTAACCGTAATCATAGGTGCGAGTTGAACTTGCAACTTCTACTATAACTTTCACCCGTAACTATTCCCAAAACTTAAATAAAAGAAATTTTTAACTTGTTTATCCCATTGGTTGTGCGGATTAATACTATAACAAGCTACAAAATAAAGCAAGTTTTACTTGAAATTGAGTTACAAATTTGTTATTTTGTGCATCGGTTATTTACTTAACCTAATGATAATCACCTACTTAATATTTAAGAAGACGGCGGAAATTTATACACCTATGTAATTGTTGAGGGTTTCTAAAGCATGAGAAATTTCTTATCTAATTTTTTAGAACGATTAGAAACACGTATCTATAAATTCCATGTAAATGGGAATGGGAACGGGAATGGGAAACACCCGGTTACCGAACTGCCCAGGCATGAATTAAGATTTGAAAGTACCCCCGTGAGGACTGGCATCGATACTCATTCACTAGCCAAAGATCCATTGGGTAGCGCCATAAACAGTGCACAACAATATCTGCTCAGCAATCAAAACCATTCCGATGGACACTGGGTAGGAATTTTAGAGGCAGACACTACCCTCACATCAGACTATATCATGCTCATGCATTTCCTTGGGAAGGTAGATCATGAAAAACAAGGAAAGGCTGTAAACCTCATCCGTGAGCATCAACTTCCTGACGGCGGATGGAATATTTATTACGGAGGGCCCCGTGAAATTAGCGCCTCGGTAAAGGCATATTTTGCCTTGAAATTGGCTGGATATTCTGCCGATGAGCCTTTTATGCAGAAGGCAAAGAAGTGCATCCTTGATATGGGCGGCATAATGAAGACCAACTGCTTTACAAAAATTTATCTGGCTATGTTTGGACAGGTTGACTGGCAAGCGGTACCAGCCGTCCCTGCTGAAATGATTCTTTTCCCGCCGGGTTTTTATTTTAGCATTTACGAGATGTCGTATTGGTCGAGGTGCATTGTCGTCCCCCTCTCTATTGCCATTGATAAAAAGCCGCATATTCCTGTTGGGGATGACCTGCTGAAAGAACTCTACCTCGTTCCCCGTGATAAGGTGGTTTACCGCATTAAGAGGGACCAGTCGGGGTGGTGCTGGCACAACTTCTTTATCGATGCCGATAGTATTTTCAGGCGTTACGAACAGCACCCTATTAAATTTGTTAGAAAGATTGCCCTCCGGAAGGCAGAAAAATGGATGCTTGAACATCTTGAGAAATCCGGCGGATTGGGGGCTATATGGCCGGCAATCATTAATTCCATATTTGCCATGAAATGTCTTGGCTATTCAGATGATCACCCTGCACTGGTAAGCCAGCTAAGAGAAATCGAGAAACTGGTGGTTTATGAAGAGGACAGGCTTTATTTACAACCCTGCGTATCTCCCGTTTGGGATACAGCCTGGGCAATTATTGCACTTCACGAATCAGGCATACCAAGCACACATCCAGCATTACAGAGGGCGGGAGAGTGGCTCGTCAGCAAGGAAGTCAGGAATTTCGGCGACTGGGCTTTAAAGTGTAAGGTGGAAGAACCAAGTGGCTGGTACTTCCGGTATGCCAACGAGTTTTACCCCGATACGGACGACAGCGCCGCTGTGCTTATGGCATTACAGCGCATATCCTTACCAGAGACATCACACAAGGAAAAGACTTTTTTACGGGGATTGAGGTGGATTCAGGCTATGCAATGTGATGATGGCGGGTGGGGAGCATTTGACCGCAATAACAACAAAGCAATTTTAAATCACATACCTTTCGCGGATTTTAATGCATTATTAGATCCAAGTACAAGCGATGTCACAGGTCGTTGCCTGGAATTCCTAGGACGTATTGGGTTTAGCAAGACCTACGTTAATATCAGAAAGGCCATAGAATTTCTCCAAAAAGAGCAAGAAAAAGACGGTTCATGGTTTGGGCGTTGGGGCGCAAACTATATCTATGGTACGTGGTCTGTACTTGCTGCACTCCTGGCGGTTGGAGAGGATATGAACAAGCCATACATCAAAAAGGCCGCCGAGTGGATGAAAAGCGTTCAGAATTCTGACGGTGGATGGGGTGAAACCATAAAGTCGTACGACGACCCGTCACTGAAGGCAATTGGTAGAAGTACGTCATCACAGACAGCATGGGCGCTGCTAGCATTGTTTGCTGCCGGCGAGGTAAAATCAGCCGCTGTAGAAAAGGGTATAAAATTTCTCTTAAGGGGGCAAAAAGAGGATGGAAGCTGGGATGAAATTGAATTTACGGCAACGGGCTTCCCTAAGGTCTTTTATCTAAAGTACCATATGTACCGAGATTACTTTCCCTTGTTCGCATTAGGTAAATACCGTAATCTTACCCAAAAAGCCTAGCTGTGGTAACCTGTGGAAATAATGACTTAACCGCAAAGTCACGAAGAGTTCCAATCAGAAGTAGAAGGTACGATTTACGAAGTACGATGTACGATTTAAATCTAAAATCGTACCTCATACTTCACGCCTCTTTTTGTCGCCAGTGGTTCATAAAAACTTCCAAAAAGAGAAGTTTTATATGAATAGCACGGTAGCGCGTATTCTAGCTAAGGCTCCACTTAGCCATCTCTATGATATCCGATAATCGTTTTCCGCCTCCCAGTACGACCGTAGGCTCAAACCCGCAATGCATCATGCAATCCTTACAGCGGGGGTCATTCCCTTCCTGATACTTGTCCCAATCCGTATTTTTCATACACTCATCGAAGGTTTTATAGTGGGTATCCGTAATGAGGTAGCAAGGACTCTTCCAGCCCAGATAGTTTCTGGTTGGATTTCCCCAGGGGGTGCACTTCAGATACCTTTCCCCCTTTAAAAATTTTAGATACAGAGGAGAATTCAATATCTTGTATTTTTTTGAAATACCATAAATAAATCCAAATCTTTCCTGTATCTCCTTTCGGCAAAGGAATATTTCATTCTCATTATGTTCAAAACTAAAACCAGGAGATACCAACATGCCATCGACACCCAGCCCCTCCAGAAACGCAAATAGTTCTTTAATTTCTTCTTCACGGGTATTTTTATATATCGTGGTATTCGTGCAGACTTTGAATCCTGCGCGTTTTGCTGCGCGGATAGCGTTGATGGCGCGTTCAAAAACCCCTCGCCCTGCAATAGCGTCATGCGTCTTTGCAAGTCCGTCGATGTGAACGTTGATATTAAAATATTTACTGGGCTTCAGTTTTTTTATTGCCTCAGCTAATAACACACCATTCGTGCATAAATAGATATGCCGTTTTTTATTCAAGATACCCCTGATAATCTTATCGATTTCCGGGTGCATCAGCGGCTCACCACCGGTGACAGTGACAACCGGCGTGGGACACTCTTCCACGGCCCGAATACATTCCTCGGTACTTAATGTTTCCCGCATCGTATCTTTATATTCGTGTATGCGGCCGCAGCCCTCACAAGCAAGGTTACATGCATGGGTAACCTCCAGCATCAATACCAGGGGGAACCGCTCCTTTGCTAAAAAACGGTTCTTAATCAGATATTTTGTTAGTGAAGAACATAATGATAGTGAAACCCTCATAACAGGCAGAACTCCATTTTTGTAAATAAAGGCAAAAGCCAATACTGATTAAATTCAAATAAATTCCAAATGTAAAATGCTATACCAATTGTTTAATACTGTCAAGCGTTATTTAACGTGTTGTTTCTATAAAGTCGTACGAAACACCGTAGCAAAACATTGCACCATCACATCCCCCTTGGCAAAGAAAAACAAAAGAATGGGAACAGTTTTCCCGAACATATATTTTACCAAACAATCGAATTATGATTGCAATAGTTCTTACTTTTTTATAATTGTATTGATAATTATAACCAAATTTGATTCCATTTATGCGTTCTTCTTGAATAGGGAAAAAATTTATGATTGCCATATTCTTTGCATTAAGCCAAGAGATTACGTCCTTAAAATCAAAGGTAAATATCCTGAAAAAGATGCGATATGCCCACGCCACATTCTACCAGTCGGAATTTCGCGGTTTTCCATTGACCCTCGTTCAAACGGGCATAGGTAAAAATGTCTCTGATATTATCCAACACCTATCAAAATGTTTCAGGATACAATTAATGGTTTCTTCTGGTTTTGCGGGTAGTATAAACCCTGCAGTTGCTGTTGGGGATTTGGTCATCGGGAAACACGTCCTCTATTCATCTCAGGAAGCACTGGAAGGGGAAATCCTGATTGATTCTACACTATCCTGTGATGCATCAATCGTGGATATGGCTGTTAATTTATGCGGTAACGACGCCTTTAAATCACATTGTGGAGATATTCTGACCGTTAATAAAATGGTTCGTCATGCCTCAGTTAAAAAACATGTTGGAAATCAAACTTCCGCAATAGCCGTCGATATGGAATCCTTCGCAATTGCAGAACGTGCACACGCCATGGGAATTCCTTTTGTTGTTGCACGTGCAATTTCGGACGGGATAGACGAAAATTTAGAAATACACGAAAACATGGTCACCAAGGGTGGAAATGTCAATATATCAGCCACAGCACGCCATCTATTAAATAAACCGCATCATATCCCGTACCTGAATCGTCTCCGTAAACAGACCAAATCCGCCACAGACACTTTATCCGTATTCTTCCCAAATTTTATTACACAAATATATAACTCTTTGTTAACATAATTAGACTGTACAGGGATTTTCATTTTATTTAAGCGGTTTTTAGGGTGGTGCGAAGTGTAAAATCCCCCCTAGAAAAGGGGGACTAACTGGAGGTGAATAATGGCAAACAAAAAAATCGGAATTGTAATGGGTAGCAATTCAGACCTTGAAACGATGAAGGAAGCCATAAATATGCTGAAGGAGTTCGAGGTAGATTTTGACGTAAATATCGTGTCCGCCCATCGTTCGCCAGAAACGGCACACACCTATGCAAAAGAAGCAGAAAAGAAATACGAAGTAATTATTGCTGCCGCAGGAGGAGCCGCACACCTGGCAGGGGTTATTGCAAGTTTAACCCCCATTCCTGTCATTGGTGTACCCATGCTGACCTCCGGGCTGGGTGGATTGGATTCACTACTCTCCACGGTACAAATGCCTGCGGGTATTCCTGTTTCTACAATGGGTATTGGGAAATCAGGGGCTATCAATGCTGCGATATTCGCGGTTCAGATAGTAAGCATATCAGACTCAAAATTACGACAGAAGCTCGTTTCATACAAAAAGAAGCTTGCAGACGAAGTAGCAAAAAAAGATAAAGAGACAAGAGCAGCACTTGGACTATTGTAGATATAATATTTTACCGTTTCGAATTTTAATACAAGACAGGATGTACAGGAGAAAATAAAACAAGAAATCTTGTAAATCCTGTTAATCCTGTCTAAATGAATTATTTCACAAGGGAGATGAAATGCCACTACCAACGATCGAATGGGAGGGAGACGTCAATGGTCGTATCCGACTGATTGACCAGACCCTGTTACCCAACGAACTAAAATATGTTTATTGTGAGGATATCAAGAGCATCTGGCATGCAATTAAAACTCTCATGGTAAGAGGTGCACCGGCGATTGGTATCGCAGGCGCTATGGGTGTGGTGTTAGGTATTAAGGAAATACAGGCAAAAGATGCTGATGCATTCTTAATGGAACTCAAGCGCGTTACAAACTATTTAGGTTCATCGCGCCCCACCGCAGTCAATCTCTTTTGGGGACTTGCGCGCATGGAACGTGTTGCGCAAGAGAACAAGGATAAGTCCGTTCATGAAATAAAAGAAATACTCCTGCAAGAAGCAATCAGGATACAAAATGAAGACAAGGTCATCTGCAGGCAAATCGGCGAGAACGGCGCTGAATTCATCCAGGATAATAAGGGAGTTCTTACCCACTGTAATGCAGGAGGGCTGGCAACTGCAGACTATGGCACTGCATTAGCCGTAATGTTTAAAGCAAAAGAACAGGGTAAACGTTTCAAGGTCTTTGCAGACGAGACGCGCCCATTACTGCAAGGCTCCAGGCTGACGGCATGGGAACTAATGCAAGCAGGAATCGACGTCACCCTGATATGTGACAACATGGCGGCGCATGTGATGAAACTGGGAAAGGTGCAATGCGTAATTGTGGGGGCTGACCGAATCGCCGCCAATGGTGATACAGCAAACAAAATCGGCACTTACGGCGTCTCCATCCTGGCAAAGGAACATGGGATTCCCTTTTATGTTGCAGCGCCTGTGTCTACCTTTGATTTAAGCATAAAATCAGGAAATGATATTCCCATTGAAGAGCGTTCCCCTGAAGAGGTCACCAACGGATTCGGCAAGAGGACTGCGCCTGAAGGAGTCAAGGTCTTCAATCCTGCCTTTGATGTCACCCCTGCAAAAAATATTGCGGCTATCATTACAGAAAAAGGGGTAATCAAAAACCCTTCCGTTGAGAATATCCAACGTGTCTTGGGAAGTCATGTTCCATGATGTATGAATGAAGATTGAATATGACCCAAAACATGATTTGCTGAATATTGAATTTATCTCCAAAGAAGCTATTAGTAAGAGAAAAAGTTACAACATAAATTATTAGAGGAGAATTTACATGCAAGGCCATTGGCATATCTTACAAATATTATCAATAGTTACCATTTTCCCCATGTTACTTTTAAGCTGTGGTAGCGACCGGGTTAACGTAGAGTTTAAGACTTCGCGGCAAATCTACGTTGACGATTCAAAAACAGATCCGGATAAGCTTAATAAAGAACTAGAATATGACTTAAGGGAGGCAGAGAAAAAACGCCGGCAAAAACAACGTGAAGCCGAGACGGCTACGAAGGCCCAGTCAGAACAAAAGGCCAAAGAAGGTCAGAAGGTACAGGAACAAATATCCGATGAGGAAACAACGCCATCTGAAGAAACAGAACTGTCAACGCCACAACAATGAGCTATTTATAATGCAGGTGGTAGGTATTTCTCTAGACTGTAATAAACCAAATAGATTCTTATTAGTTCAAATTTGCAAGAGACGAGCAACTACTTCTTCGCTATTTTAAGTTAATCCTTGAAGAAAAAGGAACAATCGTTGTATAAAGTCCTCACTATAGCCGGCTCAGATTCAGGTGGCGGGGCGGGGATACAAGCGGATATTAAGACGATTACGGCACTGGGTGGCTATGCAACAACCGTCATTACCGCACTGACTGCCCAAAATACCCTCGGTGTCCAATCCATTCTTGAGGTGCCAGCATCTTTTGTGAGTCAGCAAATAGACGCCATAATGACCGACATTGGAACGGATACCGTTAAAACAGGGATGTTGGTGAACAAGGACATTGTGGATGTGGTCAGTTTGAAAATCAAGGAATATAACATCAAACGTGTTGTGGTAGACCCGGTCATGATATCCAAGAATGGAAAGAAGCTATTATCTGCCGATGCCGTTAATGCCCTCACATCCAAATTATTCCCCCTATCTCTGGTTGTCACACCAAACATCCCGGAGGCGGAATATATCTCAGGTATAAAGATAAAAACTCCTTCTGACGCAGAAAAAGCCGCAAAATGTATCCACCAGCTAGGTCCCTCATGCGTGCTCATAAAAGGCGGACATGCAGGGAAATCATGGGATATGAAAAACGAAGGCACGGTAATAGATATTTTATATGATGGGAAGTCCTTTGAATATATTGAGGGTGACTACATACCAACAAAAAACACACATGGCACGGGTTGCACCTATGCCTCGGCGATAGCCACCTGTCTGGCAAAAGGTTTTGGACTAAAAGAGTCCGTTGTTCAGGCAAAGAAATTTGTTACAGCATCCATCCGAAAGTCGTTCAATCCTGGCAAAGGATACGGTACTCTGGATCAGTTTGGGTCAATACAATTCCCTTGAATTGTACAGAGTTGATTGTTATAATTTTCAACATCGTTATTCTATAATTTATTTTTGAAAAAAGTATTTTGGAGCGTTCATTCTCAGCATCGTTGCGGTGAATTCAGCAGGTAGCAGTTTGACACACTAGATACTTGTTTTGTATTGAGGATTTACTAATATGCAACAGGTTGCCGCATTAGAATCCAGCGTATTGGTGTTAAACAAGTTTTTCATGGCCCTCCACGTAATTTCGGCAAAGAGGGCATTTGTCTTATTATGCAAGGAAACTGCCGAAGTTATTTCCGTAGACGATGGGAAATTCAATTCTTACAATTTCGAAACATGGAAAGATGTTTCTCTCTACAAGGTAAAATCAGGTTTACCCGATGAAGATAATACAAGCTGGATTAGAACCGTGTCCTTCGAAATTGAAGTACCAAAGATTATCCGTCTTGTATTTTATGAAAAACTCCCGCAATCCAATGTAAAATTTAACAGACGGAACATCTTTGCCCGGGATGAAAACAGGTGTCAATACTGCGGCCAAAGGTTTCCGACATCAGAACTCAGCTTAGACCACATTGTACCGAAGGCATATAATGGAAATACCACATGGACGAATATCGTGTGCGCCTGTACCGATTGCAATAAAAAGAAAGGGGGCAGAACCCCGATAGAGGCGAGAATGAAGTTAATACGTAAGCCTGTCAAGCCAAAACATAGCCCCATACTAAGCTTGAAACTTCGTTCAGATAAATATCGCTCCTGGAAGCAATTTTTAGACGAGGCATATTGGTCTGTACCACTAAAATAACCCTGTTTCCTGATTTTTGGCAGAGAATGAATTGTATAGGGAATTTCATTTTATTTATGCGGGTTATACTATGTATGGCATAGAGAATCCCCCTTAGAAAAGGGGGCTAGGGGGTTGTAAAATAGCCAGGAAAAACACAACCCCCTGAATCCCCCTTTGTTAAGGGGGACTTAAACGGAATAATTTAAGAATCTAAAAAATTTTTGCAGTAATTACCCATCCCTACTTTTAGAGAATATTATTTAAAAGTCGTGGAAGAGGAGCATTCAGATGTATGCTCCAGAGTAATTCAGAAAGCACTATATCCTTTTTCAAAAATATACGGGTTTGTAGTTAAAACTCGTATTTTTTTTTATAAGAAAGGTATTCTGAAATGCGTTCGCCTTCCCGTTCCTGTAATCAGTGTTGGAAACATTACGGTGGGAGGAACAGGAAAGACACCGGTCGTAGAGTATATTGCAAGATATTTACAGGCGAAGGGTAAAAGGGTTGCTATCCTCAGCAGGGGTTACGCAGCCAGCATAAGGCAAGAAAATAATTCTTCTGGCAAAAATATCTGCAATGACGAATATCTTTTGTTTAAGGAAAATATTCCTGACGTTCCGCACCTGCTGAATAAAGACCGGATTAAAGGTGGATTAGAGGCCATCAAACGTTTTCAGGCTGAATGTCTCGTGCTGGATGATGGATTTCAGCACCTTCGCCTGGCAAGGGATCTGAATATTGTAATTATTGATGCACTGAATCCTTTTGGGCACGAACAGATAATTCCACGAGGCATGCTGCGGGAGCCATTGGAAGGACTCAAGAGGGCTGACATGATTATGCTGTCACACGTAGACCAATGCAGCCGTGATAAAATTACCGTTATCACTAACCGCTTGCGTGAGATTGTCAGGCATGTTCCCATTGTAGAAACAGTTCATAAGCCGATTTTTTTGGAATCAGCAAAGGATAAAACGAAGCTGGATATTACTTGTTTACGTGGTAAAAGGGTCTTTGTGTTCTGTGCTATAGGTAATCCTGTATCGTTCAGAAAAAGCATAGAAAACTTAGGGGCTGAGTTAGCCGGTTTTCGCGTATTTCCGGATCACCATGTATATACTCTTTCTGAATTACAGGAATTGAATGCAGCGGCGCAAAGCGTGAAACCAGATGCAATTGTCATTACCCAAAAGGATAGGGTAAAAATAGGGAACAACCTTAGTGTTTGGGCTTTTCCTGTATGGACATTAAAGATAGAAATTGGTGTTGTAAATGGTTGTGAAATGTTTGAAAATAAGATAACCGCTATTCTGAATTGAAAGGAGAAATAACCATGGCTCATAAAATAACTGATGAATGTATAAATTGCGGGGCCTGTGAGAGTGAATGCCCTGTAAACGCTATATCGGAATCGGGAGAAGTGAGGATTATTAATGCAGACCTCTGTACCGATTGCGGCAACTGTGTAGCCGTTTGTCCTGTAGAGGCAATACTGGCTCCCTAATGAGCGATTAGCTTCAAGAGAGGAACTTTGATGGCGAAACAGCGTAAACGAGAAACCGATTCTTTTAAACCTTTAGACCTCAGGAGGATTAAAACTTATTCCATAAAGAAACGAAAGAATCTTTCAAACATCCACCTGTTCGCCAAACCCATCTTGCCTGCTGACGGAGTATCTGCCTTTTTCGAATCCTTACCAGAAATATTGGCTGCATCAAATTTACGGAAGGTGATTGAAGCGATAGCACAGGCATACCGGAATAAACGTCCTGTAGTAATGGCTCTTGGCGCGCATGTAATAAAATGTGGATTGTCACCGTTAATTATCGACCTCATGAAACGTCGCATAATAACGGCGCTTGCCATGAATGGCGCTGTTGCAATCCATGATTACGAAGTCTCGCTCATTGGTGCAACCTCTGAAGATGTGGCGGCCAGTCTAAAAGACGGCAGTTTTGGCATGGTAAGGGAAACGGCAGATGTTTTTCAAATTGCATCCGCGAAAGGAACAAAAGATGGTGTCGGTCTTGGGCGGGCATTAGGAGATAAAATAATCAAAGACAAGAATCCGTATCAGGATTTGAGTCTGCTGGTCTGGGGTGCAAGACTGAATATTCCGACCACGGTTCATGTTGCGTTGGGGACTGATACAATTCACATGCATCCGAATGTTTCCGGAAAGGATTTGGGGGAATCCAGCCATATCGATTTTAAAATCCTCGCCTCCGTGGTTTCTGAACTGGAAGAAGGTGTGTGGTTAAATATAGGTTCTGCCGTCATCATGCCGGAGGTTTTTCTCAAAGCGCTCTGCATTGCAAGGAATGTCGGCCATAAGGTTGAAAATTTTGTGACGGTAAATATGGACATGATTCAACACTATAGACCGCAAACGAATGTCTTAAAAAGGCCCTCCCCTTACGGATATGCTATTACAGGTCATCATGAAATTATGTTACCGTTACTGAGGATGGGCATTTTATCGAAACTTGGTATAGGAGATGCGTAAAACAAAAGCCCTTTTGCAAATATATCAAAAGATGTTTGATGCCCTGGGTCCGCGGCATTGGTGGCCGGGAGAAACTCCTTTCGAGGTTATCATTGGCGCTATACTAACGCAGAATACCAACTGGTCTAACGTTGAAAAGGCTATCAAAAATCTTAAGACGGCTGGCAAGCTTTCTCCAGAAGGAATGTATGAACTGAGTGTAACGGAACTAGCAGAACTCATTCGGCCTTCCGGTTTTTTCAATGTCAAGTCAAAACGCGTCAAGGCATTCATAAATTGGCTATTTTCAAGATACGAAGGTAACCTATCGAAGATGTTTGCCCAGGACTTGCAAGCACTTCGAGGTGAACTGCTTTCTGTGAAAGGTATCGGGCCGGAAACGGCTGATTCTATTTTGCTCTATGCGGGGAATATGCCCACATTTGTTGTGGATGCCTATACCCACAGGATTTTTTCAAGGCATGAACTTATTCCCGAAGAAAGTACCTATGATGAAATGAAGTCTTTCTTTGAAGAAAACCTTCCGGAAGATGTACAGTTATTTAACGAATACCATGCCTTGTTAGTAAACATCGGAAAGACGTTTTGTAAAACCAAAAAGGTCTGTGAACCGTGTCCGTTAAAAGATCTTTAGTAAAATTCTGTCTTTGCCCTCCTTCGTAAGGGGATGGAGGGAAATTAAAGTTATTTTTGGAGTAATGAAAATGATAAGTAACGAGGTGTTAATAAAGGGTGGGCATGTTGTGGATCCTGCAACAGGGCTTGACGGCCGTGCAGATATCCTTATTAAGAACGGCAAAGTCAATATGATTTCAAATGATATTAAGCCGAATAATAATACACCGGTCATCGATGCAACTTCCAAATATGTAATCCCTGGTTTAATCGACTGTCATGTGCATCTGCGTGAGCCAGGCCTGGAGTACAAGGAA
>Ga0209323_10001426_pt1 | contig 15808 bp, 18 predicted proteins | sample Rifsed19ft2_FD_184014 | JGI IMG/M metagenome (GOLD analysis project Ga0209323, IMG submission 184014) | Soil microbial communities from Rifle, Colorado, USA - sediment 19ft 2 (version 2) | ecosystem: Environmental > Terrestrial > Deep subsurface > Rock core/Sediment | place: Rifle, Colorado...
GGCCAGTGCGGGCGGGGTGAGTCCCTGGACAATGTAGGGCCACTCCCGCTCGAACCGCTTGTGTGCGGCCTGCCAATCGTCCAGGGGGCCGAAATAGAAAGTCCGCCGCCGATGCTTCTTGCACCACTGCTTGGCGGATCGGTGGGGCGTCAGCGGAAACGCCTTATAGGGCTTGAGGGAGGCCGCGGAAGTGCTAGACTTGGATGCCATGACGATCACCTCGAAAGACCACTGGTTAGGTGAAGTCTTTGCACCCGGCGGTTGCCGCCGTGCGGGTGTAGTTTCCTACTCCCAACAGTCTGCCGGGTGTAGTTCGGGGTGTAAAGTGGCTGATAGCAGCGGCCAGAATGAGCGAGTAAAGCCTTAAATTACCGAGAATTCTGGGGAATGGTGTAACGGTAGCACGAAGGATTCTGACTCCTTTAGTCTAGGTTCAAATCCTAGTTCCCCAGCTTCTTTTTTGACGTTCCCAGGCCGAGTGTTACCTCTAGTGTTACCTCGACGTGACCTGCCAGGTTTGCCACCCTTGCCGACAGCTTCCCAAAGTACGTCCGCCGTCGCCTCAGCTTCCCGGCCGACGTAGAACTTCATGGTCGTCGAGATGTCTTCATGCCGCATTAGCTGCATCAGGATTTGGGGCATCACGCGGGCTGCCCATCGCTGGCCGAACGCCCGCCGCAGGTCGTGGGCGGACGCACACTTGCCGGAATCGGAGTTGACCTTTACACCGGCTTTCTTGCCGATGCTACTGATCGTCGCCGATGCGTGTTCCAGCTTCATCTGGCCGGGGTAGCGCTCTCGCTGCCGCACGAGCGGGAACACGAGGCCAACACGCTCAGCTTCGGGCGTCGATTCGAGGAATTCGGCGAACTCCGGTGCCATAGGAAGTAGCCGGTCCCGATTGCCCTTTTCAGCGTCGGCCGGGATGCGAAACATGGGCCGACTATGGGTGAAATCCAGTTCCAAGCATTTGCTGTTCGGTGCGTCGGTCCAGTACAGCGATATGGCCTCGCTGATCCGCAAGCCGGAGAACCACAACCCCTCTAACAGCCTCTTCCAGGATAGGGCCGCATCTTTACCGACGACGGCTTCCGTCTTGGACAACATCCGCTCGAACTCCTCCAATGTAATCGGCCGCCCCTTCATCTTCTTGCCTGCCCTCACGCGATGCTGACGAGGGAGTTTTGGCAATTGCGCCAGATAGCCCCACTCGACGGCGTAGCCGAGAGCGGCTCGCAAGTGGGCAAGGTGTGTAGCGATAGTTGCTTCTTCGTATTCAGCGTTTCGCAATTGCTTGACGTAGAAGCTGAGCCGCTCGCTGGTGATGTCGCGGACGCGATCCGGGTTGATGTGTTTCTCGACCGAATCGAAGATTCCCGAAATGCGAGTCTGCGTATGGTCAGCTAATCCGGCTGCTACTTCCGTTTCGTACTTTTCGCGGAACTCCTCCCAAGTCACTTTACTGGGCGACTTGTAGCGGCCGTTGCGCAAATCGTCTTCCCACTTGGCAGCGGCCCTGACCGCATCTTTTTCGTTGCGAGTACCGGTCGATTTGGTAACCTGTCGGCCGGTGTACGGATCGACGTATCGCATCATTAGATTGCGTCCGCGATCGCTTCCGTAATCGACGACGTGAACTTTGATACTTTCTTCCACTGATTGGACTCCAAATAGAAAACGCTCTGGTGTGCCGGTGCTGTCAGGCGTTCCAGGAACACCTCGCGGTCCTTGCGGTTGCCGCGCACCGGCCCAGAGCGTTGTCGTAAATTGTTAAACTGAATACCGATTGGTTTTGACTGTATGATCTTACGAGTTCACGACAGGCATGTCGAACCAACGATTTCAGACTGTTTTTCGACCCATTCTTGGAAGTCTCGACCGCAGACGTAAGACCGGCGGCCGATCCGTCGAACGATGAGGCCGGTTCGGCGCATTGCACGTATTGCGGCCTTGGCGAGGCCGGTTCGCCGCATGAAGTCGGGCAGTGGATAGATGCTATTGGCGTCGATGGGTGCTAGATGCTCCTGTTTCACTCGCTCCTCCAATTACACGACGTGCAAGTCGCATGATAGGTTGTCGTGATACGAGAGCATGAAGTCTGGCGGATTGAGTTCGGCGTAAGTTTCTCCGAAATTCATCGCCGCCTCCTGCAAGGCGCACACGTACTCCCTCGTGGCTCGCGAAAGCCTGGTGTCTTCGCAGTCGGCATACTGATCGTAACACTGTCCGCTGAGTTCGTGAGCGATGTCATACGAGACATCTGATCCGTCTTCTACAACTTTCATTTTCATTTCTCCTTTCAATTGACATTCAACTCGCGCCGTCGTGGAATCTCACCTGTCGCCATTAGCTCGCCAGCAATCTTGGCCGCATAGGCCGGCTCGATTTCAAGTTCGGCTGCGATTTTCGCGTTTGTCCAACCTTCGAGACGACGTTGCTTGACCCTCTCCCGTCGATCCTTCGCTCGCACGACGAATGGATGGTCGGGCGGGAATGTAGCTTCACGTCGTCGGCCGACTCGGCCCTCACGACGGAGCACACTGAGCCGCTGGTCAATGTATGCTCTGGGTTTTCCGACAGCCTTGGCGATCTCCTTGATTGGCTCGCCGCGATCGAATCGTTCGATCAATTCTTCGTTGGTCACTTGCGATTCTCCTGAGTACGGGATTGGGCGGAACATCCGCATCCAAGAGTGCATTGCGGCCAGAACTAAGAAAAGTTGAATGAATAAAGAGAAGCGTTATCGAAGTTATCAATTACTCAAGAGAAGCAGTTCACAGTCAGTTTCGCGGCGGGAAGTATTTTCAGAAATCTAAAAAGAATAATCAGAATACACACGGCAGATTCGGCCTATCGAGCGCACAGTTCTATGAAAGAAGAACGTATGTATCAACTCTGAGATGTGCATTCGCCGCGGGAAAAGCAGCCCCGTACACGAGCGCGGACGCTGGACGACCAAAGACACGTGGCGTATGATCGGATCGCGACACGGACGATCCTGTGCGATTCTAGGCGCACTCTGGATTGTGTCGGCGGTAGCGATTGCGCGATCGACTCGCTGTTACTGACTGAGGACCAAAATCAGCCGCTCACATTGCCCTATACAGCAAAAATTATTTCCAAACTCCCTATCCTCTTATAGAGACTCTTCTTTTCAGTAACGACGGTAACAAATGAATAGAAATGGGTATCTTGTGAGTCATTTTTTAGATTACCGAGAGCGTTACTCAGATGAAATCGTGAGTCACAACGGTAACTTCACTCTGCGGTCTTGATCCTCGACGGTGTACACCTCTCGCACGAGCGTGAGCATCTGCGCAGCCCGCTTCCCATCGGTCTCTTGGGCATCGCCGCAACTCTTGCGGTGAATGGGCTTTTCAATCGCCGCACGTTCGGGAGCGGCTGTCTACGCGGGGAAACAACAGCAAAATCGGAAAATTCGTTGTATTCACCTCACAAAAAGGGCAGTTCTGCGCTCATCTATGGGTGAGGACTGCTTATGCAACGAGTTACCGACCTTGCCGACCCCCGCCGCTGCCATGTTGGAAATCTTCCCCGCGGGCCACGCACATTTTTGACGATTTGGCCGCCTATTAATGGTGAACGACTTTCGTGCTCACATTTCGCGGCGAATGGCCGCAATACACTTTAGGAGACCCCATTTTGACGGAACGACACGCGCTCATCGCATCGAAGCTACCTCTCGTCGGCCGCGCGGTTCGGCGATTCCTACGCGCGAACGAGAGCTTCGGATTTCTGAGGGACGACTTGCGTAGTGCAGCCGAACATCAGCTCATTCGATCCATCGACGCTGGTGTCCGCGACGACTCGCATCAGGTAATCAAGATGCTCGCGGCGATCAAAGATGCCGCCGACAAGGAAGCTCACACGGTCAGAGTTCCTGGACGCACCAGGCGACGACACAATATCAAGCCGATTCCGTGCAAGAGCTTGACCCACGATCGAGTCGATCCCCGTTCTGGCGGCGATCCGCTCCGCCCAATTTTGGAGTCCACGGAGAACGATCGAGAACGACAAACAATCGAGATGCGGGCTGCGGGCTACACAAATCGTGAAATCGCCGACAAGCTCGGCTGTCACCCCAGCCGCATCTCACAGATTGTGAAAGCTGTAGAAGCTCGATACTTCAATGGCACGGCTAGCGATACACCGCATGAAAGACCTAAACGCGGCAATGGCGTGGCATGTCGTTGCGGCCAGCCGATCGAAACGAAATTTGATGCGAATGGACGGTGCAGCGATTGCTGGGCCGACGACCAACAGCATTATCATGGTCGCTGCCAGCGCGCAAACATCGTAGGTTTGCCAACCGGCGAACCTAGATACCGAGAAGAATCACCATACGCTACAGCATGTTAAGACTCTCGCTGATTATTTTGCTGTTCGCCGGCACGGCATTTGGCCAAGAGCGGCCAACGTGCAATCTCCCGATTGAGTGCCGCGAAGCCAACTATCTCGGTCCGAATGGACAGGGGTCTTGCTGCCACGCAACGATGACGATGGCGTTCCGTTGGATGCTCGAAGACGACATCGCTACATACTGGCGATCGCACTACGCAGACGGCGATTATGCGAGCGATGAATGGAACTACGGCAGTAATCTTGCTCGCAAATTTGACGACAACCACATTCCATACGTCTACACGACTGACCCTGATGTCAGCTTCCTCGAATGGGCAATCGCCACTCGCCGTGGTTGCGGCATCACAGTCATGTCAGGCAAGCACATGTGCTTTCTCGTCGATTTGACACCGACCGAAGCCGCAATCATCGACCCAAATCAGATTGATCGAATCATCTGGGTTGATCGCCAACGTCTCGAAGCGGAATGGCTGGCGTCGAATCATTGGGCAGTGACGCCGTGCTTATCGCCGAGTCCCCCACTTCCGAGATAGATGGATCGCCTCATGGGCATGGATGCCCATTCACTTTTGTGAGGCATGAATGAAACAGATTCCGTTGACTCAAGAGCAATGTACCAACGTCGATGATGAAGACTTTGAGCGACTTTCTCAGCACCGATGGTTGGCAATGTGGTCGGACTTCACACAGTCATTTTATGCCGTGAGAACGGACTACAGCACAGGCACACCACGACAAATCAGAATGCACCGTGAGATCACGAACGCGAAGGCCAGCGAGCTAGTCGATCATCAGAACCACAACACGCTGGACAACCGACGCGAAAATCTCCGTGTCTGTAACAAGAGTCAAAACGCTGCCAATCGAAGGTCTTTGCAGCGAAACAATAATAGCGGCTACCAAGGGGTCCATTGGGACAAAGGCTCCGGCAAATGGCGGTCACGCATTCGCGTTGATGGTAAGGATCGCAGTCTTGGACGTTTCACGTCCAAAGATCAAGCGGCTCTGGCATACAACGAAGCCGCTCGTCATTACTTCGGCGAATTTGCGTTCCAGAACGAGTTCGCAACATCCGCATAGGAGAACAGAATGAGAAGTCTTTTAGTGGCGTGTCTGCTGTTTGCAGCCACGCCAGTCATCGCTCAAAGCAACTGGACCTGTGATGCCAACGGCGGCTGTATGTATCAGTCAAGCCGAGTCGTCGAGCTTCCGGCCGACCAAAACAAACCGTATTGTACGGTAATCGGCGATCCAACCGATCCGCAGTACCAACAGCTTTGCAACTGGTTCGACCAGAATCCCGAACTCGCCGAACTCAAAACGAAGACACACTTTCACACGCTCGACAGCACGTCGGCCATGTTTCGCAGCAGATATGCAGCGACCGTGGATCGTCTGCCGGTAGTCAGGATTCAAGCCAGCGATGGGACTACGCTATGCCAAATCTCAGGCGGCAACATCCCGCTGAGCAGCGAAGCGATGGTCAACTGCATCAACTCGACGCTGCGTCGGCGAAGCGTCGAGCCGAACATCCATCTGCACTATCAAGTGCCCGACGAAAAGAAGCCGGACGTGACGCCGGACAAGCAACCGGACATTTTCATCAAAGGAAACTCCATGTTTGACATCCCCGTGTGGGCATTCGTGACGCTTGGCATCGTGTCGATCGTCGCCGGCATCGGCTCCGAGTGGGTCAAAGAAGTCAAGAATCGAGGCTAATCATGTTCAGTGCTACGCAACTCTTACTCGCCGTCTTCATCGCCATCGCCTGCTTTCTTGTTGGGAAATGGGGTTTTAAATGGGATGACAAGATCGAGGATCGACGCAAGGCGGCTGGCATCATCGCCGGCGTTCTCGACCGTTATGGTTTGAGTCGTCTCGCCGAAGTGTTTCGCAACTACAGTGTTGGAGACTACAGCGGCTTCATCTCTTGCATGTCGGACTTGGCGAAATTGTTTCTCCAAGATGAAACTGCCGTCGTGAAGGAACTCGACACCATCTTTGATCGCGTCCTAACGGTAAAACTCACCAATCCTGAGTCCCGCGCGTATCTTCGCGCTCGGCTCGACGAATCCGAACAGGCCATCGCCGCTTGAAACTTTTCTCTCTAGCGATCGCAGCCAGCCTTCTGCTGGTATCGGCTGCGCTCGCCACGGATGGCCAGCGCAGCCCCATTGTAATCGCGTTCACGTCGAAAACGTGCGCTGCTTGTCAACACGACAAGCCGACGCTCGATCGACTGAATGAGCGATTCACGATTCAAACGATCGACGTGGATGAACAGCCAGAACTCGCCAGACGATTCCACGTTCGCAATTTGCCGACCTACGTCGTGCTGCAAGACGGCGTTGAAGTGCATCGCACGGGCGATGTTTCGACGCTGAGTGCGATTCTCATCGGCCTTCTCTTTTGGATGTTTTGTTGACAACTGCAATTCAAACCGACGTATGGAAACTCGGCCCGGTGCAACTCGTTCACCCGGACGGTAGCCGTCGTGCATTTGGCTATGGCGCGGCGACCGACTCGGCGCGGGGTGCGGCGCTGGCGGCAGCACTATCTGCATGGCAGAGCGGTGATGCAATCGAACTAGGACCCGGCACGTTTATAGTACCGCCTAGTGCGTCACCGACGCTCACCGTGGGCAATGGCCAGTCGATCTACGTCCGTGGCGTTGGCATCGACCGCACGATCATCGACAAGGCGGCGGGTGTGAGTCCGTATGTTATTTATTTCACCGGCACGGCCGAAGGAACTATTCGAGAACTAACAGTCACGGGTGCATACGTAATTTACGTCGGAGAGTTTTCGGGCAGAATCGAAACCAGCAATCTTGGGATCATTTCTAGCGGTTTCGACGTAGACAATGGCACTGGCACCATCGTCATGCGCGGCGGCTACTCTACGGGCGGCTGGCCGGTCACGGGCTGTGTCGTTGACGTGTTTGGGATGACGCTCTCCAACGCAATCGAAACCCTGACCTTGGGAAACAACACGACCGACCCGTCCTCGAATCCGACGATCGTAAGGATGCACGATTGTCGCATCGAAGCCACGAGCAACACGTCCGTTAAATTCGTTAGCAGCGACGTGCAGCTTGACCTCTTGGATTGTGTGCTGGTGAGTCCTGGCAGCGAGGAGCTGAACGACGACAACGGCAACGTGATTCGGATCAACGCGGGCACGGTCTACACGGCGTCGAAGATCGTCAATGCGTCCCCGACGCTGCTAAATCAATACGGAACGCCAATCACGGCCGCTGGCCTAGCGCTGCTCGACGATGCCAATGCAACAGCCCAGCGCACGACGCTCGGCTTAGGTTCAATCGCAACACAAGCTGCATCGAGCGTGGCGATCACTGGTGGGTCAGTTGCCAATATCACTGATCTCGCCGTTGCTGACGGTGGCACAGGGGCATCGACTGCGGCTGGCGCAAAAGCAAATCTCGCCGTAGCATCCACGATTGTATTCAATAGTGGCCAAGGCGGCTCGTTTAACCCTATTGATAACACGACGTACTTCATTGGTGTCCCACTCGGAAGTTTTGCCCCGTCTACAGTGGGCGGGGGGCGTCCGATCTACATGCCTGCTGGCACCGTCTTTGGCGTTAAAGGTGCGTTTTGGTCGAACAATTCCGGCGTGAGCAATGAAACAGTGACGTTCTATCTTCGCGTCAACGACACAACCGATTATCTCATTGCCACGGCGTCATTTGGGGCGACTTCGTTTGCGCTTGTCAACTTTTCTAACCTAGCGATGGATGTCGCTATCGCAGCGGGTGATTTCATCGAAATCAAAATGGTGTGTCCAACCTTCGCTACGAATCCAACCGTAGTGGTCTGCTGGGGAAGTATCTTTATCCGATGAGCAAGACATTTTCACATACCGCAGGTTCAACTACGGTCCGTGCCGTGTTCAGCGACGGAACCGAAGTCGCTTGTGACGAAGTTGTATCGACAGACATTGGCGGACGCAGCCTCTACACGCTGCTGGACGCCGACATTGCAACTGAAACGCTTGCGGCCGGCATCTACACAGTCCGACTTCTTGACGCCGATGCACCGATCCTAGACCTGATTGATTTTGATTGGGACGGAACTAACGAGCGAAACCGGACTGACCTGACAGCACAAGCTAAAGCCGATGTCAACGCCGAAGTCGATACCGCGATTGCCGACGCCGATCTACCCAGTGCCACTGCAACGGCAATTGCACCGACGCTCTCAGCGGTCCAAAACTCTGCTGGCAGCGCCGACGCCGCAGCTACAAACGCAGCTATAGATACAGCAGCGATCAAACTCAAGACCGATCAACTCGACTTCACTGGCACGGCTGGTGCGCTCAAGAGCCAATCGACGAACCCCAGCGTGACAATCCCCGTCATTCAAGTGCCGGTGCCTGCATCACGAACATTCGTGTTGAAGCAAACGAGCCAGGGACTGCGTGGCGAATTGCCGATTGTGCGAACTGTTGGCGAGAGCCAATTGATGGCAATCGACTGGCGGACAGACCTGCCGAATAACGGACGGCTAGTCTCACTCGACGATATTCAATTCACAGGCACGGCAGGTGGCATCGTCATTGACGCTATAAATCAAGGCGTTGATCGAAGCGAAAGCAAATTCATGGTGGAATGCGTCATTGCCGGAACGTACACAATTACGGCGCAAGTCACGTTCGATGATTCGGACGGTGGCGGTACGTCGATCGGCGAAGTAACGCTGATCGTTAAGTAGAGCGGGTCCTTATTCATCGGGTCGATGGACTGGTCCCCCCGAAAAGCGCTCCGAACAGACACTCGTTATTTACTTTTCGATGCAAGTTCGTGACAGAATCAAAGAGCTAAGGCGGGTCCGCGCTTCAGAATTGAAGCCGAATCCCCGCAATTGGCGAACCCATCCGCAGGCGCAGCAGGACGCACTGCGCGGCCTGCTTGCCGAAGTCGGTTACGCTGACGCTTTGCTGGCTCGTGAACTGCCAGACGGCAGCCTGGAACTACTCGACGGCCATTTGCGGGCGGAAACGACGCCAGATCAGGAAGTCCCCGTCCTCATCTTGGACCTCGACGACGCCGAAGCTGCCAAAGTTTTGGCCACGCTCGACCCGCTGGCGGCGATGGCCGAAGCGGACCCCGCGAAGCTCGATGCCTTGATGCGAGAGATTGACACCGGCTGCGAAGCCTTGCAGTCGATGATCGCCAAGCTCGCCGAAGACACCGGCATTATCCCGCCCGACTTCCAGCCCACCGACGCCGAATCGCAAGGTCGGCTCGATGTGAAACAGCCGATTGTTTGTCCAAACTGTGGCCACGAATTTAATTCTTGACTATACAAGCTACGGGGCATCGAAGTATGCCGTCGAAAAATGGCACTACTCGCAGCGTATGCCGAGTTCCAAGTTGGTTCGCATCGGCGTCTGGGAAGACGACAAGTTCATCGGCGTTGTACTGTTCGGCTGCGGCGCATCACCGCCGCTCTACAAACGGCTGAACCGGCTGTTCGGTTTGAAGCCGACTGAGTGTTGCGAACTCGTAAGAGTTGCCCTCACGAAACATCAAAGTAGCGTCAGTCGAATCGTCAGCATCGCCATCAAGCTGCTGCGCAAACGATGTCCAGGACTGAAGCTAATAGTTAGCTTCGCGGACAACGATCAAGGCCACCACGGCGGCATCTATCAAGCCGGCAATTGGCTGTATTGCGGACTCCGCAACGTCGGCCACCGTGACGGCTACCTCATCAATGGTCGGCAAGTGCATTGCCGCTCGATGCCGGCACTCGGCCTTCGCAACACGCTCGATGACGCACGGAAGGTTGACCCGAACGCACAGCCCGTCGTGGGCAGCGGCAAGCATCAATACTTCTACGTCCTTGGCGACGAAGAGCTTCGACGCAAAGTCGAAGCGATGAAACAACCCTATCCTTGTGCCACAAAAATCGACGCTCCTACGATCGCCGATTCTTGCGTCACAAGCATAGAGAACGATGCGACCGCTATCCATGCGGTAGAGGGCGAAAATTCGACCGTGACGCTCCAATATGATCGACCTCAAGGTAGCCCGACAAAAGTATCGTGAACAAGGTCAACTCCTTCGGGCAGCGGAGCAACAGGCCGGCATAACGGCCGCCGACAAGCATCGCCAGTTGATGGCGGATCGGTCCCGCCAACAGAGCCGGCAGGTTGCCGAAATCGGCAGACCGCCGCAGCGCGACGGTCGTTACGAACGATACCGCGACAACCTGTGGTTGTTCCTGATCGAATGTTTCCCTGAGAGCATCGGGCTGTCGCCGCTCTCCGACGAACATCACCGGATCATCGACCGGTTGCAGCAGACGATTCTCGCGGGCGGGCAAGAACTCATCATCATGCCGCGCGGGTTTGTGAAGAGCACGATCGCAGAGTGCTCGGCAATCTGGGCGACTGGCTTTGGGCATCGGCGGTTTTTCGTTCCGATCGCCGCGACGGATGAAATGGCCCGGCTGTCGCTCGACTCGATTCAGTATGAATTCGAGACGAACGACAACCTGATGTCCGTATTCCCGGAAGCCTGCCACGCAGCGCGGGCGCTGGAAGGTATCCCGCAACGGGCCGGCAAGCAAACGATCGGTGGTCAACAGACACGGATCGAATGGACGGGCGACAGAATTGTATTGCCGACCGTCGAAGGCTTCGCCGGTAGTGGCGCGATCATCTGGCCACGTTCGATTGTCGCCAAGGGACTGCGAGGCACCCGCTTCAAGCGGCCGGACGGGCAGCAGGCGCGACCCGACTTCGTTCTGTGCGACGACCTGCAAACGGACGAATCAGCCGAATCTGCGAGCCAGACCAAGAAGCGGCTCGACATTCTGAACAAGACCGTGCTGAGGCTCGGCAGCCACACGGAGCGACTAGCGATCGTCATCGTCGGCACGATCATTCAACCCGACGACCTACTCGACCAACTCAGCGATCCGAAGAAACACCCGGCATGGCGAACGATGAAGGTTCCCATGCTCAAGAGCTACAGCAAGGCGCATAGCGAATGGCTCGGCAAGTACGCCGAGCTTCGCACGACGTATTCCGATGACGACGACGACAAAGCCCGTGCCGAACGCGAAGCCAACGAATACTACGCCACGAACCGCGAACGGCTCGATGAAGGGGCCGAAGCGACGTGGCAGAGTTGCTACAACGATCAAGAACTGAGCGCGATCCAACACGCCTACAACATCTGGATCGACAGCGGCGAAGATGCCTTTCAGAGCGAAGCCCAAAACAACCCGATTCGACAGCAGACGAGTTTCGCGCTGCTCACGCCCGATCAAATCTGCGCGAAACAGTGGGGTTATGAGCGGGACCAGTTTGGACCGGACACGTGCCTGTTGACCACGTTCGTGGACGTTCATCCTTCGTCGCTCTATTGGGAAGTCTGGGCTTGGGAGAAGACGTTTAGCGGCGGTTGCATCGCCTACGGCACCTTTCCCCAGCAACGCCGCAAATACTTTTCGCACAGCCAGCTTGGCTACACGCTGCAAGGTTTGTTCCCCGGCTATGACGTGCCGGCGACCATCACGGCCGCCCTCAGTGCGTTGCTCCACGACGACTTGTTGAAACGCGAATGGCTCCGTAGCGACGGCGTTCCGATGCGGATTCAATCGGCCGGCATTGATGCCAACGGCGAAGCGTCCGACGCCGTGAAACGATTTATTCGCCAGTCGCCGTTCGCCGCGATCCTGTTCCCATCATACGGGCGTGGCGTCACGGCCAGACAGAAACCAATCAGCCAATGGCACGACAAGCGCGGCGGGCCGGAATGGACCGCGACAAAGAGCAAACCGGGCGAGCCGGTCGGCATCCTGCACGACGCGAACTGGTGGTTGACGCGATTCCATCGCGCGTTGGCGTTGCCGGACGGATCGCAAGGCGGACTCTACCTGCACAAGGCACCGCCGAACGATCACCGGTTGATTGCCGACCATTGGACGAGCGGCAAGCCGCATGAAGTCACTGCGGGCCGAACCGCGATCGAATGGGGCGAAAAGCCTGGCGCGGACAATCACCATCGAGACGTTGCCGTGGGTAACATGATTGCCGCTAGCCGCTGCGGTATTGGCAACACGCAGGCGCACAAACGAAAAGGAAGACGAATTAGCTATGCCACGTAAGTCTGTTCCCGAATGCTGCGTGAAGTGCGGATCAACGAAGCTCAAGCGAATCGCCAACTCGAAGGTGATTCACCGCCCGATTGCCGGAACGATCGGCGAATTTGATTACGGCTCCATCCGCTGGACCCGCACCCGCTGCGAATGCGGGCAAGTGGCAATCGTCAAGACTTATCTCCCGTAAGGATCAACGATGGCATACGAAGCAGAAATTCTGCGATTGGAAACACTTATCAACAATGCGACGACGAGTGTCAGTACCGATGGATTGTCAACATCGTTTGACCTTGAGCAAGCGCGCAAGCGACTCGCCGAACTCTATCGTCTGCAAGGCGACACAATGGTCCGACCGCGAGTTGTGCGTGTGCGGCTAGGGGGCGACTTCTAAATGAATCTGTTGCAACGGATTGCAACGCAATTCGGAATCGGCGGATACGATGCCGCCAATCAAGACGGCAATCTACGCAAGCCTGGTCCCACGCAAAATGCGAGCGAAGACCAACATCTCAACGCGCGACAGCGCGAGATCGTTTCGGCAAACACGCGAGATATTTTGAGACAGTATTCCTTGCTGGGCTTCGCCGTAAGACGCCATCTCGATGCCATCGTTGACTTCAACTTCAAAGCACAAACGACCGATCCCGGCTTCAATCGGGAATTTGAGGCGTGGTTCGAGGAAGTCAGCAAGGCGCAAAACTCGGATGTCGCTGGGCGACATTCATTCGGTCGGGCGCTGCGAATTGCGGAAGCTGCGCGTGTGCTCGACGGAGACATCTTCGCGCTCAAGGTCCGAAGCGGCCCGAACAGGGGCAAATTGCAGTGGATTGAAGCGGATCGCATCTTCATGCCGGCTGGCGAGATTCCGAAAGGCGATTCGCCGGACGATTGGGTCAACGGCATCAAGATTGATCGACGTACTGGCAAAGCCATCGCCTACGCGATCAGCAATCGAGTCGGTCGCGGTCGCAAGGAATTAGAACGGATCGTCAGTCCGCGATCAATTATTCCACTAGCCTACCTCGACTACAAATTTGACCAAGTTAGGGGCGTGTCGAGGTTGGCCTGCGCGGTCAATACGCTGAAAGACATCTATTCCCTTCAAACCTTAGAGGTTGCGAAGGCGAAGCTCGGCGCATTGATGGGCGTTGCCATCATGCGCGAGACGGGTAGCGTCGATGGGGCAACTTTCGGCGCAACACAAGATGACGGCGACGGACAACCGCCCACCATCGACTTCAACCACCTTGGCCCGTTCCAGTTGGAATTGGAGCCAGGGGAAAAAGCCGAAATTTTGGAGTCGCGCACTCCGAGTCAACAAACGATGCAGTTCATGTCGGCATTGATCGACGCCACGCTGCTCGCCCTTGATCTGCCTCCAACATTCATCGACCCTTCTCGCGCAAACTACAGTAGCGCAAAGTTCGCCTTTTTGACTTATCAGCTATCTTGTGATGAAAAAATCCGCGACCTGAAAGTCTTTCAAAATGACTTCGTTCGCTGGCGCTTGGGAATCGACTTGGAAGACGGCGTTATCAGTCTGCCGAGTGGCAAGACGTTCGACGAGTTTGTCCGTTTCGATTTCATCGAAGGCAATTTCTTACCGTTCAAGGCCGTCGATGAGACCCGCAACACCGCCATGCAGATTGCGATGGGCCTGCAATCACCACGGCGAGCGGCGAGAGAGATCGGCAAAGACTTTGAAACCATTCTACGTGAGACGGCGGAAGACATCGCCTTAGCTGAGTCGATCGGCGTACCGCTCACTTTCGTGGACTCTGCTGCATTCAACCCGGCAATTACCGTTGGAGCAACCAATGACTGACATTCTTGCACAACCGCCCAAATACTTCCGCGCACCGGTGAGCCGTGGCGGCCAGCCGCGCGTGGAACGCGATGGCGGCTATCGCGGCGCTGGCATCATTCGCGGCGTTAGCGTCATCACGAAAGGCGAAGCGCTTGGCCACGGTCTGTGGATCGACGACGTGACGCTTGAGCAAGTCGAATCGCTGATTAACGCTCAGCGGAACGGCATCAAGAGCCGATTTACACATCCCAGTATGTCGGGCGACGGTCTGGGCAAGCAGGTGGGCCGAGTGATGGATGCCGAGAGTGACGGCCAACAAGTGTTTGGCGATCAACATCTCATCCAGTCCGCTCACAAGTCGCCGGATGGCAATCTTGCCGAGTATCTTTTGACACTCGCAGAGGATGATCCGCAGTCATACGGACTGTCGATCGCATTCCTGCATGACAGTGATGCGATGGAGCAATTCCAAGTACGGCACACGATCGACGGCGAATTCCACTCGCCGGACCCGCTCAACACGAACAACTATCCGCACGTCCGTATTGCGGAACTACACGCAGCGGATTCTGTCGATGAGCCGGCCGCCAATCCCGGTGGACTCTTCCACCGCGAAAGCGACATCGCTACGGAAGCCGATGCGCTGGCGGCCTATGCGCTCGGCATCAACAACATACTACCTGAGACCATTCAACTTGGTCTCGACCCCGATCGCGTGAGGGGCTTTGTGTCACGCTTCTTAACCAACCATAAATTGGAGGTTAAACAAATGGCTGAACAAACAGCCGAAGCGATGGCCGAACCCACGCCGCAAGGCATCAAGGTCGGCGATCGCATCAAGGTAAAGCCCGGCAGCGAACACGATGAGTCGCATACGGGCATGGTCGGCACGGTCGGAGAAGTCTCGACACCGGCATTCGGCATCCGCTTCGATGCGGAGCCGGACGTTGTGAATCGTTGGTACGTCGAAGCCGAACTGGAATTAGCGACGGAAGCTCCCGTCGAAGACATGCCGGAAACGCCGGAAACGCCGGAGACTCAGGCGTCCGCTCAATCGGAAGCGGCTCGCTATCTCAAGGCATTTGGGAACAAGGGACCGGTGTGGCTTGCCGAAGGTTTGACGATTGAGCAATGCCGCGACCGCGAAGTTGAAGAGCTTCGTGCCGAACTCGCCACGCAAAAACAGAAGCTCGCTGCGATGTCCGCAGGTGAGGATTCGCCGGTTTCGTTTGATGCTGGCGAGAAAACGCGAAACGGTTTCGCGTCCAAGATTCGTTGTAAGTAATCCAACTCGGAGCCGCGCGTTCATTCGCGCGGTTCATCTAGGAGTCTGTAGGCGGGAGTCATGACCCGCCAAGAAGACTCAACACTTCGCTGACTCGTTGAGGAGTCGCGCGGATGACCGTGCGGCTCCTCAATTTGTTTAGTGAGGTATTGAATGGCTGATGATCTTCATGCAGTAGCCGACTTGATCGGCGATGCACTC
>Ga0209323_10001432_pt1 | contig 15772 bp, 27 predicted proteins | sample Rifsed19ft2_FD_184014 | JGI IMG/M metagenome (GOLD analysis project Ga0209323, IMG submission 184014) | Soil microbial communities from Rifle, Colorado, USA - sediment 19ft 2 (version 2) | ecosystem: Environmental > Terrestrial > Deep subsurface > Rock core/Sediment | place: Rifle, Colorado...
CTGCGCAACCAGGACTGGCACCACGGGTGCTCACCCTGAGCATACTGCCCTTTTTCTGAAATAAAAGTGGGTATACGAGCTAATGCATATTACGAAAACATATATTTCAAACCCTATCTCCATATTCACTGCAATAGGTATAATTAGGGTGAGAGGGGAACTAAATGAATACCTACGAGAAGTACAAGCTCCAAGCTCCAGCTTTGTACGAAAAGGCATGGCTGGAAGCACAAGGTTATGGGACTTATTCAGCCCTGGCTATGGCTCTAACTGAAGCCTATAAGCAGGGTATGGAGGATGCTAAAGAACTCAGAATGGGTGCTACTCTGAAGTAAATGAACTTATTCGTGAATCTTTCTGCCACCACATTTTTTCGTGAATAAATGCACCGGCCTACTGAACATATGCACGTGAACGTGAACCGCTGCAGCTGCACGAGGTGCTTAAAATGCTTAATCTATGCTTAAAAAAAGGCGGGGCCGATTAGCTCGGCCCCTACCGCTACTCTTCGTCGCGCCTATCCTCCCGTTCCCTACGTTCGCGGATTCCCGAACGTAGGCGCGCGTTAGCTTCCCGCGTATCGGCGTCTAACTCTTCCCTTACGAGAAGGTCGTTTAAACGCCGAAGTTTCCCGTATTCCGAATACGGGATTCCGAACGTACTTCGATTACTCGTACTCGTATTATCCCTCTTCCTTTCGGGATAGGCTACGGGGGCCGGTTTCCCGGCCCCCCCGTAGCTTTACGGCTTCGGCGCTACTTCCGCGCTCGCCTTATCGTAGGCGGATACTAGAGCGTCTAGGATTCGGACGCTTTCGCGAGCCTTATCTCTTACGCTCCGAATCTTCGCCTCAACTTTCGCTCCGGTCGCGGTATCGCCGGACGCGATAACGTCTCGTACCGCCTCCGCGCCGTAGCGCGCGAGAATTCCGAGATTATTATCGAGTACCGGGAGGATACCCGGCTCGGAAGACTCGAATTCCGAATCCGGCCGCGCCGGTTCGACTTTCGTTCCCTTCCGAGGGAAGCCTAGAACCTCGAATCCGTTTCGCGGCTTCCGGAGCGCGAATCGCGTTAGTACCTTATTCGTATAGCTACCCTATTCCTTATCTTAGCGCGCTAGATTAAACGCTTAGCGCCTAGCGTATCGGCGGATAAGAGATTCCCGAATCTATCTCGGCTCGTCGCCGTAGGCTCCGGGGAACGTCGCCGCGTTCTAGACCTAGCGGATACCGTCGATAGTTAGATACTAGACCCTCGAACGTTCCGCGTCTATACCTTTCCCCTAGACTTTTACGCGATCTCTTACGTTATCGTTAGACGCTCGCCGATTCTATTATCTTTTTCGTAAACGGAACGTAAGCGAACGCTTATCGCGTACCCGAGTTATCGCCTCGTTATATCGCTCGCGTATATCGATACTTCGTACGCGAACTTCGTAAACGTATAATCGTAAACGAGTCTTATAAAGCAGGGGGTGGTCAGCAGTTAGAATTGTGCAAATTCACTTTCATGAAATAGTCTATACAGATTCAATTTGAGCCGGTTCAAGGCAAAATCAATTTAGTAGATGGTGTAAAAAATTTTGCAAAAAGTCTTGATTCTTTACAGGGGAGAGAGTAAAATTGAATCGCTGGCTCAGAGCGAAAGCCTGAAGCAAAGAAAGCAGGAGAAAAATGGCGAAGAAGACAACCAAAGAAGCCCAATTTGCACCAAACCGCCCTCTTGTCCCGATGGACCATAAATGGTTGTATATCTACTCTGTAAAGATGGTGGATAAAAATGGGCAGCGTAGAGCGCAAGTAAAGGCTTCCGAACTATATCCCAATATTGAAGATGGTATGTCTGTATTCTTTTATTGCGAAACGTGGATAGCTCCTTCTGTTGGACAGTATGTAATATGTGATATTCAGTATTGTAAACCAGTGGATCCTGACGCAACACCCATCCATTAAACCCACAAAAAATTTGGGCCAGCAAGAGAGGGATTGTGCGAAGCAATCCCTCTCTCCTTTAAGTGCATAGGCTTTCCCTCAGAGGGATGCGTCCGCTATACTTAAACGGACGGTAAGGTGGAAAAGAAACTAGCATTTTCTGTAACCATCCATGACTGTAGAGTGGATACATTCCGCTCAGGCGGTAGAGCGGCAGCTGCGCAACCGACAGGCTGTGCCGAGTGTCGCGCTATCGCAGCGCAGTCCGCAGGCCAAGCATGGCTCGCTGCGCACCCGGAGGATGATGACCATGAGTGAGCCGGGAGCGGTGGAACTACAAAACGACATGGTGCATTGCAAGCACTTCCCTGACGACGTTTGTGAGAACTGCTACCAGAAGGCCCGCGCCCACGATGCCGAGGATGCGCGGCTGCGGGCTGACCTGAAGCGGACGAAGCAAGAACTCGCGATTCGCGAGGGAGGCGTGCGACTAGGGCGTGAGATCGAACAGCGCCTGCGCGCGGCGCTGCGGGAGTGCCGGGAGGCGCTGGGCCTAGTGGAAATGAGCCCTTGTGGCACCGTGACGCCAGAAGCTCAGGACGCCGTCAACGCGGCAAAATCGCAAGCCGATGCCGTGCTGGGAGACGCGCGATGATCGCTGCTGGACGTACTATCGTACAATCGGAAGGCTTCGATACGTGATCTCACTCCTGACCTTATCCACGTCATTTCGCATGGATCGGAGTGATTTCCGAAGGGCGCTTCGCGCGCACCAAGAGAAGGTGCGGATTGAGTCATATACTCTGACTGTGTATTTGCCTGTGAGTGTTGTGACGTCTGTGGATGGAACTGTTTTAGACGCCAAAATTATTCCAAGTGGATTGAAGAGACTAGAGAGGCAATTTAAGAGAGACAATGAATGAAAGAGGATACGTTCATGGCTTTATTAAGTCGTGGAAGATTTATATGGCGTGAAGAGTTTTATTCCATCTGCTCTAAGCACCAAAAAAATAAATCTGATTGTGATATGTGTAGTGTTGGATCATGGACCAATGTATACAAGCAACGCATAGGCCATTTAGTATTTAGGTTAACTCCAGGAATTTGGAGATGGAATGCTAATCGAGGCCACAAAGGTTTGGAAATGGAGATGCGCGATAGCGATGACGAATGGATTGATCCCTTTCCTAACTTGCGTCCAAGAGTGAGGAATAAACGTAGATGAAGACTGAGACTTCTCCTGCGCCATGGTTTGAACGTTACGCGGAATTTGATGGTCATTGTATTGTACTGATTAATACAGAGAAGGGTGGGGAATATCACCACAATAATTGGCTTTACCCCGACAAATTTTATATTCAAGCTGGGGCACTTCCTTTACAGTCTTGTCCACAATGTCCATATATCCATAAATCTTCTTTTGCTCCACATACTTTATTGGAAACAGACGATTGGGACGAGGCGCTAGAGGCGTTCAATAAGGCGGAAAGAGAATTGATAGACGGCTCGCTGTTGGAGGGGATTTGGGAGAAATGAAACTGTTTACGCAAGAGACGATTGATGCTGATATTATGTCAGACCGAGAGCCAGAAGGATTGGTTCATGATGGGCAATGGGCTATCTTCTTAGAGCCTTACTGCCCAGAAGCGTTTGGGTATGCTCTCCATGTTTATAAGAATTGTGCTGCCAAGACGGAAGTGTTTTGTTGGATGGATCGTTCGGACTTAGAATGGATGCGAGAGAGGATTGATCAGCTTCTTGAAATGTGAAGCTTGTGGATTGAAACTTTACGATTGCCCCACGTGCGGGGCGATGATATGCCATTGTCTCGGTGTGTATGGATATGGGCAGACGGCTCTTCATACTCGGGCACATTGGTTCGGCGGTGTGAAGCGACCGTTCGAACGACCATCACTAGGGACAAGCAGGAATGGTGATTTTAACCAAGCCAACAAAGAAGCATTTAAGATTGCCACAGGGCATCAACGGAGAAAGTGGTGACCAATCTTCGGAAACTTCATCCAAATTGGAATGGAGCCTACCGAGCAACTCTGGATAGGTATGGCCTCCGTTGTTATTGGTGTGGAGAGAAGCTAATTGATCTTGAAGCCTTTCAGCCTAAGGCTAATATTATCAAGATTGGCCACAAAACAATAACGTTTTACGACAACTTATTGGTTGAACATACTCGGTATAAGCTGACCTTTGATCATGTATATCCAAAGGCGAAAGGTGGTAGGTATCGAGACAACTTAGTTCCATCTTGTGTGCCTTGTAATAAGGCGAGAGCTGATTTTATGTGCTGGATGAAGAACGATCCATCTAAAGGGAAACATCGTAAGCAAGCCGCTCAGCTGGCTAAACGATGGTCTATGAAAATTCGTAAGTGGTGGGATATTAAACGCAGCCATTCACCAAAACGAAAAGTGTTTCTTTCTAGATATTGGATGATGTTTAGCAACCAGGAACTGTTATACAGGAATAAATAATATATGCCAAAAATCAGTCCAAGAATTCGAGCAGCAGTAATGAGAGGATATGGTTATAAATGTGCTAAATGTGGAGCGACGACTGACTTAACTCTAGACCACATTATTCCTAAGAGCCAAGGTGGGAAGACAGAGAAGAAGAATCTCCAGGTTCTTTGTCAGCTCCACAATAATTTGAAAAATGATTCAACAGTTCGATACCAGCCTGGATCATATCGCCATTCGTGAAATATGAAAGCCATGGAACACCGATCAGTGATAAGATGCTCGGATACAAGCCAGGGACTGGAAGAGTAGAAATTTGGAGAGACGACAAAGGCCCACCAAAAATTCCTGTATGTAAAAAATCTTGTAAAAAATGTGCTTCAGGTGAGCACAACGAAGTTGGAAGGGTATTATGATGGAAGATGAAAAGCCGCTTGTTGATCAGATTGGTGATATAGACTTCTCCAAAGGCCATGAGATGACGGAAGAAGAAATCCTTCAAATGGAGGAAATGGCTGGAGAGGATTTAAATAAAGAACCACAAGGTGCTGTATGCTGCCGCCTCCCTGATCCTGATGGTCGTGTGGTCTGTATTGATTGCTATGAAACGATGGAACGGCCTTCGGATGGGAAAACGTTAATTTTTATGACCGCAGCATTTCGGTTTGTTTTTGAGGGTAAAGCACCAGTATGTGGAATATGTGAAAAGATCATTAAAGCCGAGGACGCGCATTTTTGCCAGACCACCGAAAGCATTCTTCGCTATATCCGCTTTAGAATGGAAGAGCCTGGTACATTTCCACCCGACAAGATAGGTGAACTTACTGATTTGATGTTCTATGAGTTAAGGAAGAAAGGAGTTTACACAGAATGTGCCTATCATCCAGATCATTGTACAATTAGATTTCCCGAAAAGGATGTAGAAGATGAGTAAAGCTGGATGGAGCGGAAGATATTTCAGTTTTAGTGCTCAGCAAGGAAGTCCAATCAATTACCTTCCATCCTGGGTAGATGAAGATTTAGCCAAAAAGTTAAAGGCTATTGAAGATACGGATTACAGCATGAAGCACTGTAATGATTGTTATTGGTTCATTACTAATTCAACGGAAAAACTAAAGAAGCACAACAAGGAGGTTCACGGTGACCCAGATTGGGACAACAAGACGAATCATTCGGCAAGTGGGGCTTCCTATACCAGCCCCTACGTTCCACCCAACGCCTTCTCCAGAGCGCTTAGAACCTGGCCAGCCAGACCAAGAACCTATATTGGTCCCAGCCGCCCCGCCATCCCCAGTCAAAGATCCAGTACCAGTCTAGTTGAAGATTGGGATGGAACCGAAATTATCAGGGGATACCGCAGCTATTCAATTGGGCTTGACGATTGGACGCCCATTCTAAATGGATTTCATGGCGTAGGATGGATTGGGGCAGAATTGATTGCTGAATGTAATGGAAGCGTCGAAAAAGCTGAGAAGCATCTTCTAAGTGATACATGCTCTTGTGGTATCTATATGCTGAAAAGAAATAACAGACAATATGGATACCAAGCTTCCGTACAATGTATAGCTGGTGGAGTAGTTGTGGAAGGAACTAATGGCTATCGTGCCAGCATCGTTTGCATAGAAAAGATTTGGGTGGGCGAAAATTCATCTAATCTTATCGCGCTTCTTGAAAGACGATACGGAGTGCCTGTGGAGTTCAAACACCAATGATTTTAGATGGGGTAATTATTGATGAGGATAACAAGTTCCCACTTCACTCAGGCGGAAACTCACATGTAATATTTGATATCATGCGAATGCTTAGCAATCAGGAAGATCGTGAGTACATCCTAAAATTCTTGCTACGCCAAGTCCCGTGCTATAATACTCCTGAATATTCATCTAAGTACACATTTGCTGGAGTTGCTACTGGCGGAGCGTTTTTAGCCTTAATGCTGGCTGAAAATATGGGTGCTGATTTTTTAATTATTGGAAAAGATAAGAGCTTATCCAACCAGCCAAATACAAATCACCTGGTATTTATCGTGGATGATGTGGAAACGACTGGTTCAAGTCTCCAGGAAGCAAGAGAAGCGTTAATAGCAGTTGGTGTGAAAGAAGGAAATATTAGAACAGTTAGTTTCTTTAAGCGCCCACAGCCAATTCAGGAAAAATGATGAACAATTACGACAAGCACATGACCCCTTGCGCGAAATGCGGGTCGCTTACGGGCAACGCCGTGAGTTGGGCGTACTCGAACGGGCCGAACTCTTGCGACGAGCGAGCGTCTTGCAAGTGCTCCATCTTGATGAACGTTGCCATTGGTTCCTCCTACTCTGCCGGGGCGATGTGTGCCAGCCCGCCCCAATCGGTGCTCTCGAACTCGACTTCATCGCCGACGTTGATAACGCCAGCCGGGCCAGCGCCGCCACATGTTGCCGTCTGCGGCGTACGGTTGCCCACCCAGCCGATGATGCTCGTGATGACTCCGGTCGCCATGTTCAGTCCTCCGTGTCGAAATCGTCGCCGTCGATGACGACCACACCGCACGTCATGCACTCCAATGTGATGTTGACGACCGGCATGCCGTACGTTGCGACCTCGACCTTGTGGCCGACGTGCGCGATGAGTTTCTGCTCGATGAAGTTCACGTGTTCACCTCCTGTGGCGTAATCCGCCAGCACTCAACAATCGTTGTGAGGTCGCCGCGTTCCTCGATGCGCTGTTTCTCGGTCACGAGCGCGATGATGTTGTCCTGCGCCTGCGTCACTGCCGCTTGCGCCTTCGCCAGTTCGTCCTGCGCTCGTTCGATGGCCTTACTAGCCATGTCGGAAACGACTCGCATAGTCTCGATGAGGCTGATAGGATGCGATGCCCGCACTGTAACACCTCATTCTGGGTAGAGATTGCCAATTGATGTATGTAAGTTATTTAAGAGTCAGACGATACCAAGGATTGTTCTTAACTACCATTGAAGAGTTATGACTGATAAGTTTTGATCTGCAACGAGTGCTGCAAGTTACAGCTTTACTTCTCTCTTTGGGAGTAAATAGTTTCTTACAGATTTTACAAGTTCTCATTATCTACTTTTGCGAGTTGTGGTTGGGGCGAATATCACTGAAAGGGGAGCGAACAGTGACATATGGTCGAGATACCTCGCTAAGCCTTCTCAAGACCACTCAGGCTCTGCTAATTACTTTCCACCCTTGCTATCTTCAGTCACAGTTTCATCATTCTTGTCTTCTTCACCGCGAAGAATCTTAAACAATTCATCGTCGCTGATATCAGGTTTAGCGGAAGCAGCAGCAGTGGCTGATCCGTAGTGCTTGGTTGAACTCATTCCTCGGGCCATATACATTGCGCTCACTCTACCGGACGCAGCATGCGTGCTGTGGATATCTTTGGTAGCGTAAGACATTGTTTGGCCTCGGTTAGTGGCCATGCCTGAATGTGCGTAGTTGGCCCAAGCGTCTTGATTCTCTCCGAAGTACGCAAAGGCAAAGTTTCCAGCAGCCTCCAGCTTGGCTACTAATTCCTTGACCTTTTCCATTGTCCATTCGTGGGAAGCGTTTTCCTGGCCATCTGTGTGAGTAATAACCAAATATCGGTGATCTGGATTTACGTCGATAGCTGAAACAGTTTGACCAAACGCATCACGAAGGGCTGTAGACCCCCGAGGCTGGTAATGCTTCTTGGTCATCTTTGGAACGTTTGCTAGAGCTAAGTTGTTCCAAATAGTCTCAATATCGGTATCAAAGCGCGTTACTGAAACGAAGCATTCAGGAAGGTCTTCAGCGTTTCGCAGCGTCTGGATAAAGGAATTAAACCCTCCAATGACATCAGCTTCCTTTCCAGACATAGAACCAGAACGGTCAAGAATAAAGTGTACGTGGTATGTGTGGCCCTTGTCCAGATCGACTGGTGTAGCCTTTACAATATCTTTGGTCAATTAAATTCCTCCACCCATTGCTACATAATTAGCCATCATAATGGCTGCGAAAATGGTTGCTGGTATTGTCATTAAAGACAGTAGAAACAGGATATTCATTAATCTTTTACTCCCAGAGCCTCGGCTATGCCTTCGTTTAACCACATTAGTCCTTGTACAAGAGCAGATATAAAACAAGCTCCACAAAGACTGTTCAAAATAGTCTCGGTTTCAGTATCTTCATTAAATATGTCGTATTCTCCAATGGCTTCCATCAATTTTTCGGCAATATAATCTTTTTCCATGCTGTTATGAATATTTAGCTGCTCATAAAGATCGTGATTAAGCTGAACAGCTTTTTCAGAAACTGGATTTGTACAATTGGCACATTGTTCCATTATTCATTCCTCTTGGTTAGCAAACTCTTCCCAGCTAAATTCTGGTGGATCAATCAATTCGGTTTCATCTATTAAACTGCCACAGCCAGGACAACGTTTAAGTCGCAACCATTTGCGAATGGCTATAGATGCCCGTTCTTGCCTTGGCTCAGAAGATAACAGCCAATCCACAAGTTTCTTGAGATCAGGCTTTCTATGAAGAGTTCTATAAAAGTTTAATGAGGATTTGGTTCCCTCCAATCTATGGGCCAATTCTAGCATGAACGACCACTGTTCGTTTTTGGAGATAAACGCTTCAATTAAGCCTATTAAATGCTCTCTTGTTTCTGGATTCTCAAAAAGACTTGGTTCCTTCCAAGTGCTATTGTCGAACGGATTGAATTCAGCCAATCCTGACCTCCCCAATTTTTAGCTACATCATACTTCCCCTCTCCCCCTAATCTTAATCTATTCAATAGGTTGTAGTCTAGGGAGCCTTTACGCGCCTAATTAGCTCTTCAATTTCTTCAGGTGTAGCGTTTTCTTTATCGATAAAACTTCGTGGATCTGGTGTGGGGCAATATAGATATGAATATCCTTCTTCCCCCATATACACACTGAGTTTATCACCGCCCCATTCCATTCCTATTTCTCCGCCAGGAGTTGGACCAATAAAATCTGGGGCTGGATAATGTTCTATTAAATATTTGGCCATAGTCACAGCATCAGGATGGATAGCCTTACCGTCTTGAAAATCCCAATCGTCTTTGAAAGTAGCTAGTTGTTCAATTTTCTGAAGTGCTGTAAAACTATCCATATCTTTGAAGTTCCTTATTGGCCCTTACAACTCTAGCATAGCACTTGCGGGAGCAATATGTATTATTCTTTTGTGAGTTTTTAAACGGCATGTATTCAAAGCACCCAGGGCATTGGCGGGTTCCGCAAATTTTATTTTGGTAGCGCCCGGTTGCCTTTTTGAAATTCTCTTTATGAGTTTCCTTGTAGTTACTTCGGTTCATATATTCATAAGTTGCTCGTTTTTGTTTTTCTTTTCTTCCAGGGATATTGTGGTATCTCCATCTATATATCTCAGCTGAAGTCATTCCTTCATATTTTGACTTCCGTTTGATACCCAATTTTGCGAGAAGAACTTTGAGAGTCTGCTCTTTCATTCCAAGAGCAGCTGCTATTTGGGAATTTGGCATTCCTGGGCCATATCTAGAATAGGCATACATAGCGTCAGGATGCTCTTCCATGAATTTATATAGTTTAGCAATTTTTTCTTCTTTTGTCTTAGCCAACCGTTTTTTGGCAGCCTTTGGAAGAAGTTGGCGTATACGCTCTCTAGAGACTCCACATAATTCACCAAGACGTGTTAGTGTAGTCTCATAGACGATGTTTGGATTTTCTTGGATAAGTCTGTCAAGTCTATCTTTGGCGGTAGTCATATACGAGATTCTTGACGAATGGGCTTCCTAGAGTTATTTCTGTTTCTGTATAGCGTTGAGAAAGTTCATCTAAAATTTCTTGGGTTCTAGTTCCTGATACATAATTGCGCAATTTGGATTCAGCTATGATATTTTGTGTTAAGTGGTCTTTACACAAAAAGGATTGATGAGTATTGATAAACCAATCAGATTTTGTAATATTACCAGTACAATCGATACATGATATATCTATCCAAAGTCTATCAATGCGAACGTGTTCTGCTCTCCATCCTTTTTCCGCGTGAACAATAGCTCCCCATCCTACTACGTCTCCATAAATTATGGATGGATATTGTTGTGCTATCTCTTCATTATAAAGAGCATAAATGCCACAACGACAAGCCGACGACTTATTCCGTAGATGTTTTCTACATAAATCCTGAGAATTTCTACAAGAGGCAGTTAGTCTCGACTCGTCCCAAATGGTTCCATACATTCCTCGTATTCGAGTGCCTAATTTATCGTGTATTAGGTGATATGACCGAACGCCACGAAACAGCTTGAATTGTTCATCCATTAACTAACTCCTAGCTGTTTTTTTGGGCTAAAAGGGGCAGGGTGATGTGCGCACCCTTTCACAGTAAGGAAGACAGCAAGCTGCCTAAAAAACCTGTTAGCCCTCTTGGCACCCCTTCTTGCCTAACGGGTAGCTCTCCCGGCGACCCCAACTAGGAGTATATCCTATCCAATAGGTCTAGGTCTAGGCCCCTTGTTCTGCGCAATGATCCGGACTGAGATGGATTGCTTCTTAGGCATCAAATATCTTCTCATACTTAAAGTATTGTTTATACGCTCGCTTCTCCCAAAGCTTGCGACTGGCAACATTATCCATAGCTGTGGTTGCGAATACTCGCGAGTATCCCATCTCTTGTGCCACAACTTCCCCTAGTTGTACCAGCATATGTGCGATCCCCTCTCTGCGCCGTTTTGGCAAGACCTTCAGGTTTGTCAGCTCATGATCTTCAAGCAGGTCAACCTGCCCAATTTCCTTATCGTCTTCCATGTATATCAGACGAATCTTGTTCATTGTAAAAGTAAACCCATCTACTGATACGGATGGTCTAGAGGCACGATTTAGTCTAGCATGAAGGTTGGCGTAATTCTGCCTGGATATTCAGTTAGCGCTGTAGTGATTCGTGGAGATTTGGTGGCATCAGAAACTTCAGCAGCTGGTTCTGGAAGTGAGAGTAAACCAGATGCTAACAAGTCAGACCCCAGATCCCATTGACCGATAAGAAACGGCTGGTATGCCAAGCCTTCCCAGAAAGAGACAGATCCATCATGAACAGTTGGGCCCCGTCCAATCCATCCAACAAGGACTGGATCAACTTTAGGAGTTGCTGGAACGTCTTGGAATATGGTTGAATTAGCACTCCATACTTCAAACATATCAAAGACATCTAGCTCCTTGGCACGTAGGTATGCGTCGATGATCTTTCCTGGAAGAGCACGCTTGTAAATGCGATAGCCACTGTTAGCTCCAGCAGGTTTTGAAATAAATCCGTTGTACCATCCTGATGGCATGCGATTGTATGGATCGAATCCAGCCATACAAGCCTTTAGAAACTTTTCCTGGGTAATACGCATTTTTTCTAGCTGAAGTTGCTGTGACCTCATTTCAGGAAGTCGTTTACATAGGCTAATCTCGTGATCTAGCTGTATGAGGTTATTATAGAATTGAATAGCTTTGGGTTGCTTTTCTAGGTCTGGCTTGGGAATTGTAGTAGCAGGTGATTCAGTTGGGCGCTTTCTTGCAAGCTTCATCACTTCTCCTTGAACAATCTAGTCTTTCTAAACTAATTATAGCGGATGAGTTTAAGTGAGTAAAGTAGACGCAAATAAATTCATTAGATATACTTTTTGAGTGCAATAACAATTATTGATAAATAAACAATAGGATGGAGGGTTTATGGAGAAGAAATGGGAAGATGAGCCAAGTGATTATATTTTTAATCATTTAGGATTTAAATGTGTATGCAAACGCCAACGAACTATGAAGACTTGGCTTGGATATATAGTTGTTCCACAAAATCATCCATGGTTTAGTGTGGATCAAGCTATTTTTAATGAACTTGGAATTCTTAAAAATCGCAAGATAACTTACACAGGTCACAATCCGTTTACACCTGATCCAAAGCAAGGTGAATGGTGGATAGGATTTGATTGTACGCAAGAATTTGATTTAATCCCTATGCATTGGGAAGTTGAAGGGTCATCACATCCAAGACTTTTTAAGCACCATGTGTATAAGGATTTGGATTTTGTAAAGGATCAATTAAAATTTTTAGCTGAAGCTGCATTACGAATGAATCAAGCAGAACCAGTTTAACAAATTTAAATTTGAGTTAGGAAAAGGCCAGCAAATGCTGGCCCTTTCCTTTTTTTTCAGGTTATAGAATACTTATATCAATGAAACAACTTGAAGAACGTCGCACTTATACCCAAAGGCAATATACTGTCGAACAAATTTCCGAAGCATTATCAGTTTTTATGGCTGAGGGCGGATCGATAATTTCAACTCAGCGTGAACTGAATAATAGGTGGGGGTTTTCACCAACTGAACCAACTCTTAGAAAGTGGATATCAAGCAGCAATGAAACTCTAATTATCTTAGATGAAAGAACAATTTCTAATCTTCAAGTAAACGTAGCTCGCATCGTTGAATTGGTGTACGAACAATTAGTAAAGGAACTGGAATCAGGCAATTTCCCCGCGTCTAAACTTGGAACGTTGTGGGGTATTGGAATAGACAAATTCATTAAACTAGCAGCAATTAAAACAGAAATCATAAATAAATCAAATAAAAACAAAGATATTATTGCAGATGAATTATATTCAGATAAAACAGATATATTTAAAGCACTTATTGAAGATGGTAAAATACCAAACTGATTACTTTACTTTTATTTGAACATATAGTATGAATAAGTTGTCAATTAACAAAATGGGGTCAAAATGGTAGCAGAACTTAAGGAAATGGAGATAAGTGGTGTACATTTGGTTGGCTCGCCAGCCATCCAAAAGCGATATCTCATAGTCAAGTCAGAAGAAGGTGGTGGTATGGCAGACAATACAGATGTCAAGGATGACGAGAAAGATAAGAAGGACGTAAACAAAGCATGTGCGCATGATTCAATGAGTGGTGGTAAGTGTTCAGATTGTGGAGCAGACGTCAAAAAGGCCGAGGACAAGAAAGATGACGTCAAGAAAGATGACGTCAAGGTTGACGACGCCAAGGTTGACGACAAGGCGTCTGGTAGCGGGGAGAAGGATGAGGAGCTGATTAAGGGCGTTATGGCCATCCTTAAGAGTGCAAATTCTGAGGGAGCCAAAGCTGCGTTAGCTAGCCTTGAAAGTCAGTTTGGTGAGAAGAAAGTGGAAAAGACTGAAGTTGCTAACGTAATCAAGTCTATGGTTCCAGATATTGCCAAGCAAATTGAGGAACCGCTGCGCAAGTCTCTCGATGAGACCAAGGCAGAGCTTGAAGATATTCGCAAGAGCAATGCGATGCTTATTGGTGAGAAGGTTGAACGTGAGATTGAGGAAATTTCCAAGTCCCTCGTTGGTGATTCCACCGAGAACAAGGAATACCTCCGTCTTATGAAGGCAAAGTGCTCGCCAGAGGAATTTGATAAGGTTGTGAAGCGCGAAAAGGCGCGATCAGAGACTATCCGTAAGGCTGGAACCTTCAGGGAGACTGGTTCGAGTGGTTACGGGACTAGTTCTGGTGGAAGTGCGTACCAGCAACTTTCCGAAATTGCAAATGGCTATATTCAGAAGAGTGGTAATGAGAAACTTACCTTCAATGATGCTTTTGCGAAGGCGGTTGCTGAGAGAGAAGATTTGTGGGACGAGTATCGCAACTCTGCCTACGCAAACCGCAGCAGGGAGGATTAACAGATGGCAATTGAAGTACCGTTGATGGATTTAGCCTTTAAGGCAAATGCAGACCTGAGTTCACTCCAGTTTTACCTTGTTCAGCTTGACACAGCCGCTGCTTTGCAAATCGGAACGTGTTCAGCAACGACAGATAACCCTGTGGGTGTTCTCCAGAACAAGCCAGGTTCTCTTCAGGCTGCGACAGTTCGAGTCCAAGGTGTTAGCAAGGCTGTTTGTGGCGGCGCTCTTGGGAATGGTTCACTTGTTACCACCAACGCTTCGTCTCAGGCTTCAGGCGTGGGCACTGGCGTCACCACCTCCTACACTCTTGGATTTGCCCTTGATACAGTTACGACAGCAGGGGAGGTAGTTTCTATCTTCCTGACGCACGCAGGAAGGGGTGCCTAAATGCCACAGCCTGACAGCAAAGATGTGCACATTGATGCAATCTTAACTAATTACAGTCTAGCATATTCAAACCTTGATTATATTGCGGACCAAATCTTTCCGATTGTCTCAGTCCAAAAGCAGTCGGATAAGTATTTCACTTATACCAAGAGTTTCTGGTTCCGCGACCTTGCTCAGCTTCGTGCTCCCGGTGCCGAGTCGTTCGGTTCTGGCTACGGGCTGAGCACCGATTCGTACTTCTGCGACAACTACGCCTTCCACTTGGACGTTGCCGATGAAGTACGAGCAAACGCTGACAATCCACTTCGTCCAGATCAAGAAGCAACTGAGTATGTCACTGATCGTCTCGCACTTCGGCGTGAGCGTTCGTGGGTTGCTGATTTCTTCACGACAGGTGTTTGGACAGCAACTGGTTCGGACGCTACTCCTTCAGTTCTGTGGAGCACCTATGGGACATCTGACCCGATTGTCGATATCGAGACTCAGATGAATAATATGCGCATTACGACAGGAAAACGCCCTAATACTGTTATTATGGGTGCGGCTGTGTGGAGTTCGCTGAAGAACCACCCAGATTTTATTGATCGTATCAAGTACACCCAAAAGGGCATGGTATCGAAAGACCTGTTTGCTTCTCTTATTGATATAGATGCAGGCAAGGTTCATATTGGCCAGGCTATTGTCGATACATCAGTTGAAGGTGCTGCTTCATCCAGCTTCGCGGATATTTGGGGCAAGCACGTTCTTCTTTTGTATGTAGAGCCAAACGCTGGTCCAAGAACTCCTACGGCTGGACTCACCTTTACGTGGAGTGCTTTTGGTGGCGGTGCTCTTCAGTACATTCGAAGGCTGCGACTTGATCGTAATATGGCTGACCGTATTGAAGGTCTGTCCTACTTTGATCAGAAGGCAGTTGCGGCTGACCTGGGCAACTTTATGAACGGAGTTGTAGCGTAAGAATATGGCTAAGAAGTGGAGTAAGGAAGCTCGTAAAGCTCAGTCAGAACGTATGAAGGCAAAATGGGGTGGGAAAGAGAGCCTACTGGAAGCGGTAGGCTCTTCCACCAAACCGATCAAGCCAGTTATTGACGATTCAATTAAACAATGGGAGGAAGATATGCTAGGACAGCGCTATATCGCCAAGAGAGAATTTGATTATACAGATAATATTCGGTTTGAACTTGGCGAGATCGTTGAAATGGCCGGGATGCCAAATGATGAAAAACTCATTCGCCTTGGATACGTTCTGCCGTGGGCTGCTAAGAAACAGTACGAGAGTGAATGTATCAAGTGTGGTAAGACCTT
>Ga0209323_10001439_pt1 | contig 15728 bp, 9 predicted proteins | sample Rifsed19ft2_FD_184014 | JGI IMG/M metagenome (GOLD analysis project Ga0209323, IMG submission 184014) | Soil microbial communities from Rifle, Colorado, USA - sediment 19ft 2 (version 2) | ecosystem: Environmental > Terrestrial > Deep subsurface > Rock core/Sediment | place: Rifle, Colorado...
TGACCGTCAGCGGCCCGCCGCCCTACGCGAGGATCACGGCGACCGCGACTGACGCCGGTGGCAACACGTCCGAGTTCTCGCTGGCGGAAACGCCGTCCGTCGGCTCGCGCATGGATGCGACCGCTGTCGCCTACCAGGGGCAGGCCACGCCCGCGCCTGTCGGTGGCACATTCAACACCTTCGGGCAGGCGGCCTTCGTCACTAACGGCGGGGATGTCGTGTTCTGGGCCTCAGTCACCGGCGGCAGCGCCTCAGAAGGCATCTTCAAGGGCCCGGCGGGCGGCCCTGTCGCAAAACTTGTCGCCGCCGGCGATGCGGCGCCCGCGCCGGTTGGCGGAACTTTCTCGGCTCTCGGCCCGGTTCCGGTCATCAACGACTCGGGCGAAGTTGTGTTCTGGGCCAGCGTTTCCGGCGGCAGCGCCGCGGAAGGCATCTTCCGCCGGACGTCCGGCGGTGCGTTAAGCAAGATCGTCGCGGCGGGGGACTCATCGCCCGTCCCGTCCAATACCTACGCCAGCTTCCAGCCGCTCTCCGGCCGGTCTACACCGGTCAACAACAATTCCGGCGACATCGCGTTCTGGTCCTCGCTCTCCGGCGGTGGGAACGGTGTTTTCCTCTATTCCGCAGCCGGCAGCACGGTCAGCAAGGTCGCGGTCAACGGCGACCCCGCGCCCGGTGGTGGCACCTTCTCAACCTTCGTCAGTCCGGGGGGACACGCCACAATCCCGATCGTCACCGATGATCAGATCAGCAGCACGGATCAAACGGTCGCCTTCCGCGCCTACATGACAGGCGGGCCTGCCAGTGGGATCTTCCTCGCGAGCGGCGGCGGCCCTACTCTCACGAAGATCGCGGCCAGCGGAGACGCGACTCCGCTTGGCGGCACTTACTCGACCTTTGGTCGCGCGCCCAGCCCGAACAATTCGGGTGAGGTGGCTTTCTTCGCTTCGATGAGCGGCTCGTCTGCCGCAAGCTGCACGAGCACGGCAGCACCCTGTGCCATTTTTATACGGAACGCCGCCGGCGCTGTTCAGAAGGTCATCGCCGGTGGAGATAGCGGCCCGGCCGGCGTGGCCGGTACGATCGGCGATCTGAGTGCCGGCCCCTTCATGAACGACTCCGGGCAGGTGGCCGTCTGGGCCGGCATCAGCAACGGCTTTTCCAGTCAGGCGCTTCTGCGCTACACCGAAGGCGAGCTCGCCAACGTAGCGGCCGTGGGAAATACGGTGCCGACGATAGGCGGAACCTTCGCCGACTTGATCGACGGCACAGGTTTCCCGTCAAATCCAGTACCCAACAACCTCGGCCAGGTCGCCTACTGGGGCGAGGGGAGCGAGGGAATCTTCCTGACGCCGCCGCCGTCCGGCCCAGTCATTACGCAGGGGCCGATCGAGGGCGCCACCGCCCCCGGGACCGGCGGCGGCACCTTCGGCAGCATGTTCGACCTGGACATCGACGACGCCGGCCAGGCCGTGTTCGCGAACACGATCACTGGCAGCAGCGGCGGGGTTTCGTCTGGCATCTTCGTCTTCTTCGCGGGCTCGCCGGTAGAGAACGTCGCGGACACCAACGACAGCGCGCCAGGCGGGGGCACGTTCAGTAACTTCTATTCACCCTTCAGCAACGACAGCGGTACGATCGTGGCCCACGCTACAACCAGCGGCGGCCCCGGCGACGGACTGTACGTCTTCTTCGCCGGCAACCCAACGACGTACTACGCCGGCTACGCAGGCCAGTCAGCGAACGGCGGCGGCACCTTCAGCAGTTTCGGCGATCCCTCGATCAACAACGCGAACGAGGTCGCGGCGAAGGCGACGCTCGCCAGCGGCCAAGGGGTCTACGTATTCTTTGCAGGGGCGCCTCCGTCTGGAGGGAATCCGGTTAGCCACACGAAGCTCGCAAAAAACGGCGACCCGGACGGCGCGGGCAAGACGTTTAGCACCTTCGGCAGGCCGGTCTTAAACGATCGGAGAGACGTCGCGGTCAAGGCCACGCTGACAGACAGCAGTCAAGGATTGTACGTCTTCTTCGCCGGCTCCCCTGTCCCGACGAAACTGGTGAGGACGGGCGACTCTGCCGATGCCAACGGCCGGACCTTCCAGGCTCTAGGGGACCCGGCGATCAACTTCAACCAGGCGGTCACCTTCACTGCGACCTACACGCAGGCCAGCCAGACAAGGCAGGGCCTCTTCATCTTCTTCGCCGGCTCACCTGCCGCGACGCTATTGGCCGACATCACCACGACTTCGCCCGTCGGCAGCTTCTCGGACTTCTTCAGCCCCGTAATGACGGACGGGACCGAGCCGGTGGTAGTCGCGCGCTCGACCATCACGGGAGCCCCGCCTGTGAACGAAGGGCTGTTCATCTTTTTCGCCGGCTCACCTGTCGCAATCGACAAGATCGTCGCCGAGGGCGACCTCATCACGGATACCACTACCGACCTTGACGACGCCTTTGGCAGCGACCCCCCGGCCTACCCGGTCTTCCCCTACCACGCGATAAACAACGGCTCGAAGGTTGTTTTCGTCGGCAACGTCAAGAACAGTGACACCACGCAAGGCGTGTACTTCGCCGCCCTGGACTCCGAGCCGGCTGGCTCCGATGGTGTACTGGACTTCCTGGACAACTGCCCTCTTCTTTTCAACACTGACCAGCACGACTTCGACGGGGATAACGTGGGGAACGCGTGTGACAACTGTGTCTCTGTCTCCAACACCAACCAAACAAACGGCGACGGCGACGCGCTCGGCGCCGCCTGCGACAACTGTCCCACCGTCACGAACGTCAACCAGGCGAACTTCGATGGCGACAGCATGGGCGACGTCTGCGACCCCGACGACGACAACGACCTGGTCAGAGGCATCGACGAATCGTTTTGCGGCGGTACCAACCTCAACGCTTCTCGCCGTCCTGAACGGCTCGTCGCCCGCATCCGACGCCTACGACTGCGACGGCGACGGCTGGAGGGGAGACCAGGAGAACCTCATCTACGGCGACGCGCCGAGCACCGCCCACGACCAGGACCCCTGTGGCAACAACGGCTGGCCCATCGATCTGGCCCCCAACAACGTCCTGAACATCGGGGACCTGAACAGCTTCCTGTCGCCCAACCGCGCGGTGAACGACGGCCACGGCGTTTTCAACATGTTTGGCCACGCGCTGGACGACGACGGGGACACAGTGATCGAGACGAACGAAGACCCGCCCGGCGAACCGGGTGTACAGGCCTACAACGTTGCGCGATGGAACCTCCAGACGCCGCCGCACGTAGCGACGACCGCGATCAACATCGGGGACCTGAACTCGCTAATCACGGGCGCTGAGGGCTCGCCGGCGCGCCCGCCGATGTTTGGCGGACTTCAGGCGTTCTTCACCAGCGGCGGCATGTGTCCGTACCCACCCTAGCATGGGGCCGTCCGCGATCTCCGCGCAACGGGCGCGGGCCCCGACCGCGGTGACTTCAGGTGTGACTCCGGAGCGGGAGGAGAGAGTCGGTTTTAGCCGCATGTCCATTCGATTGACAAGGGATTTGGCTGATGCTAGCCTCTGGTCACGCAGTATCACGCCCCAACCCTATCTGCGGGCCGGTTGCCCAAAAACGCGCCGGGATCGGCCCGTTCCATAGAGGGCCAATTGAGCGATATCGCATTCGAACTTGAGGATGCCCCCATCTTCCAGGGCCTCTCGGACGAGGAGCTGACCTTCCTTAGAAGGAAGATGCGGCTGGAGTCGCACACCCCGGGTGAGAGTCTCCTGCACTTCGGCCATGACCCGCCGGGCCTCTACGTCATCAGGTCCGGCCTGGTAAAGGCCCTGGTTCCGAGTGAGTCCGGCGCTGAGAGGGAGGTCGCCACGATAGGCAAAGGCGAGTGTCTAGGCGAGATGGCGCTGTTGACAGGCGAGCCCTGCTCCGCCACCGTCAGAACGATAAGCGACACCCAGGCGTGGCTTCTCGATACGGCTGAATTCACAGAATTCGTGGAGCACTATCCCACGGTCTGGCGAAACCTCAGCCGCATACTTAGCCAGCGACTAATGCGCAGAAATCTGTCGATGCGGTCGTACGCCAATACCATCGCCCTTCTTCTCGATTGCCCTGATGACCAGTCATCTGCGCTCGCCCTGGCGATCGCAGAATCACTCGCACGCGAGACGGGAAAGCGCACTTTACTGATCGACGCCAGAGGGACGACGGCGTGCCCAATCTCGCAGCTGACCCCTGCTCAACTTTCGCCGTCGATGGGCAAGCTGTCCAGGCAGAAAGGACTCCTCAAACATCACCGCGCGGACATCGACGCGTCGAACGGGTCATCGAGAGCCCGCATCGCTAATCTGAACGATGACGAGCACGAGGAGCTGACGGAAGATGAGATCGTTTCGGTCCTCGAATCTCTGCAGGCAGTCTATGATTTCGTTCTGCTTCTGCTGCGCCCCAGCGCCGGAGGGCAGAGCTCAGCGTTCGTGCGGCGTGCAGACGCCCTGACAGCCGTTGTCACTGATCCCGGCGGTGGCGCCATCCCATCGTGGCTGGCCAACCTGGCGCAAGTCAAGGAGGCAGCCGACAAGATCGACGTCGCCGTTGTCACCGGTTCTGGGGATGCCTCTCTTCTCATCGGGGAGATCGAGCTCAGCTTCGGCAGGGCGGTCGTCCGGCTGCCCATTGACAAAGAGATGCTCAGGGCGATGGCACTTGAGAACCAGGCCGGTTGCGACCGTCTGGATCCCGCCGTCCGCACGAGCGTGGACCGGCTTGTGCGGCAAGTCAGCAAGACACAGGTGGGTCTGGCGTTAGGGGCGGGGGCGGCCAAGGGGTTTGCCCACATCGGTGTGCTCAAGTTGTTTGAGGAGGAACAGATCCCGATCGATTACATTGCAGGCTGCAGTATCGGTGCTGTCGTGGGTGCGATGCATGCCAGAGGGATGACACTGAGAGACATCCACCAGACCATGCATGGAGCTGATCAGAAACTCAAGAGGTGGACGTTGCCGCTGCGCTCCGTCTGGAGTGCCTCAGGCCTCACGGAATTGCTGCGGGCGCCCGGCGCGAACGTGCGCTTTCGCGATCTGGACATCCCCTTCGCGACCGTCGCGACCGATATCAGGACCGGGCGTGAGTTGGTGATCCGTAGAGGACTGGTCTGGAAGGCCGTCCAGGCCAGCACCTCGGTCCCGGGCATCTTTCCAGCTACAAAAGTCTTTCGGAGGCACCTCGTCGACGGCGGCCTTGTCAATCCGGTTCCCAGCCAGACCGTGCGTGACCTCGGCGCCGACATTGTGATAGCGGTGGACCTGATGAGTCCGGCCGCGCATGGCCACGGGGACTCTGGCTCATCAGCACCCGGAGGGTCCTCGGCGAAAGGGCAACCGATGCTGAATCTTGTGGAGACGCTCTGGCGTTCGAACGAGATCATGCAGGAGGAGGTCACGCTCCACAGCGCCGCCACTGCCGACATCACCATAGCGCCAAATCTCGGCCGCGTGCGCTGGAGCGACTTCAGCCATCGCGGCCGCGAACTCGCCGCGCTGGGCGAGCAGGCGGCCCGCGAAAAGCTACCTGAGATCGAGCGGCTGCTTGGCCGCCGTACAACCGTTGAGGAAGCCGTATGACGACTGCCGATACGGCCACGGCAGACCAGGTTCGAAACATTCCAATATTCGCCGGCTGTTCCGAGGAGGCGATCGAGCGAATCGCATCTCGCCTGCGGAGAGTTGAAGTAAAAGCGGACGACGTTGTGTTCAGCCCCGGCGACGCGGGAAGCGACATGTACATCGTCGCCTCTGGCCATCTGCGCGCAGTCTCAGATGTAACAAGCGAGAAGGTGGTCTTCGCTCATCTAGGGCCCGGCGAATTCTTCGGCGAGACAGCGCTTATCACAGGCGATCCCCGCTCTGCGGGAGTGATCGCAAGCACGGATGCGACCTTGTTGGGCCTGAACAAGGCGGACTTCGATCGCATAGTGGAGGAGAATCCGGCGATCAGTCTGGCCATCAGCCGCGTCCTGGGGGAACGCGTAAGCCACGGCAATGTGCGGCGCTTTGAGAACGAAGCGTTCACGTTTGTGACGCTGACGGCGGAACGCGACGAGATTACGATTGGCCGCCTGCCGGAAAACGACGTCGTGATCAAAGACCCACAAGTTGCTGGGGTGCATGCTCGTATGAGGAACGTGGAGGGTCGCTGGGTCATATACGACGAGAATACCGACACCGGTACTTACGTGAACCACCAACGAATCAAAGTGGCCGAGCTGAAGGACGGCGACGAGATCCTCATCGGGACGAACAAGGTGTTCCTCGATGGTTTCAACGTCAGAGGTTTCTCCGGCCGCGGCGGTGTGGGGATCGACGCGGTCAACCTCACAAAGACCGTGAAAGGCGGACGGCGGATCCTGAACCAGGTCTCTCTGAGCATCTACCCGGGAGAGTTTGTCGCGGTTGTGGGCGGCAGCGGAGCCGGAAAAACGTCGCTCTTGCACGCACTCAACGGATTCTCACCCGCGACCAGCGGTTCCGTCCTGTACAACGGCGTCAACATCTACGAGAACCCCCTATTGTTCCGCTCCGTCCTGGGTTATGTGCCTCAGGACGATATCGTGCATGGGGAGCTCACCGTAGAGCGGACACTCCACTATGCGGCAAAGCTTCGGCTGCCGAGGGATACCACATCCCAGGAGATCAGCGAGCGAATCGACGGGGTACTCGCCGCCACAGGCCTCTCCGATCGCCGTCAAGTCGAGGTGCGGCGGCTGAGCGGCGGCCAGCGAAAACGTGTGAGCGTGGCGCTGGAACTCTTGGCACGTCCGCGCGCCATCTACCTGGACGAGCCGACCTCCGGGCTTGACCCCGCACTTGAAGGGCGGTTCATGGCGTTGTTTCGCCAGCTGGCAGAGGACGGGACGACGGTGCTCATGTCCACCCACGTCACGCAGAGCCTGAGAATGTGCGACAAGATCGTCTGGATGGCACCCGGTGGCTATCTCGTCTTCTACGGATCGCCGGCCGAGGCGCTGCGTCATTTCCGGGTTCAAAACTTCGGCGACATATACGCTCTGCTCGAGACACCCGAAGACTGCCAGCGCTGGGCCGCCACCTTCCTCGATTCTTCAGCTTATCGAGTGAACGTGGGCGAGCGCCTGCATTCCGGCCCGGCCGACGGCGCGCGGCCAGACGTCGAATCGGAAACGGACATCAAGCAAGAACGCGAGCCACTAAAGGATCAGCGAGGCACCAGCTGGCCACGCCAGTTGTTCTGGCTAACAGTCCGCTATGCTGAGGTGCTGCGGCGGGATCTAGCCAACCTTTCACTGCTACTCTTCCAGGCGCCGGCTATTGGCGTGGCGCTCTGGATTCTGTTCGGCGGCAGCATCTTTGCGCCGACGGCTGCTGAAGGTGGCGATGCGCTACGCGCCGTCATGTCACTTCACGTCATCACAGCGGCCGCGATATTCCTGGGCGCTTCCAACGCCGCCCGCGAAATCACCAAAGAGGCGGCAATCTATGCTCGGGAGCGCCTGGTCAACCTGGATATCTTTCCGTACGTTATGTCAAAAGTGCTTGTCCTGTCTCTTCTTTGTTTCTTTCAAGCTGCGGTTCTTGTAGGCATCTTCGCCACCCGCATGGATCTTCCCGGCTCTGACTGGAGTCTCTTTCTCACCTTGTTGGCTGCAATTTTCTTGACGGAACTCGCCGGGATGTGCATGGGCTTGCTCGTTTCGGCTGTCTCGGCGAACTCAGATCGGGCCATGGCCGTCGTGCCTGTCCTCCTTATTCCGCAACTCATCTTCGCCGGGGCGCTCGTGCCGCTCGACCGGATGCTTCCGCCCGCGAGGGCGCTCTCGCAGATAATGATCAGCAAATGGGCACTAGAGTTGACCGGAAGCTTGAGTGACCTTGGAGACCGCTTTGCCGCCCAGTTCCCGCCGAGCCTTGCCGACCCGTATAGACACGAGTTCGATGGGGCATCGTGGGCGCCCTGGGTCGTGCTGGCAGCCTTCAGCATCGGTATGCTCGCCGCAACCATGATTGCGCAAAAACGCAAAGACGTGCTGTAGGCGTGGCCGCTATACGGGCATCATAATTCTAGAATTACCACGTATCTCAAACTCCGAAAACGCAAAAACGAAATACCCTGTGCCGAGCCGCCACGAAGGGGACATAGACGGACCTCCACGCATCAGCCGCCCACGCCAGTGTCGCGCTCTGCGCCGGCGGCTCAGGCGTGTTGCTCTTCTTCGTCGATCCGGGCGGTACCGTGGTCAAGGTACGGGAGAGCACCGGCAACGGCGCGACGCTCGGCGCTGCCGTCACCCTCGCGACCGCCTCCGGCGCCGTCACGTGGCCCGTCGCCAGCAGCAGCCTTCTACCTGGATTCAGAAGACGGCTATGGCGCGACTGCGTCAAAGAAGACGTCGGACTGGCGCACACGGGGCGTCCCATTGCGCGCGTCCGTCCAGAAGGGGTAAGAAGTACCATCGGGGCCGATCGCCAGTGAATTGTAGTCGCCTATAAAGATGCCGCTGTCGAATGACCAGTTCATGTTGGAGGGGACGTCAGATACACGCATGTCCGTCCAGGTGGCGCCTCCGTCACTGGAGCGTGCTAAGTACAGGTGAGTGAAGCGATTGAACGGATCGTCCCGCCGATCGTAGAACACGACATCCACCCGTCCATCAGGAGCGACAGCCGCCCATGGGAACCACTGGTCCTTGCCGTTGCGTAGTCCGTCCTGGTTCACCCTCAACGCGGACGATGAGCCTGTGCTTGGGTTGACCCACGTCACGCCTCGATCGGTGGATTTGAGGATGAATACGTCGTCGTCCGTGGTCTTGCCCTCCGGGCAGACGAAGGAGTCTGGGGGTTCTTGGGTCACGACAGTCTTAGGGGTGAATGTCGATCCGTTGCGATTATCAGCGAAGACGAGGTAGAGCGTCTCTCCCGCCGGATCTGACGAATCGATCGCCAGGTTGCCCGCGGAATTGAGACGGAAGTTGGAATTGCAGAGCGTGGGTAACCCCAACGCGTTGACCGGAAAATCGCCCTCGCCATCCGTGAGCGCGGCAGCCGAGTAAGGCCCGTCCAGGGCGAGGGTGTCCGGGTTCACTCGGGTCACCAGGTACTGATTACGGAAACCATCCCCGGAGCCGCGAAGTTGCTGGTTGACGAAAGCCACGTAGAGCGTCCCATCCGCGCCCACGACGATGTTCGAGAACTGACTTTCGTCACAGCGGCCGCTCCGGCCGTTGATCTGGTGCTGGCACAGGCTTGCCGAAGAGCCGTTCACTTCTCTGGGATCAGACCACGACAATCCGTTGTCATCGGAAAAGGTCATAAGGATAACGGACTCTTGATATCTGCTGGCGGCAAACCTGAAACGAGACCACGTGACATAGACACGGCCATCGTGTGGGCCACCGCTATTGTCCACGGTGAGCCACGGCTTATCGTTGAAGACGTTGCAGTTCGCGGCCGGATCCCAGTACACCGGCGTAAACAGGCCCTTGGGTGGGACCAGCGGAGGAACGACCGGCCGGGTCCACAGCAGGCCGTTGGTGGAGCGGCTCACGAAGATGCCGTGCTCGCAGCGGTCGGCGCTGATACCCAGATAGGCGTAGTAGACGGTTGGGGTGCCGCCGGGTGGCCCAGCGTCGACAGGGCGTGCCCGCCCGAAGGCAAGCACGGGATCGCCTGTCCCAAACGGCGGCTGTACCTCCTTCACTTTTGCTCCGTTGGCTGACACCAAGAGAGGGAACGGCGGGAAGCCCTCGTTCCATGTGAATCCGCTATCGAAGGACGTGTAGAACGCAGCTCCGATGGGCGACCCAAGACGGTAGTCGTGGGCGCCGGCAACGATCATGTTCGGCGACGAAGGGTTTACGGCAATGGTTGTCTCGTTCTGAGGCGTCAGGCTGAAATCCTGATTGACCCTCTTTTCGGCTGCGATGGCCGCTACCGATCCACGCGACTCTGGTTCACTAATGGATAAGTCGGCGTCGGCCGGGACGCGGGCGGCGGCATTGAACGCACCGTAGGCGAGATTCTGTTCTTTGGCGAAGCGCGACATCAACGCGATCGAGGACAAGGGAGGTCCCTTGTGCGGTGCGTCGGCGCCCCCCGGCGTGATCGGAGACGCCGAGAGATAGGAAACCAGACCAAGCGCCGCGAAGAGAATAATGAGCTTCCGGGCGGAGGCACGCTTGCCGGCCATTAGATTGCCAGCCCTCTCCCAGTGCGGCGACGCGGAGCCACGAGCCGGTACACGAAAATCGCATCGGAACACCCCCGCCGCATGGTTGTTCCATTAAGCCACGGGTTGAATAAGTAGTCAATAGCGCGCAACTCCACTCTATTCTCGACCGTACGGCTGCAACCATTCTTGCCCCCTCTGCGTCGGTACCTCTGTTAACCGCAGAGCAAAGACGCACGTTGCAAGATGAGTATGAAAGCAGCCGGGGGCATCCTTCGCGGAGCGCGGAGCCGAGCGATCGCTATCACGACGCTCGCCGCCGTTGTCGTCATACTCCTTCTCATGGCCGTCGTTTGCAGCCGCGCCTCCTCATCGGCGCCGCCCGAGCCCACTGCTAGCGCGACTCCACTGCAAACGCCGGGCCCTTCGCCCACGCCCACGCCGGAACCGACTGCGATCAACCCGATTAACGGAGTGCTGATTCCCAGCGGAGAGTTCGCCGCTATTCAACAGCGCGCGCCCTTGGCCGTAATGATCGAGAACGCCCCAGAAGCCCGCCCGCAGATGGGCCTCCAACGGGCCGACCTCGTGTACGAAGCCGTGGCCGAAGGCGGCATCACCCGCTTCCTCGCTGTCTACTGGCGGAACGAGGCCGAGAAAATCGCCTACATTCGTTCAGCGCGGATCTACTACATCCAGTGGGCGGCTGAGCTGGGCGCAGTATACGTGCACTGGGGTCAGGTGGAAGACCCGGGACCAGTGGACGTCTGGCCGGTTCTATCCAGGCTGAACATACGTGATCTCAACGGGCTGTTCCTCGGCGAGCGGGTAGGATACCGGGACTCGAACCGCTACGCGCCGCATAACGTCTACACCAACACAGGCCTCCTCTGGGGCACAGCCCAGGCGTACGGTTTCGCCGGGCCGCCTGCGCTTGAGCCTTGGAAATTCAAGGATGACACGCCGCAGCGGCCAGCCGATCGCGCCGCCCCCGCCATCGACGTTTCTTTCGGGAGCCCGGGTTCTGACTACGCGGTGCGCTGGGAGTACGATGCGGCCTCCAACGGCTACCTGCGCACTATGGGCGGAGTGCCTCACACAGACGGCGCCACTGGCGAGCGACTCGCGGCACGCAACGTGGCCGTCCAGTTTGCCGTCCTGCGCCCGTCCGGCGTCAAAGCGTACAACATCATAGACACTGTGGGCACCGGCGCGGCCGTCGTCTTCCAGGACGGTATCGCAATCGCCGGCTCCTGGCGTAAGGACAGCGAGGCGGGACGCACGCGGTTCTACGACGGCGCTGGGAACGAGATCTCGTTTAACCGCGGCACAACCTGGATCGAGGTCGTCCCCGCCGACTCCGCGGTAGGCTACTAGCCGCCCGGGCTAGCATCCGATAGCCGCCGGTGCCGGTCCTCCCATGTTCTCGGCGAACTGCTGGATATCCACTCCACCCGAGACGCGCACACGGTTCAGAGAGAAAGGGGTCGCCGGGTCCTGCGCGAGGTTCCAAGTCGCTGTCAGCGCCCCTCTGTACCCAGCCTCCTGCACCATCGTTACCACCTGAGCCTGTCGCTCCCGACTACCAGAGCGAAAAGGCTCCCCCGCCGGGTAGACGAAGAACGAGACCGGCTGTCCTAGGTTCTCTTCGAGGTCCCGCCTGGAGCGGCCAAGCTGGTCGCGGACGATTTCATCCGATTCCTTGCCGAGATCCGGGTGATTGACCGAATGCGCGACCATCTCCATGCCCGCAGTCGCCATCTCCTGCATCTGCTCCCAGTTGAGGTAGCCGGGCTGTCCTGCCCACCCGGTCACGATTGCGAACGATCCGCCAAAGCCCGCCCATTTCAGTTGTGGAAAAGCGTTTGTATACGCATCGGCATAGCCATCGTCAAAGGTTAGGATGACAGGCTTCTCAGGCAATGATGCACCGACGTATATGCCATCAAACAGCTGAGAAAGGGTAATCGAGTAGTAGCCGGCGCACCGGAGATACGCCAGCTGGCGAGCAAAGTCAGCGTCGGTGACAGTGAGCCGGGCGTTGAGCTCGGACGCGGCAGGGGCGCTGTTCACGTGATGGTACATGAGGATGGCCATGTTGGCAGGACCCTTCCACGGCGCTCCCGGCACGAGGACCAGAGGAGACCGGGTGGGTGTAGGCACCGGCGTCGCCGGCGCTGTTGGCGCCGACGCTTGTATTGCGCCAGCCACGGCGGGCACCGGAGACGCGCGTGCGGCCTGTGGAGGTCCCGCGGTAGGTGACGGGGCCGCCATCCCCCGGCCATACGCGCCGTAGGCCACGAGAACGGCAACAAACGCAGCTGCGAGGCAGAGAACAACCCTGGCAGCGGCGACAGAGGGCCTCCGAGACGGAGCGCCGCTGAGGGAAGGGGTCGGGGCCGGCGATGGGGCCGCCGCCGCACGCCTGTATACACGATACGCCACCAAGCCCGCAACAAGCGCCGTCGCGAGATAAAGAACAGCCTGCCGTGCCCCCCCAGGTCCAGTCATGTCCGCGCGATTATAACAGCCGCTTCCAGCACTACCCACAGGCACCCACGTGCGATAAACTCTGTCCCCGGCCATGACCTACGACCTCACCAAGTCCTACCAGATGTTCGAGCGCGCCAAGCGCGTCATCCCGGGGGGCATCTACGGGACGCGCTCCCCACGGTTTACGACGTTCGGCGAGTTCTCCTCCTTCATTCGTAGCGCACAGGGGCGCCGCCTCATCGATGTGGACGGCAATGAATACATCGACTTCATGTGCGGCTCTCGGCCCATCCTGCTGGGTTACAATCACCCCGCCGTCCAGCAGACCGTAATCGACCAGGAGTCACGCGGTAACGCGGCATCCATACCGTTCGACCGCACCGTCGAACTCACCGAGACTTTGATCGCGCGCTTTCCCTTCGCCGGATGGGCCATCTTCGGCAAGAACGGGTCAGACGTGACAACTCTGGCGACTCGGATCGCCCGCTCGTCCATCGGCCGCATGTACAGCCGGATGAAGGGCCTGAAGGCCACGAAGGAGGCACCATGACACCGGAAGAGCGCAAGCAGTTCCTGGAATCGCACCGGCTCGCGGTCCTCGGCGTGGAACGCTCCGCCAAGCCACCGCACCTCTCGCCCGTCTACTACGTGCTGGACGGCGACGACCTACTGATCTCGGTGACGAAGACGAGAACAAAGACAAAGTTGATCAAGCATAGTGGTCGCTTGACGCTCTGCGTACTCCATGAGGAGTTCCCCTTCCCGTATCTACGCATCGAGGGTCGCGGTCAGATCGAGGAGGACGGCGCCGTGGACACGATGATGCGTATCGGAGCGAAGATGCAAGGACAGCCGCTGCCGGACTCGATGCGGCCCGCCATCGAGGAGCGGGCTCGCAATGAGCAACGCGTGGTGCTGCGCCTGACGCCGGAGGCGTACTACCCATGAGCGGCGACTACGTCGACGTCAACGGCCTCAAGACCTACTACGAGGTCCAAGGTGAGGGCGAGCCGCTGCTCCTCATGCACGGCGGTTTCTGCACCGTGGAGACGTTCTCGCGACAGACTCCGTCCTTCGCCGAGCGTTATCGCGTATTCGTCCCGGAGCGACGCGGGCATGGCCGCACCCCTGACGTGGAGGGACCGATAACCTACGAGGCGATGGCGGACGACACCATCGGCTTCATGCAGGCGCTCGGGATCGAGAACGCTCACCTTGTGGGCTACAGTGACGGCGGCAACACGGCGATCGTCCTCGCCCTCGCGCGCCCCGATCTCGTGCGAAAGCTGGTCTGCATCGGCGCCAACTTCCATTGGAACGGCATGGCGCCTGTGGCGGTTGAGGTCATGGCGCACGCCACGCCCGACAGCTTCTACCCCTGGCTGGTGAACAAATACAAGGAGGTCAGCCCCGACGGCCCCGAGCACTTTCCTGTCGTTTTCGAGAAGCTGATCCGAATGTGGCGCGAGGAGCCCGCGATCACCGCCGACGAACTGGCGCGCATTGAGTCGCTTACCCTCGTTCTCGTAGGCGATCGGGACTGGGTGGCGATGGAGCACACCGTGGAGATGTTCCGTTCCATCCCCAACGCGCAGCTCGGCGTCGTCCCGGGTGCGACCCACGGCGCGCCGTTCGAGAAAGCGGCGCTCGTGAACCAGCTAGTGCTTGAGTTCCTCGCGCAATAGCGAGGGCCGTCAGCGATCCACCGTAGGGGCTGAGCAACTGCCTGACCTGGCGACGGCCTCAATCCATCGCAAACACATCGCCGCGCGCGCTTAGGTCGCAGTTGCTCAGCCCCTACACCCCAATGGCACGGATATTCGTTGGCTAAGAGCGCTTGCGCGCGGCGCTTGAGTACATCAGCGGGAAGGGCGGAACGCCCTCCGGCAGCATCCACTTCCGCCCGGGAAGCTCGATCATCCCCTCGTACATCCGGAAGGTGGCGTCTTCGTACTCTCGGAAGTGCTCCAACACCAGCCCGGCTTCGAGCAGCGCGGTGATGATCTCGGCCGTGCCCCAGTGGAACTCGTGGGCGGGGTTCGGGTTCTTGAAGCCCTGCACTCCGTCCTGCCAGCCGCTGGGCGTCAGGGACGGCCCGGAGTACGCGACGTAGTCCTCGATGCCCTCTTCCCAGGTAAGGGGCTCGCCGTGCGTGGAATAGGGATACTTCAGGCTCAAGTCCACCTCGAACATCATCTCCACCGGGTGGAACTCCACAGTGACGAAGCGCCCGCCGGGTCTGAGCACGGAAGCTACTCCTCTCGCCCACGAGCCGAGGTCTGAGAGCCAGATGATCGCCCCGTACGAGCAGAAAACGATGTCCCACGTCTGCCCGGACTTCGACGCCTCCTCCAACCAGTCGTACACGTCAGCGCGGTGGAAGATCGCCTCGACCCCGGAGTCCTTCGACAGCCTACGCGCGAAGTCGATCGCCTCGTCGCTGATATCGACGCCTGTTACCTTCTCCGCGCCGAGCTGCTTTATCGAAAGCGTGTCCTGTCCGGCGTTGCACTGAAGGTGAAGAACGGACTTGCCACTCAGATCACCAAGTAGCGCCCGCTCTTCGGCGAACAGTTTGTTCCCGCCCCCGCGGAAGAAGCGCGCCTGGTCCTCCTTGTGGCTGTTGTGCGCCTTTGTTGCCTCGTTCCAGGAGAGGCGGTTCTGCTCGTGCATCTCCCTGCGGAGGTCGTCGCCCGAACGTGATTGGGCCATGGCGGCGTCAAGTCTACACGAAGGGCAGGAAGCGCGCGCTAAAGGAACGCGAGGTTACCCCGCTGGGTGTTTACGCGTTTGAAACAGGAGGCCGCGCAGAATAGGCGCGCTGTATTGGAGGTAATGGTCATGCTTTACGCACCGGTAAAACGTCCTGCTTCTCAAGGCCCCGGGGTCACCGAGAGCGAGTTTTCAGCTTATAACGTAGTCGCCGAGTTCCCGGACCTGGAATCGGCCCAGGCGGCGATCGATGCCCTGAGCCGAACGATCGAGGCCGACAACATTACCCTAACGGGCCCCGCCGCGGACGAGGCTGCCGGCCAAACGGATACCCGCGCAG